>ERZ808027.21-NODE-21-length-15438-cov-3.316581_pt1 | contig 15438 bp, 12 predicted proteins | sample MGYA00380183_ERZ808027 | MGnify/ENA primary metagenome ERZ808027 (study PRJEB31490, sample SAMN06133374) | cow dung metagenome | isolation source: H7 | host: cow | place: China: Chengdu | collected 2015-05 ...
AATTTTGATGATTTGGTCGACGAGTGAAGTGCGTTTCTTACGCTCTACAGGGATACCGCCCATCCAGCGGAATATCGGTCCTAATGGCCAAAAGAACCAGTCTTTTTTCATCAGGAATCCGGAATCCCGACCAATCGCTCCATAGAACAATTTGCCGATGAACAAATCCCAATTGCTGGTATGAGGGGCAGCACAGACAATGTATTTGTCATAGTCAGGAACATTGACTACGGCTTTCCACCCCAATACCTTAAAATACAGGAATCCGAAAATCGCTTTCTTCATAAGGTCGTTCTATCGGACTTATTTGTTCAATTCGTCTGCTACTACTTGAATTTCCTTGTTCAAGTCTTCGCGCAACTTCTTGTAATAACCCTTCACGTTACCCGGTTGAGTATGGCTGATGCGTGGAATCAATCCCAAGATGTTGTGGATAGCGCCTACCACTGCTTCACGGTTTACACCTTCTACCAAACTTGCCAAGAACAAGTCACTTGCTATATAGGAAATCTGTTTCTTTAATTGTCTTCTACTTGCCATAATTTTAATGTTTAAAGTTAATATGTGATTTAATTTCGGTGTAAAGATAGCATTTTTATTTGTATACGTTTTCATATTTGCAAAAAAAGAGCGAAATTTGCAGAAGTGAACGTATGAAACTATACATTATTTAAATAATACATCTTATTATGACAAAAAGTGCATTGCAAATTGCTCGTGCTGCTTATCAGCCGAAACTTCCTAAGGCATTGACAGGTGCTGTAGTTGCTAAGGAAGGTGAACCAACTCAGTCTGTTGCTGACCAGGAAGCTATCAAGGCTTTGTTCCCGAACACATACGGTATGCCGTTGATCCAGTTCGTAGAAGGTGAAGCTGCTGAATTCCCTGCTATCAATGTAGGTGTTATCTTGTCTGGTGGTCAGGCTCCTGGTGGTCACAACGTGATCTCTGGTTTGTTCGACGGTATCAAGAAGTTGAACGCTGACAGCAAGCTTTACGGTTTCATCCTTGGTCCTGGCGGTTTGGTAGACCACAACTACAAGGAATTGACTGCTGAAATCATCGACGAATACCGCAACACTGGTGGTTTCGATATCATCGGTTCTGGCCGTACTAAGTTGGAAAAGGAAGAACAATTCGAAAAGGGTTATGAAATCATCAAGGAATTGGGTATCAAGGCATTGGTAATCATCGGTGGTGACGACTCTAACACTAACGCTTGTGTATTGGCTGAATACTATGCAGCTAAGAACTACGGTGTTCAGGTAATCGGTTGTCCTAAGACTATCGACGGTGACTTGAAGAACGAAATGATTGAAACTTCATTCGGTTTCGATACAGCTTGTAAGACTTATGCTGAAGTTATCGGTAACATCCAACGTGACTGTAACTCAGCTCGCAAGTACTGGCACTTCATCAAGTTGATGGGTCGCTCGGCTTCTCACATCGCTTTGGAATGTGCTTTGCAAGTTCAACCTAACATCTGTATCGTATCAGAAGAAGTTGAAGCAAAGGAAATGTCTTTGGATGATGTAGTAACTTACATCGCTCAGGTTATCGCTGACCGTGCTGCTAACGGCGACAACTTCGGTACAGTATTGATTCCGGAAGGTTTGATCGAATTTATCCCGGCTATGAAGCGTTTGATCGCTGAATTGAACGACTTCCTCGCTCACAACGGTGAAGAATTCGCTATGGTTAAGAAGTCTCAACAACGTGAATACATCATCAAGCACTTGTCTGAAGCTAATGCTGCTATCTATGCTTCATTGCCAGAAGGCGTTGCTCGTCAGTTGTCACTCGACCGCGACCCACACGGTAACGTACAGGTTTCTTTGATCGAAACTGAAAAGTTGTTGTCTGAAATGGTTGCTACTAAGTTGGCTGCTTGGAAGGAAGAAGGTAAGTACAATGGTAAGTTCGGTGCTCAACACCACTTCTTCGGTTACGAAGGCCGTTGCGCTGCTCCATCTAACTTCGATGCTGACTACTGCTACTCTTTGGGTTACACAGCTTCTATGTTGATTGCTAACGGTAAGACTGGTTACATGTCTTCAGTACGCAACACAACTGCTCCTGCTGCTGAATGGATTGCAGGTGGTGTGCCTATCACAATGATGATGAACATGGAACGTCGTCACGGTGAAATGAAGCCAGTTATCCAGAAGGCTTTGGTACGTTTGGACGGTGCTCCTTTCAAGAAGTTCGCTGCTAACCGCGAAGCTTGGGCTAAGGAAACTGCTTACGTATATCCAGGTCCTATCCAGTACTTCGGCCCAACTGAAGTATGCGATGAACCGACTAAGACTTTGCAGTTGGAACAAGCTAAGTAATTGAAATAATCAATTAACGATAAAGAACCCATTAGAAGATGAATGCTTCTTCTAATGGGTTTTATTATACCTTATTATATCTATGAAAAAACAAATCTTATTGGCTGCATTGTTAGGGACAACCATAGGTATACAGGCCCAACATGTTCCGTCCACTATTGATTCGGTTTTTGCGCCGATAAAGGTCGGTGTACCGCCTTCTGATGCTTATATTGGACTCTCTAAACTCGAAACGGGTGAAATCCGTCATTACAATTTTGGAGAGCAGGCACTTCCCGGTAACTTTTATTTATCTAGTAAGGACAATGGTTTGACTTGGAAGCGGGTAAATACTCCTGTTGGTATGCCTTTTGCCGATCGTCAAAGTCCTGTCAGTAAAGAATACATCCGTGTGACTCATATGCCGGGGATGGGTGTGTATTGCATTCGTACCGTTGGAGGATTGAATGGTGGTCGTTCCATTATCAAGATAGCCGAAACCAATTCTATCATGGTTAAGCCTCCCATTTTTATTCAAGAAGGCAAACGCATTGTGGTTGCGGCTCATGGAGATGTTACTCCCAAAGGATGCTATACCTATGTTTCCGATGATGACGGTTTGACTTGGAAGCGTTCAAATATTGTGACTGCTCCTAATCATGTAAAAGGCGGTTTCCACAAAGGAACCCGTTGGAATCATGGTGCAGTAGAACCTACTGTAATTGAATTGAAAGATGGACGTTTGTGGATGATTATGCGTACTTCACAAGATTATCATTACGAAGCCTTTTCCGAAGACGGAGGTTTGACTTGGAGTGAAACGCGTCCTTCGCCTTTCTATGGTACAATTACCATGCCTACCATGAACCGTTTGGAAGACGGACGTTTGTTGTTCTTCTGGTGTAATACCACTCCATTGCCCGAAATGGAAACAGCCAATGGGGTATGGGATGATGTATTTACCAATCGTGACGTAACTCATGTGGCTATTTCGGAAGATGACGGAAAGACTTGGATTGGTTTTCGTGAACTTAATCTGACTCCCAAACGTAATGATGCAGATTATGCAGGTAAAGGGGTGGATAGAAGCACGCATCAAGCGCAAATGGTGGAAGTGGCTCCGGGTAAGATTCTTGCATCTATCGGCCAGCATGCCACTTTCCGTACCATGGTGATGTTTGATGTGGATTGGTTGTATGAAACAGAACGCTTCAATGACTTTTCAGATGGTTTGAGCCAATGGACAGTTTTCAATTATATCAAAGGTATTACAGGGCATTGCTGTTATAACCGTATTGCCGGATGTGAAACATTGTCACACTCGGAAAAGGAAGGCAAGCAAATGCTTCATTTGAAATATCAGAAGGATGAATCATTGGTTTCGGATACCCGTGGGGCTGTTTGGAATTTCCCAATAATGAAGAAGGGAACATTTAAGACAAGTATCCGTATACCAGAAGGTAGTGAGGAAGTGTACTTGCTTTTGAACGATCGTTGGATGAATCCTTCGGACACTGTAGCCCGTCATGAATGCATGTACGAAGTGAAGTTAAGCCGCAAACAACTTGGAATTCGAGACAATAACTGGCATGAATTGGCCATTTCTTGGAACTTGGAGCAAAAGAATACGGCTGCACGTGTACAAGTTGACGGAAAAAAGCGTAACTTGCGCCTCAATTTGAAGCGACCGACTCTCCACGGTATCAGTTATGCCCATTTTATGGCATGTCCGGCTGATGAAAATCCGGGAATTTATGTAGAGTGGGTGAAGGCTTCCAAGTAGAAAAAAGAAAATGGTCCCAAATAAACCGGTAAAGAAAGCTCAACCCCGGAAGCAATCAGTAAAGTCTGCTTCTAAGCGAACTGTATCTAAGCAGAAGGGGAAAAAGAAAACACAGAAGGAGATGCCTGCATGGTGTAGGTATCTCCTTGGTGTGTTGATTGTGGCGGTGTTTGTTTCCGGTTTCTATTGGTTCTTTATCCGTCCGTATGCTTATCGTTGGAAACCGTGTTACGGTTTGAAAGGCTATGGCGTATGTATGCCTCATGGGTATAAAATACATGGTATTGACATCTCTCATTATCAAGGCGATGTGAATTGGAAGATGTTGGAGCAAACCAGACAAGGACAATTCCCGGTTCAGTTTATCTTTATGAAGGCTACCGAAGGAGGGGACTTTGCAGACGATAAGTTTGTGGCCAATTTCGATTCTGCCAAAGCACATGGTTTTATCCGTGGTGCTTATCATTTCTATAATCCCAAGACGGATGCCAACAAGCAGGCCGATTTCTTTATCAATTCGGTCAAGTTGGAGCCAGGCGATTTACCTCCTGTATTGGATATTGAGAAGAAGGGGAGGGATGTAAAGAAATTACAGGACGATTTGAAGATTTGGCTTCGGAAGGTGGAGAACCACTATGGAGTAAAGCCAATTATTTATGCTTCCTATAAGTTCAAAACTAAGTATCTGAACGATTCAGTTTTCGATTCCTATCCGTATTGGATTGCTCATTACTATGTGGATTCTGTCCGTTATCAAGGGGAATGGAAATTCTGGCAGCATACCGATGTGGGTACACTGCCAGGCATTGACGAGAAAGTCGATTTGAATATCTTTAATGGTTCAAGTCAGGAATTAGGAGAATTTTTGATGGAATAAAGACTTATTTCATTACGAATTTCACTGCAGCCCAATTGTTCTTTTCACGGTGATGCTCGAAAGTCATTCCCAAACTTTCGGCCTTTTCACGGATGGCAGGTATATCCTGTACATAGAAGCCACTCATGAACAGTTCGGAACCTTGCTGCATGCATGCTGCGTAGCGGTCCATATCTGCCAATAGAATGTTCCGGTTGATGTTGGCTATAATCACATCGAACGGTTTGCGTCCTTCAAGCAAATGCGCATCGCCTAATTCTACGGTGATATTGTGAATACCGTTCAATTCGATGTTGTCACGGGAGTTGTTCACACACCAGTCGTCAATATCGATCGCTGTTACCGGATTGGCACCGCGCATAGAAGCGAGAATAGCCAATATGGATGTACCGCAGCCCATATCAAGGACAGACTTTCCCTGTAAGTCGGCATCCAGCAATTCACAGATAATGGAACTGGTGGTTTCGTGGTGTCCGGTACCGAAAGCCATCTGAGGGTTGATCAGGATTTCGTATTCCGTTTGAGGGGTATCCTTGTGAAACGTGCTGTGGATGCAGCAACGGTCACCGATAACAATCGGTTGGAAGAAATTCTTCTCCCATTCTTCGTTCCAGTCCTTATCTTCCGCTTCCTTGATTTCGTAGGATATCTGTGTGTCGGGTAATGGGAAGTTGGCTACCATGTCTTTCAGTGCTTCTTCATCGAACAAGGTCTGTTGTACGTATGCCTGCACACCATTTTCCCATTCTACAAAACTTTCGAATCCTATTTCGCCTGCCAATGCCGATACTACATCGTTTATCGTTTCATTGCAAGGGGCTGTTGTGAATGTAACTTCAAAATATTTCATATCTTTGTCAGTTGTTTGGTTTGGTAGCAAAGATAGGGATTTTATCAGAAATAGGGAAATCCCTACGAAAGAATAGGGATTTCCCCTCTATTTCTTGTTTTTTCTTTGTTACTTTTGTACCAGTAAAAAGAAGATAAGAATAAAAAAATGAATATGCGTATGAAAAAATCTGTTTTAGTTTCATTGCTGTTGGCTTGTTTGCCGCTCTTTGTCATGGCACAAAGCAATGACGACCTTTATTTCATTCCGAAAAAGAAGACTGAAAAGAAGGTGACAAGCGGAACACCTGCCAAGGTAGTCATTGAAAAGGATAAGGCTCCGACAACGGTTTATGCTGAACCGGGGTCTACGGTAGTAGTGAAGGATGTGAAAGGAAACTTGCGTGATGTGGATGAGTATAACCGTCGATATACTTCACGTGACAATACATTCTCCATGGAGAATGATACCTTATATATTGAAGAAAAGCCTTACAATGAGCGAGGTGAATGGGTAAACGGTTTCGAGGGGTCGCAGAGTGATTATGAATATGCCATGCGTATCATCCGTTTCCGTAATCCGCGCTATGCTATTCCTCTAAGCAGTCCGCTTTATTGGGATGTAGTCTATACACTTCCTTCTTGGGAATGGAATGTGTTCGATGACGGCTATTATGCGTATGCGTTCCCTACTTATTCCAACCGTTTGTGGTGGGATTGGCGATTCAACTATTCTTGGGGATGGCGTTCGTCATGGTATTATAACAGTTGGTATGGTCCGGGATATTGGTATGGCGGTTACTGGGGCGGTTGGCCTCATTATCACCACCATCATCACCATTATCATCCTCATTATGCGTGGGGAGGTGTAGGTGGCTACTGGGGCGGTGGCCATGGTTGGAATGGTTCCAGCGCACGCAATCCGGGTATCCATGCCGGAAGATATAACCATAATTATGCTACTACTGGTGCTTCCAGCCGTAGAGTGGTGACAACAGGCAACCGTAACAGCCGTGATAATTATGTGAATGGTGTCCGTCAGAATACTCGTAATGAAGGTAGTGTAAGAACTTCTGGTCGTGTGGTAACTGCTAAGGATGGTTCATCATCAGTTCGTCCACAACGCTCGGCGGTAAGAGGTCGTGAGAATAATTCTACTTATACTCGTCCTACTCAAGGTAGAAGTTCTTCTTATAATAGACAGAGCAGTACTCGCAGCACAGTAAATAATACAGGTTCCTCTTCTTCTTACCAACGAAAGAGTGGTGCTGCTGAAAGAGGTGCTTATAGAAGCAATTCTTCATCTAGAAATTCGGAGAACCGTTCTTCTTATAATAGCAGCCGTTCTTCTTCCTCGTCAAGAAGCAGCTATTCGAGCGGAAGCAGTAGTTCCCGATCTTCTTATAGCAGCGGTAGCAGCAGTAGCAGTTCCCGTTCATCTGGTGGTGGCGGAAGTCGCAGCGGTGGTGGTAGAAGATAAAACATGAACAACAAAAAACTAACATTATGATAAAGAAAGGAATGATGGCAGTATGTGGCTTGATGTTGGCTATGGCTGCTAATGCACAGAACGCTTACGATGCTGAACGTTTGTTGAGCAATGATTTGAACGGAACTGCCCGTTTTGTCGGAATGGGTGGTGCTATGGGTGCTTTGGGTGGTGACATGTCTGTAATGGGTACCAATCCGGCCGGTATCGGTATTTTCCGTAGCAATGATTTCTCGGTATCTATGGGATTCAACCATACGGCAACAGAAAGTTCATTCAATGGTACAAGCATGAAGGAAGACAAGACACGTGCTTCTTTCGACCAATTGGGTTTTGTTTATACTTATAAGGTAGGAAACAATACTTCGTTGCGCTATGTGAATTTTGGCTTCAACTATCACAAAAACAAGAATTTCAATCGTTTGTTCTCTGCTGGTGGTCAGTTGGATGGTTTGTCGCAAAGTTGGCAGTTGGCTCAAGAAATGGCAAATGCAGGAGTTAATTCGTCAACCGCTTTCGATAATATTTTAAATTCAGATAATCCGTATCGCGAATATTGGAACCAATATCCGGTTTTGGGAGTATTGGGTGCTACTACCGGTGTGGTAGATTATTACGATGGTATGCTAGGTTGGGATGGTTATAGTAATAATTTCTATAGTGAGGAAAGAGGAGGCATTAACCAATACGACTTCAACGTAGCTTTCAATATCGAAGACCGTATCTATTTGGGTGCAACATTAGGTGTGTATGATGTAAATTATGACCGGTTTACTTCGTATACCGAAGAATTGAACGATGATTATGGTGATGATAATGGTGGTTATACCTTGGATAACTACTATGGATTGAAAGGTACAGGGGTGGATTTGAAGTTGGGTGTGATTGTTCGTCCTATCGAAGAATCACCTTTCCGTTTAGGTTTTGCTATTCATACCCCTACTTGGTATGAACTGACTGAAAGTTATAATGCTACTTTGTCTTCGGATATCTTGGCATATGACTCTCCTTATGACCAAACATTGAGTGATCACTTGAATTCCAACTATTTGACTTACGATTATTGTATGATTACTCCATGGAAGTTCAATGTAAGTGCAGGTACGACGTTAGGAGGATTGGTAGCTGTGGGAGCTGAGTATGAATATGCTGATTATGGTTCTTCTAAGTTGGAAGATATGGATGGTTATGAATTGGGCGACCAAGCGACTGTGGAATCATTTTTGAAGGGAGTGCATACCTTCCGTGTAGGTATGGAAGCACGTCTTGCTCCTCAGTTCAGTGTTCGTGCTGGTTATAACTACACTTCGGCAGCATTTACAGAAGATGCTTACAGTGCATTGCCTTTGTATCGAACCAGTACCGATTTCAATAACATCAAGGATAAGAATACACTCACTTTCGGATTGGGTTATAGAGGTAATGTAGTATATGCCGACTTAGCCTATAAGTACGATGTGTATCAATCTGATTTCTATGCCTTTGATGATATAGACTTACCTGCGGCAAAAGTGGATAATAGCCGTAATCAGTTAGTTTTCACTTTGGGAGCACGATTCTAAGAATTTAATTATTAATCTTCATGATAGTTCCATTAAGTGGAAAAATAGTACCGCTTAGTGGAACTTTTTGTTCCACTACTTCCTCTTCCAGAAATTGAATCCGGCGTAAATACGGAGAGTGCCGAAAGAATTGGTTACAGAAAGGCTAGGCTTACGGTAATCGTAGGTATGGAGTACCAACGAAGCTCCAACAAAATATTTGGCATTATTATACACAACTCCTGCACGGGTAATCAAGTCGAAATTGATATCCTTTATCCAATGTTCGTTCTTGAATTTATGATCGTCTATTTTCGATTTTTTATAGCCAATACCCGGAAGAAGGGATAGGTTGGAAACCCAATTCTTGGCAAATACCCAATTGTAGCCATATCCGAATCCCAGACTGTAATCGGAATACTTGATATGACTGAATTTTAGGCTAGGATTGATATGTGAAAGAATGGAACTAGGTAATTTCTGATAGTCGAATGAAATATTGTGCTGCGAGTAGGAGAAGCCTGCCATGAATGAACCGGCACTTTTTCGCTGGTTGGTGGACTGGCTATAGGCTGCGGGGTATGAGAATTTTTTATGGTTGAAAATCCAATAGGCATTCAATCCCTTGATCCGGCTTTCAAGCCCATCGAAATGAATATTTTCCAATGATGGGGTATTATGATCAAAACCATTATATGAACGGAGTCTAAAATCACTACCTGTCTTGCGATAATAAAGGTCAACACCGAATTTAGAACTATAGATGTTGAATGCTATTTCCTTTTTCTTGGGTTTGTTCTTATTGCCCCCAAAGAGGTCTTCTATATCAAACGTATAGCCTAGAAATATCCATCTCCAACCAAAATAGACACCAAACTTGGTTCCTAAGGTAGGAGAAAAACTCAAGTTTTGAGGATTCTCGCGGTCATTGTTTCCTAATCGATAATGTTCGTACCAAGTACTATGCTCCAGCATGAATGCCAGATTGTAGAGATTGGGAGAAATGTATGTGGTGTCAATGGCATTGAGATTCTTGACCTTTTCCCGGATTTTATCTCCAGTCTCTCGAACTACAGAAGTTAGGTTGTCTTTGAAATCTTGCACAATTGAATCTTTTCTTTCCTCTTGTGCATGGATGCAGAACGGAAAGATAAGAAAGAAAAGTATCAATTGAGCAAGTCGGTTCATATTCCGTTATTAAAGTTTGTTCAAGATACGGTCCATTACCCAGTTGGTGGTAGTGGCACTCAGTCCGTCGCAAGTACAGATACTCTTGCCTTGCAAATGTTCTACCACTGATTGAATAAGTGGGAGTTGCACATGAGGTGGATTCTGTGGTTGGAATGTCTCTATGCCTCTCTCGGTGTGTAGAATGATAGGATCATAAGTAAAGACCGAGAAACTAAGCATACCTTTATCACCGATGATTTCGATGCGGTCTTCCTTGGCCGATTCGTGAGCCACGAAGCACCAAGAACCTGAACCGGGTAGTCCGGATTCAAACTTGAAACAAGCACTGACGGTATCTTCTGCATCGTAAAGTCTACCACGATTACTCTTATAGCCTTCGGCTTCCAGAATACAGCCGAACATCTCTTGTAACAAGTCCAATTGATGTGGAGCCAAATCGTAAAAATAGCCACCACCTGCAATGTTGGCTTGGACACGCCAAGGACGTTCCGTATTGTTGTAGTCCATGTCTCTAGGAGGTTGTGCGAAACGAATTTGCACATTGATGACATTGCCTATTTCGCCTTGAAGTACCATTTCACGGACTTTCTGGAAGTAGGGCAGGTATCGACGGTAATAGGCTACAAAGCAAGGAACTCCCGTTTCTTTGGAGATACGATTGATACGGGCACAATCTTCATAAGTCGCGGCCATCGGTTTTTCGATGTAAACCGGTTTGCCGGCTTTCATCGCCATGATAGCAAAGGTGGCATGAGAAGAAGGAGGAGTGGCAATATAAATAGCGTTCACATCTTCATCGCCAATCAAAAGTTGGGCATCAGTATACCAACGGGGTATATGGTGTCTTTTGGCATACGATTCCGCTTTTTCTGCATTACGGCTCATAACAGCCACTACCTCAGAATTACGAATCATACTGAAGGCCGGACCGCTTTTCTTTTCAGTCACTTCACCACATCCGATGAATCCCCATTTTATTTTTTCCAATGCTTTCATTGCTTCATTAGTTTAGTGTATACTTTTTTAATAATTCATGGAAAGTTGTAGTTTGTTTGAAGTTTTGCAACCAACAATTTAAACTATCCAACAAGACTGTATTGTCTTTATGAACTCCCCATGAATAGAATTGGGTAAAACTGATAGCTGTCTCAATATCAAGAACAGGCAAATGATGAGCGGATGTCAGAGCGATGTTTTCATCGCAAATGGCATAGTCGATGTCGTTATTTGCCACCATAGCCAATAATTGTTCTTGTCCGTACTTTTCTACTTCCTGAATGAAAATGGTATCTCCAATTTCATTGCTCAAATGCTGTATGCGTAAAATGGAAGGAGAACCTTTTACTACGTGGACCGTTTTGTTGGCCAGTTCCAACAAACTTTTGATATGTGTGCTATCGTTTTTCTCTTGAGGCTTTCGTTGTACGAGTATTTGTCTGCTCAATAGAATAGGGTGAGTAAAGAGAATGGAATCTTTTCTCTCACTGCTTATCAATACGTTGTTTGCTAAAATGTCGTATGTACCGTCTTGAATTCCTTGAATCCTTTTTTTAATACTCATATCCGGTGTAATTTCTACTTTCAAACCTTGGGATTGAGCAAAAGCATGTAGCAGTTCATAATGCAATCCACTAATGGTATCTTCCTGTACATGGAAGCTGATAGAATTATATTCCGTTACGGCACGAAGAACTCCTGATTGCATGATTTCTTCGTATGTACGGTAGATAGGCGTAGTTTCCTTAGTACGATGAGGAAATATAATAGCGGAAAGAACTACTGCTATTACTCCTAGGATTCCATATTTATAATATTTCTTCATGCTCTATATTTAGTCGAAGAAGTTCCAGGAAATACCTAATTTCAACAATCTCGGACTGATCGGATAATGAGGTGCCAAGAAATAACGGGAATTTCCTGTGTTCTGGTTGACATTATACATCATGACGAAAATACGTGTACGCTTCCAATGCAAGTTGGCATATACATTTACCATCGGGCATCCACCGATAGCCACTGTATTTTCTGGGTTCTGGAGATAGAATTGTCCGATAACCGGTGAATAGTCGGGGGCATTATACTTGGTGAAATAACGTACATCAGCCCCTAATGATACTTTAAGTACATTCTTGACCAATCCGGCATGGAGGTAAAGGTTACCATATGCAGAAAGTTCCGGTAGTGGAAGAATGGACGGTTCGCTAGACTTTTGGTAAGCTACTTCTCCATCCAAATGGAAAATACCGAGTTTCAGTTTTTGTTGCAACATGGCCGTGAACACTTGGATGTTCCCGCTATGTTGTCTGACGGCAGCATTGTTCTTGAAGGAAATGATTTCTCCGTTGCTATTTGTTACAGGTACACTTGTATTGGCTAGATAAGTGTAGTTCTTGATATTCTCTACACCTGCTCTTAAAGTAGTTCCCAAACGGTTGAAATTCAGTTTTCCTTCAACTCTAGTACGCATAATCTTGGATAAGTCTGAATTATCCCACCAATAATGCTTGGAGTGGAAATTACGGTAGTAGAATACAGGGTTCAGGTTCTTGATGTATGCATTGACATCGAGGCGTACGCTGTCTCCCAAGAGGTTTATATTTAAATCTCCATTTCCTTCCAAACGGAATTGTCCGGCATCTTCTCCGGCTACAGCATATTCTCCCAAAACTTTATAATGCAAGAGTTTACCTTGTTCTTTCAACAATTCTCCACCTACATAAACTACATTTTCTTTGTAGTGCTTGATAACTCTTTGGTTAGGTATATCAGTGCTATCAGGCAAAGTAAAGTCCCTATATTCATGGGTAAGGAAAACTGTAAGACCTGCTTTGGCCCATTTGTTAAAGCCTTCCCGTAAGGATATACCGAATGTGTTTCGTACCGATGTACGGCGGTTCTGGTCTATGGAGTCATTACCAAAGTAAGTATGTTCAAAATATTGACGGTTTTGAGCATCATCTTGTGTAATGTATTTACGACCGTTGAAGTCTAATTCCAATGTATGGATAAAACTGGTTACAGGTACGAACTCTCTTTCTGCTTCAATGGAGTCATTGGCGATAGAAAGCTTGTCGCTTGCCAAACTGTCTGTTTTTTCCTTGTCTTTGTAAAAACCGAGGTTATAACGGTGGGTTAGGAAGGCATGGTAACTTGTATTATGATTCCAGACTTTGTTCAATACTGTCGGGATGTCAGTAGATTGATATTGCTTTTTTCCTTCTGCCATACCCAATGGGTCTGTGATATAACGGTCGTCAGCAATCCCTCCATTTTCACGCATTTTCAGGTTGTCATTGTTGAAAATGAAATGCATATCGTATTTATCTCCTCGATAACTAGCGAATAAACCACCATTGAAAAAGGCTGTAGACTGGTTGTTGTACATGCCACGTCCATAGAGGTAATCGATGTAGAAACCGAATCCCAATCGTTTATTGGCGTTAATTGCAAAATAGGACTTGAAACGTTCCTCACTATTACGGTTTTGAAAACTTTTATAGTATGTAAGATTGGTATATGGAGAGAATGTGTTGGTAAAAGTCACATCTTCCGGACGAAGCACAGATTGGTCGTATGGGTCTGTGAAGAAGAATTGGCTTTCTTCTTTCCGGTCAAAAAAGATACGCGACATGCGTGGTGAACCCAAGTTCCCCAAATAATTATATTGTCCGGTTGGCCCGGCTGGATCATTTGTATTTTGAAAACCAGCGTGTAATGTATCTACTGGAATAGGTACAATATTTCCTAAACGTCTAGTTACTTTCCATTGATAGAGACCGATAGGGATAGTACTAGCATCGGTTACGGCTGTTGTATCAATAGGATTACCATTTCGGTCATGAGTACCAAGGCTTCTACCGCTAGCGGAAGAACCTCGTGAACTACTAATTGTATTTTGTGCGACAACTGGTGAAAGGAAGCACAAAATACTTATAAAGATAAATAGATATTTCAGTTTCATTTTCATAATGACGCAAAGATACAATATAAAACGAAAAGGAGAAACTTTCCATCGAGGAAAGCTTCTCCTTTTTATCGTTCCTTTAAAGATTATTATACTTCCACTGGCTTGATAATGTCCATGCCGATACGAAGTGCCTCTTCATTCATAGGAATAAGTTTATGGTGTCTTTCAGGCAATGTCTTGCGCAAAGCCTTCAATACACTTTCAATTTCGACAATTGGACGGAGTTTGAGCAAACCACCCAATACAATCATATTGAATGTTTTTGCCATTCCGCGTTCGGTTGCTTCATCCATGGCATCAATACGATATACTTGAATGTCCTTACGAGTTGGAGGTTCCATAATACCGTATCCATCGTAGATAAGGATACCGCCTGGCTTTACTTTGTTTTCAAACTTGGCCAATGAGGGTTGGTTCAAAATAATGGCTGTGTCGTATTGACTCAAAATAGGAGAGGAGATACGTTCGTCGCTGACAATTACGGTTACATTGGCAGTACCACCGCGTTGTTCTGGACCGTATGCCGGCATCCAAGTCACTTCCTTGTCTTCCATGAGTCCGGAGTAAGCCAGAATCTTGCCCATAGACAATACACCCTGACCACCGAATCCTGCTATAATGATTTCCTGTTTCATAGGTCTTCTGTTTTATTCTTTATCTTTCAAGTCGCCCAATTGATAGAATGGGAACATGTTTTCTTCCATCCACTTGTTGGCTGCAGCCGGAGTCATCTTCCAACCTGAGTTACAAGTCGATACAATTTCTACCAAGTTGGAACCTTTACCGTTCATTGAATTCTCGAATGCCTTGCGGATTGCTTTCTTAGCCTTGCGAATGGCTGGTACACTATGTACAGATTGGCGAGTTACATAAGCAGTACCTTCCAAAGTGGCAGCAATTTCAGTCATCTTCAATGGATAACCATGGATAGCAGCATCACGTCCGTAAGGGCAAGTAGCGGTTTTCATGCCCAACAAAGTAGTTGGTGCCATTTGACCACCAGTCATACCATAAATGGCATTGTTGATGAAGATGATGGTAATGTTTTCACCACGGTTCAATGCATGAATGGTTTCGGCTGTACCGATACATGCCAAGTCACCGTCACCTTGGTAAGTAAACACCAAGCGGCTTGGCCACAAACGCTTGATAGCAGTTGCAAGGGCTGGAGCACGTCCGTGAGCGGCTTCTTCCCAGTCTATATCCAAATAATTATAGGCAAATACGGCACAACCAACCGGTGATACACCGACTGTTTGGTTTTCCATGCCCATTTCTTCAATGACCTCTGCGATTAATTTGTGTACTACACCATGGCTACAGCCTGGGCAATAGTGCATCGGATTATCATTCATCAACGTTGGTTTCTTGTAAACCAAGTTTTCGGGTTTAATTATTTCTTCTCTAGTCATAATATTTCCTCCTGTTAACACATGAAGCGTAAAAAGAA
>ERZ808027.22-NODE-22-length-14959-cov-3.215025_pt1 | contig 14959 bp, 6 predicted proteins | sample MGYA00380183_ERZ808027 | MGnify/ENA primary metagenome ERZ808027 (study PRJEB31490, sample SAMN06133374) | cow dung metagenome | isolation source: H7 | host: cow | place: China: Chengdu | collected 2015-05 ...
CAATCAGTGTGGCATGGGTTAGTATACTTTTCAGTAATTACATTTCCAGCCTCATCCTTAACTTCTTCGTCAACATTTCTCTTAGTGCCATGCTCTTTAAAATCGGCTTCATAAGGACCGCAATGCAACCAGAAGTGAGTTCTCTTAACTTTATCTTCGTCCAAATCAGTTTTCATTTTAACTTTATAGTTACGACGAGGATAGAACTCAGAAGAAGTACCCTGAACAGCCATCTCAGAACTTTCAGTAATGAAAGAAGGACAATGGTGGAGATAATACTGTTTTACTGCAGCTTGTTTTGCGGCAGCCTTCTCAGCAACTGTGTTGCCAGGTACTGTACCACCAAGGATTTCTTTAACAGCCAAATCTTCTAATTCGCCGTTTTGGAAAGCCAAGTCAAGAGGAGTGTTAATGAATTCCATTCCAATATTAACTTTGAATTTCTTAGAGAAAGAAAGTCTATCATTGTTATTAGATTTGGAAGTGTCAAAAATAACATAAGGCATCAAAGGTTTAGTTGGATGTGCCTTATTATATGCAAGAACGCTCTTATAATTTAAACGATATTCCTGAATATTTTGAATATATTCAGCTAAACCATTCTGGTCATAAGTGGTAACGTCTTTATTATCAATTGCATAGTTCATAACTACGTCATTAACTGACAATGCAGTATTGTAGAAACGAACTTTATATAGGTCAATATCGCAAGCCGCAGAACTAAATTCGATACATTTATTTTCGTCTTGTTCACCAATTACAAATTCTTTTGCAATATTAGTTCTAACAACACCGGTAAGAACACCATTTAAATAAATGTACATCATTGGAGTTAAATCGCCCTTGGCATTCTTTTTACTACCATCATATACGAAAGTCAAGTAAACCATCTTGTTTTCAACGAAATCAGCAGAAACTGTATTCGCGCCGTTAGAGAAGAAGGCATCCTGAGGTCCAATACATAAGCCCTTCAAAGAAGAAGCATTACCATCGTAATACCCGCAAACCATGTTATCAAGAGAGATGAGTTTTTCGGTTTTTAAGAATACGAGGTCATCATATCCAACCACAACGCCCTTGTCATTGGCTTTTGGAAGCGTAACTGTCAAGTAAGAGTCGTAAGAAGGGTATTTTTTCTGATAGTTTGTAAACCAGTCATTGTAGAAAGGTGCGTCATCAACATAACGAGTAACTGTTTTAATTAAGCTAGAGTAGTCTTTTACATTACGAATCTTAAACTGGAAGTCAAAACTGTTAGATGTAGTAGTAGCTGCGCCACCATTAAAGGTCATGCGTCCAAAAGGAATTTTGAATTTTGCTCCATTGGAAATTCTCAAACAAGTTTGATAATTGTCCATTTCCCAACCGTTATTTTCCCAGTTAAAGTTTTCAAAGATACCTTCTTTTTCGCAATATGGGTCAACCCAACGAGAGCGCTCTGCAGCGGTTTCATCATTAGAACGACCTTTTGCGTCAAAGCTTAATTTTAAACTAGAAAGTTGAGGGTTAACCATTACGTGGTCTTTATCTTCAACAACAGTGAAAGTGATATCTCGAGTAATACGATTGTCCTGTTCACCACACGCAATAGCATAATAGTTTGTGGCATTTTCCATTGCGTCTGCAATTTCAAAAATATCAAAAGCAGAACCAATAGTAATGTCACGCTTAGAGAACTGCTGATTATTCTTTAAGAAATAAACAGTAGCCGTAGTTGCGCCGTTATTGTAAACTTTAAAAGGAATCTGAATATCGTCATAAGTCTTATATTCATTTTTATAAGTTCCTAACCAAATAATTGGTTTAGTATTAGCTCTATCTACAACAGCGATTTCTACTTCAATAGGAGCAACACTTAAGCCCTTTTCATGAGCATTGGCGTTAACATCCTGGAAAAGTTCATATTTAATGGTATGAACACCATGAGTTAAAAGTTCATGATTTGCAGGGATAGAATATTGTCTTTCCTGAGTGCCATCAACACCAATATAATCAGTGTAAACAACTTTCCCGTCAAAAGAGAACTCCAAAATCTTGTTCATATTACCAATTGCGTTACACATTAAAGTAACCTTTTCATTGGTATAGAAAACATTCAAATTAGAGAAGTTTGCTGCGTTAGTTAACTCCAAATTTGAACTGGTAATAATCATTCTTGCGGTCTTAGGCTTTTCAACAGAGTTGGAAAGAGCAGACACCATGATAATACTTGTTACGTCAGGTCTTAACTCAGGACCAAAATCGTAAGTCATAGAACTACCAGAGATTAAGTCATTTAAAGCACCCTGTCTATATTGGGTACCAGCTTGGTTGTTTTCGTAGGTGGAAATTGTATAAGTTAAATAAATTTCCTGGTCTAATTCAACACCATTTGTATCTTTAGCAGAAGTTGCTTCAATTGTAACTGGAACGCTTTGTCCATTTAAAACTGTTGAGCTAGGTGTCTCTCTAGTTAATTTCAACTGCATAGCCTGACCAATACCAGTACTAGAGCCATCACCCATTCCGCCACCAACGCCACTTACTGAAATAACTACACATTTATAGAAATCACCATCAAAATCAGTGATACGCAAAAAACGTCCGTCTGAGTTTAAAATCAAATCTCCAATTTGTGGAGTAGTTTGCTGATTCTCAAACATCTCACTTGTGATACTATAAGTGTTTAAAGATTCGGGCTCAAGATCGGCAGGAATTCTACCATAATGGATAACTACGCCATTTCCGCCACCCACGGGAATTTTATTTTCTCCCTGAGCATCTAAGTACATACGGCCAGAATCTACTGCGAAATATACGTAACCATCGATATAAGGCATTTCCTGAATGCGTTCTTCAGTACCACGAACAACTTTAAATTTAGTAGACATGTGGTATAATCTCCTTTCTATCTTCATTTTTCTTCTCATATACATATATCAAAAGAAAAAGGGGAACGAGAAATTCTCGTTCCCCTCAAATCTCTCTAATAGAGTTAAAAATTGCGTTAATTGAATTAGTTAAAGCTGCCCCAAACTAAATCAATATTTAAAGCGCTTCCATTCATGGAGTACTGTAAAGTACCTGTTGTGAATTCCATTGCGCCAGTTTTTTCGGTCATTGTTGTGCCGCTACCATCATTCAACTGAACCAAAGAGGTTAATGTTGCTTTAGCACCAGCATTTGAAACTGCACCAGTTAAAGCTACCTGTGCAACAGTTGCGTTGGTATCTTTAAGAGTTACTGTATTTGTAGTAAAACCAGTAACGTGACCTTGAGCATTTACGGTAATGCCCTTAATAGTAGTAATTTGAGTATCTGCATAAGATACATCACCACCACTACGATAGTAAGCGCTTCCTTGAGATTGTGTTTCTGGAGTGTTCTGCGCGTTATGAACGTCATGGTTAAATTGCACAGTAGTATTACCCTGAGCATCAACAGTTACATTTGCTTTAATCTCTGTTCCATTGGTAAAGATTAATTTCTTACCAAGAGCAGTAGCACCGCCCTGATATCCGTATAGAGTAGAAAGCAATTGGATATAACCATCTGTGGTAGAGGTAGAAGCCTGACCATTAAACTCATAACGAGTATCTGTGTCGTTTGTAGCTTCAACATAATCCCAGATTACTTGACCTGCAGGAATGAAACCAGTAGAGTCTTCAACACCACGCGCAATTACCAAAGAACCAGCAGAGCGAGTTACAGAAGTGGTTGAGCCTTTTGGTGTAAATGTTGTATTAAGTGCAAATAGATAAGTATCACCAATTTGCGCTTTTGCATTCATTACAGTAGACCAGGCTTGAATGTTCTGAGTAGAATCAGCACTACCTGCAACCAAACCTCTGTAAGTCATTGCATTTAATGCAAGCTGGAGAGAATCGATTTCTGCTTTGGTATATACTGGTAAATCTGCATTACCATTTACAAATTTTAAAGTCTGTTTAGTGGTGGACTCAGTACCAACAGTAATGGTAGGGCTGAAAGAACCAGATACAGTGCCCTTTCCATCTGTTACGTGTACAGTAAAGCCGTCTGTAGAACCATTAACGATATCAACGCCAGTGTTATACATGTCAAGCACGCCGATAACAATACCGTTCTCTTCATCCTTCTTAACACTGATACGACCATCTGTAGATTTTACAGAAAAATCTTTTGAACGACCAAAAGTGTCATGTAAACTAAAGATTGCTTTATTGTTATCAACTGCAACTGTAAACTTGTCATTTAACACACCGGTTAATGTAATGGTATCTGTTGCATCATCTGCAGTAACCTTAATACCATCAACACCAGCTACATGCCAAGGAGTTGTAACTTTCTCAGCAACAGTGTTATCATTGTAAATGTACTGCTTTGTAACTGTAGCTACATTGTTTGCGGCAGTTACAGTTAAGTTGGAGTCTACAATATAAGTGTTGGTGTTATTGTTAATCTGAACCCAGGTTGAACCGTTATATACACACAAAATATTTTCTGCAGTTACATAGTAGAATTCACCTGCGTGTGGATTAGGAATTTTTGCTAATGCATCAAGACTAGCAACAGTAATAACACCTTCATTTACTGGAACAGCCTTGCCTTCAGAAGTACCAATGTATAATCTATGAGTATCATTGGTTAAATAGAAAGTACCATCCGCAGCGGCAGTTGTACCAGCAATATACTTCTCTAAGTTATTTTGAGTACCCAGCAAGAAATTAATATTCTTACCGGCAGTAATTGTTCCATTCGCCATTTATACGTCTCCTTTCTATTATTCTTCTTCGTAAAGCTCTTGCCATGCCAATCTAGTATAAAGGTCAGCGATGTCATCAGCATTTCCTTTAACAGATGCCTGAATTTGTAATACCAAGGCATTTAAATTATTATGATTGGTTTCAAGAGTTTCAAAATTAAGTTTTAATCCTGAAACAGTTTCAGTTAACTTTCCAAGATTAGTCTCCAATCCTTCAACTTGAGGCTTTAAAGTTGATACATCTGTTTCCAAAGTACCAACTCGCTGAATTAATTGAACGATATCATCCAAGTCTGGGTGAGTTTCAATCCAAGCAGCGATTTCTCCTAAAGTATCAAGAGTTTCTGGAGCATTATTTAAAATTTGATTGTAATAATCGCCAGCAATTTTTGTTGCAATATCAGTTGCAATTGAACGCACAGAACGATCATTATCTGAGCCAATTAAAGTGCTTACTTGGCCTTGTAAATGAAGGACGCTTGCTTCAACTGCTTCTGTTGGGTTAGACCATGTACCATCGCCCTTTAGATATTTATCAAAGTCGTTGTTTGCACTAACTGGTTGAGGAACAAGTCCAGCAAGACCGTTCTTTTCTGCAGTAGCGCCCTCAAAAACTTTAATGAGGTTTCCAATTTCAGCGGCAAAACTTGTGTTTTTCCACTTATTGTCCGCCATATCAAACATCAAAATGTCGCCATGTTGCATTAAGCCATAGGTAACATCAGATAAATCTCCAAGAGCCAAAGAGGTTAAGCCATTACCATCAGCAATTAAGGCATTACCCAAATATAGCTTACCAACCTCATCATCTGCGCCATCAACGATAAAATACAAAGTATTATCTAGACGCTGAGAAGGGTCCATTTTACCCCAAATTTCTTCTGTGGCTTTTGTAAAAGCAACATAAGAAGTTGGTGTTATAGGTCTATAATTGATAGCCATTTTCTTACCTCCTTTTTAAGTTTCCTTCACAATATTTTGAAAGTTTCATATTGTTTATTATTCAAGCCTGGCCTTAATAGTTTAAGGCCAGGCTATAGATTTAAGTCGTAGGAGTTTCTTCTTCTTCCTCTTCTACTGGATGCAATTCATTAATTCGAGCTTCAAGCTCTGCAATTTTTGCCAATAAACCATAAATGGTTTTTTGTGTTGCATCATCTTCTTCAGTACCAATAATCTTGTTTGTCTTAAGAGTCAACCCAGCGATAGAAGGAATTTCGTCAGTGTCGCTTTCAGTGCCAATGATCTTATCAATGCGTTTTGTAACACCAGTAATGGAAGCAGTTGTTTCAGTATCAGAATCAGTGCCCTTTACTTCGTCAATGCGCTTTGTAATTCCAATAATAGATGAAGTTTCTGCTGTATCTGCATCAGTTCCAACAATATTATCAATTCTTGCTGACAATCCATAAACAGTCATTACCTCTGCGCCGTTCTCTGCATTGCCTAAAACGTCAGAGCTTGCTTTTGCAAGAGCGTCTGCAAGACCATTGATTTTAGACATTGAAATATTCGCGCCTTCAGCAATATTGGCATCTTTAATTAAAATATCTTGAATTTCAATGGTTACAATACCATTGCTCTCTTTCCAAGACTTAATAGTCTTAGCGGCATCAATTAAAGATTCTCCATCAGTTTTGAGTGTAGTAATTGCTGCATTAACAGCAGTACCAGTCATAGCTAAATTGTTGCTTGTAGAGCTATACTCATTTGTTAATTTAGTTACGCCATAGACTCCAGTGGTTGCAATAGTAAGAGCCTGTGCAGTGCCAGACTTTGTATTTACGGTTACATTTACTGTTGGAGCATTGTCGGCTGTACCTGCGCCAATGGTAATAGATGGCTCAAGAGCCACTCTTGAAACTTCAATCTTACCATGAGTTTCTGATACACTAGAAACAAACTCTCCTGTTTTAGCAGTGTCTGTAACTGAAGGCAATGTTGCTTTATTGACAGTTGCAATACCATCAACAATTGTGATATCAGTTAAATATTCACCAGTACCTCCGCCAACTTTAGCCAAATCCATTCCATTAATTTGAGCCTGGAGTTTAGCAAAAGCTTCATGAATTTTATCTGTACTAGCAAGTTTTGCACTTGCGACTCCGCTAATATCGTAATCTTGAATAGTAAGAGTGTCAACTTTACCTCTAGTTTCAACAAACTCACCAGTATCAGTGGTAGTATTATAACTGTAGGCAATGTTTAATACAACATCATTATTAGCCCCAGCGTCTTCCTGATAGGTTAATCCAGGAATTTTTACTGTTTCTGTTGTAAATGCTGTCACATGTCCTGCATTATCAACAGTAATAACTGGAACATTAAAAGTATCTCCAAATTTTGGAGTTGCATCTTGACTGTTGGTTTTTTGTTCTCCAAAAGAAGTGCTTACAATTGCATGAGCAAGTTGCAAAGTATTATTTTGAGAAGCAAGTTTAATCCACTTATTCTGAGAAGCAACAGTTAATACATCTTGTGTATTATCTGCTACAATCTGAGTTGTATTTGCAGTCAAATCTCCAAGAGCAGAACTGTTAGCTGGTGTCACAAACTTAAATCCATAAGGCATTGTAACAGAATGTTTATTTCTACCAACTACGTGACCAGCATTATCAATTAATGGAGTTTCTAATACCAATACATCATCTTTATTGGTATTCATATTGTCACTCGAAGTGGTTCCATTAATCTTATTTGCGTTGCTATGAGTAATAGACAAAGAAGGCTGTCTAAAATCACTATTAATACTTAATGTAATTAAAGCGTTTTCAGCTGCTGCTTTATCTCCTGCAATGGTTTGCGCGTTCGCATCAGTAATGGACTCAAAAGATAATCTTTGAGCAGTGCTATGTCGTGCACTATGCATACGACCATAATCATCTACAATTGTAAATTGACCTGGAACTAAATCTGCAAAACGATGCATCAAATCATTAAACTGATTTAAAGCACCTCTCATTAAAGTAGTATCTCTTGTAAGAGCGTCTTCATTCAAATGCTTATACAAAGCTAAGAGTAAGCCGTGTAAAGTTACTAACTTATCGCCAAACTCTGGCAAAGGCTTTAATTCCCAAGTGACGGTTCTTGTTGCTAATTTTACGTCTTCAGGAATTTGTTTAATTTCCATAGGCCACTCTGCGCCCTTGTCATAAATGCCATTGGCATCTTCTAAGACATAAAGTAATTTGGTTGGATCCCAGTACTGAACATCTTCTTTCTCCACGCTATCGGCAACAATAAAATTACCACTTCCAGGAGGAGATTCAACATAATACTCATTATCAGTATAATAATTTAGAGTATCACCTGGAACTAAATATGGAGTAATGTCTACAGCATTTCCTTCATCGTCTGGTTTATTAAATAAATAATATTGACGACCAAGAGTGATAGTGTCATTATTATCAATTAAATAGCTACCATTCTTACTAGAATTTGGATCTTGTACTTCATAATAGAAGCCATTTGCATGATAAGGCTGACCAACCTTTTTATATGTTAAAACAACAATTTCATATTTACGAGAAATTGCATTGTATGCTTGCTGGAAGTTATTGTAATTAACTTCAATATAACGCTTAGCTCCCTTATCATCAGTCCAAACATAGAATACATCTTGGTTAGCACCTTGGAATTCGCTCATGTCATGCATATTTGCAATTTCAACAGCGTTTTCATCGGTAATCTCAATAATGTCAGAACCTTGGACCAATTTATAAGTAATCTTTAAGCTATAATATTCTCTACCAGCGGAAGCAAAACTTTCTTCAGAAGTATATGCGGTAGTATCTAAAACATAATACTTATTAGAAACATACTCATAAGAGCCGAAATCCTTTGCCTCAGAGGCAGATACTTCATAATAATATTCATTTGCTTGATACATTTCGTAAGTCAATCCTGACTGACGAATCATCTCTTTAATCTGAGTATAATAAGCATTACTTGTTTGACTATCATCTGCGGCAACTGTATAGTAAATACGGCCAGGAGTCATAATCAAATCAGTGCTTAAAATATATTGACGCTTGAAATATTCAATAACTTTATTGCCCGCATGGTCAAAGTTATCTTCGATTGTTTCTCCCTTGCACAAATGATAAGTTACCACGTCACCTGCAGAAGTTTGCTTGAAGTAGTAAGTATCTTTCTCATATGTAGAAGGAGTCAATTCTACTTTTTCATAAACAATGTAATAATACTTATTAGGAATGTAAATAGCGTCATTTACACCGAGCTGATTCTCAGATAACGCAATTTGATAGTATGTATGAGTAGGATCATATGTTTCTTTTGTTGCAGCAAAATAATCATATTTAACACCAGAAGCATAAGAATCAGACTGTTTCAAATAGAAACTTCCGTTTGGCTTATACTCTTCACTCAAATCAATTGCGCTCATTAAGCTCTTTACGCGCTCGGTTTCAATATAAATTCTATCTTTATAGAATTTGTCTTCCATAACGAATTCTAATCCACTCGCTGTTGCAGTATCAACGTAAAAATATTTTTTATCCCATTTATTCAAAGTAATGGAATCGAAAGGATTATATTCATCTGGAATACGATTATTTGGGAAAGTTTTTTCTGTATAAGTAAAAGTTTTATGTTTAAACTTATACTTCATTTCTGTCTCATCATAATAGATATAATCGCCATTTGCTGCAGCTATATCACCAGGAATTTCATTGGTGATAATCATACCCATTAAATCTTGAGCAGAATTTAAAATACCTGCAACAGTACTTGCTGCTTTAGTATTATAAGTATATTGACCTGGACCCACAGTGTTGATTAAACGTACGCCAGTTTTATTAGAAACCGCTTTTGCATTATACCAACTTACGTCCATATTTCTTGTAGTAGCTTCTGGGTCTAAATTACGTCCACCATAAATTAAATCCCAAATTTCAGCCATGGAGTCACCAATAGAAGGTAACATAATAGAAATTTCTTGAGTATCTGGAGCAATTTCTCTAATACCAGTTTTATGAGTATTATAGTAATGACCACTCTGGCCTGTTGGAGTAATAGCAATTTCATCACTTACATGGAATTGGTTATCTTCTCCCACATGCCATCCAGCGTATTCTTTGTCTGCACTGTAAGAAATTTTTGCTGGGTTAAAACCGGCTTTATTAAAATAAATTGCGGCTGGCACATCAGTGTCTGCATTCAACTCTTCTCTATCAACCCAACCTGAATTTCCGTTACCAACGTTAACTGCAAAAACTTTTTCAGTACCTTCTCCACTATTTGGATTATAGGTCTGTAGAGTCCATTCAGTTACAGCATCAGAAGGATATTCTTTGGTATCAATTCTTGCAGAAGTTGGGTCTCCTAAATATTCCACACCAGAAGTCTGAAGTTTTGGTGTTAATAATTTTGGATCTTTCGCTTTAATACGGAAGCCCCATTGTGGCTGAGTGTGTAATTTATAATACACATTCGTACTATTCGTATCAAAGTGTGGTTGGACTGGAACTGTAGTCGGACTGTCTGCGGCAATGTCAAAAGTTGGAACAACTGAATTTAATTCAGCCACCATTACATATTTAGACGCTGCGTTTTCATAGACTTTTTGCCATACAGTAGAGTCATATCCACGAGCTACGCCGTATACTTGTCTATCTACATTATAGTTAAAAATATAATTAGCGTAAGCATCAGTACCCTCTGAAGCACCTACATAAGATACTGCCCCCTGAGAAAAAGCTACTGTTTTTGCATAAATAACTTCGTGAGTTACTATAGCATTTTCTTCAACTTTTTCTACTAAAGTATTTGTTTTTCTATCATATTTATAGATAGGAACAACTTTTGTTTCTTCTCCGCCCTCTTCAGTAGGAACAACAAGCATAAAAATTGCTCTTGGGATATCTGTTTGAATTCCATTTGCATCATAATAAACTTTATCAAAGTTATAATCAATTGGAATGTGAACTAAAGATCCCGGCATTAAAGAGGCGCTGCTTTTTGTTTCTTCAGTTGTTGTTAATCGGTAAGCAACAGGTGCAGAGTCAAATGTGTTTGGAATTGTTTGATAAACGATTCCATCTTTTAAAAAGCCCTGAGGGAAACTACTAACATCAGTGTTCTTATCATATTCAATTAAAACAAAACGGCCTGCATAGATGCCATCGGTTGCCATACTGTTTTCCATTTCAGCACGGCTTGAATATGTTTTATCAAAAGAGAATTGAGTGCGAGAAGTTGATTTTATATTACCATAAAAGCCCATATTTAATCCTCCTCACTCTCATAAATAATATCGATTATTAAATAACCATTAGCCATTTCATTGATTCTCTGTAAAGAAGAGTAATCAAATTCCAATTTAGAAATTTCAATATCTCCTGTTAAATCCAATTCATAAATGCCGGTAGACCCGATAATAATCGGGTCAAGACCGCCATTAAGATAAAAGTAAGTTCCAGGAATAGATTGAATACCTAATTGAAGGATAGGAACATATTTTTTGTGGCCACCATCGCCCCAGGTGCCATCAAATAAAGAACCATTTGAAAAGGCTTGCATACCTCCTGCCGCAGTATATGCGGTTCCAGAGGGTTCATTTCGCGCTTCATTCTGGGCATCAGAATAAAAACGAAATTGATGAATAGCTCTTGCCATAATTCTCCTTAACCTCCTTAATAGATTCTATCTACAACTTTGGTTGCATTAATAGACATCGTACCATTTGCGGCGAGAGGATAATTGATTCGAGTTACAATATATTCTCCATTAATTCCGCATCTGTCATCTCGTACGAAAATTCTTGTATTTGGCTCCAAATGATATACTGGAATTGCATTAATTGTAATGCTTTCAGTGCAGTAAGAATAAGAGTATAAATAATTGTCTAAAACATCTTTCGCTGATTTTCCCTGACTACTAATAGAAAATAAATATTCCATATGAGTAGGTAATTGAGCGTATGTGTAGCCAGTCTCTTTTTCTGTAATGCCATTAAAGTTTTCCACAAAAATAACCTTCGGAGTCTCTCTAAAATAAATGGCTTTCACATTATTATCATTAACTGCTTTCGGCCTATCTCCAACACTTGAAACAGAGTATTGCGAAAGTTCTCCATAGGTATCTAAGAAATCAAACCAGAAATTCAGAGTTTCTGGAGCTTCAACAACACTTTTATGCCAATATAAATTTGGAGATTCTGGATTTAATTCATATTCTTTATCGCCTTCAACGTAGTATGTTCCATTTGTGTCAAAATCATACTTCGGATGAATACAAGGTAAATAAGAATAAGAAATTACTGCATAAAAATAAGGATTTTCATAACCTTTATCCGTGTAAATTTTTTCTGTCATTGATACTTTTGTGTATTTAAATGACTTGGTTTCTTCAATGTATTTGCGAGTAAAATATTCTTTTTGAGCATCAAAGTCCATAACCTTAACACAATTCACGAAATTAATTACTCCTCCTGAGATTGTTCTTGTATAGTATTTGTGTGGCTGTTTCAAAAACAAATCCTCGGTAACGGTTTTGTCAACCTTGTAATCAATTTCTTTGGTTTCCTCATCTTCATACTGTACAAAATACAATTTACCTTTATTAAAGGGTTCAGTAGTCGCACAAGGCTGGTATCCATATGTTGAATTTCGAATTGATAAATCAATTGCTTGGTCTTTATATTGACTAGAATTTACAGTAACTTTATTATAACCAGAAGCAGTGGCTTTAACATAATAATTGCTAGATTTATAAGGCTCTGTTACTAAAGGAACTGGCTGAATTTCCGTGTCTGCAATATAATAATATTGAGAAGGATTCATTCCATAGGTCGTTTGTAACAATCCTGTTTGCGCGACATATTCTCCATCTTTATCTTTCAAAAATACATAATGCTTGGAAAGAACGGGTCTTCCATTTTACATTGTTCGTAAATTGGAGCATCGTAAAAATACTCAATATATCTAGCCTCTTCTAAAAAACGCTTTGCAGTTAAAGAAACAACATCATAAGATGTTTCGTAATCGGGGTCATATAATCCTCTCCAGAAAGAATGAACATCAGTATAATAATGCTCATATCCAGTATAACCAGTAGGATACCAGTTTGGATTATTTTTTTTAACCGTAGATAAAAAATTATCTCTATATACTTGAGGCTCTTTTTCATCTTCTGGTGGAGCATCTCTATCTTCAAACTTTTTGAAATCATAAGCCATTTGATAAATTAATTCGCGCCAATCACAATTATATTTAATTTGGTCTCCTAAAATAAGACCTTGTCCGCCATTTGCTGCTAAATCATCGGCTGGTACACGAGGCTTATAGAAATAGGCATAGCCGCCTTCATATTGTCCGCCTTCTGCAAAATAACTAAGCCATAATGAATATTCATGAGCACATCCGCCGTGCGCGGCAAGAAAGGCGCCTTCCGCAGTAAATACTAAGTCATCTGTATTATAAGAGATTCGATCTCCTCTATATCCCCATTTCTCCCAATCTTCTCCTTTAATTGGAGCAAGTTCAACTGAACTAGAAGGAGCTGGTGGTTCATAAGAAGAATCTTCATTATATACAACAGCTTTAATAGGACAATATTTTCCTAGCCATTCTGTTGGAACTGGCAACCCACTATATTCCCAAGCTGCTGCCCAATCTCGAACTTCCCACCAGTCTTCACTTAAACCAAATCTAGATGGCTCTTTAATATAGCCGGCTTGACCAATATCATACTCACTATTTTTTTTATCATACTCAACTTCTTCTTCAGAGCGAGTTGTATAAGTAATTCCGTATAATGAGGTATAATAAGTTGGTTTTGTATCAATAGCATAACGCATATGAATTGGAAGATCGGCTCCACCAACTCCCTTTCGAACACCCCAAATAGCAAAATCATTTTTTAAATTTGCTAAATTAGGATTATTTTGATATGAAGTAATTAACGTACCGTCTTCAAAAGAAAATAGGTAAGAAGCTGTATAAGCTGAATTTTCAACCCAATCTTCCTCTCCGTTGTTTGTCATATTATTCCAAGAAGTATGAACATAAGTTCTTTTTCTCTGAAAAACGAATTGACCATCAACATTATAGAAATACTCGTAATTGCCAAGCATTTTAACAATCTTATCTAGCATACCAGTAATTGGCTCTCCTGCCGCAGACGTTAAGTTACCTGCATACACCAAATCACAAGTGCGATAACCGCAAGTCATGCCTTGTTCAATTTTTACTAAATTATATTTAATTGATGTATCTGGAGTATTATCGTCGGCGCCCATGCCATAAAATACTGTTGCAGTAGGATTATTTTCGCTCAAATCGGCTAAAGTTCTAAAAATAAAAACTGGATTTTCAGATTCTTTATTTTCAGCTTCCATTTCTCCAATAGTTTTCTTTACATATTGGTCACCTTTTTTATAAAAATAGGTTTGTTGGAGATTAATTGTCATATTAGTGGCTTCTTGAGTGTTTTCATTATATACAAAATATAAAGGAGTATCTCCCCTATACTCTAAAAGCTCAAGGCCACAATCATCTAAATCATTTAAAATAATATTGTGCCAAGGCTCTCCTGCATATTCATGCACGGCTTTTTTGATAATTGTTTTAATTGGAATCTGCTCAGTAGACGCATAACCATGTTTATTGATTACGGTCATATTGCCCCAATCATAAGATAAAGCTGTTAAGCTTCCTCCAACATCACCATTCAATAAACACATTTTATCTTTACCTTGTAAAGAAACTGTGTGACCAGAAGCAGACACTGAAGTATTGAATGTAGTTAAAACGAAAGTGCCCATTTTAAACCAAATAATTGGAGGATACTCTGGATTTAATTTGTTATCTTGTCCAATGTATAATTGGATTTTAGTTTCCAAGCCCCAGATATAATCATTAATATTTAATTCATGCGCCACAAGGGTTAAGGAGCAAGTTCTGCGGACGGATGAATTTCCGTCCACAGGAACTGAACCTTGTGTAACACGGCCTTGGATTTCTTCAATAGGATTTTCATCCAAATCTAATGCAACAACTTTTGCGTAAATGACTCTTTCTTGCTCTGCAGCAAGTTGTTTTAAAAATTCAGAGTCAAGCATCGGGTCTTTATATTTAATCAATGCTATTCTCCTCCTTATATTTATTTACCACTTCTGTCAACAATTCAATAAAAGCCATATAAGTACTTTTAACTTCATAGTTGTCGGTAACTTGCTGAGTTCTTTCAGTCATAAATTTTGCTTTTGCTGCTTCA
>ERZ808027.23-NODE-23-length-14737-cov-2.554843_pt1 | contig 14737 bp, 16 predicted proteins | sample MGYA00380183_ERZ808027 | MGnify/ENA primary metagenome ERZ808027 (study PRJEB31490, sample SAMN06133374) | cow dung metagenome | isolation source: H7 | host: cow | place: China: Chengdu | collected 2015-05 ...
GGAAGCATGGGTGATGCCTCCGCTGATGAATACCAATCTGCGGGTTACGATGTACGTACCGATGATGCCGCAAGCGATGCTGGCAAACAAGCTTCCGAGCAAGGCATGCTGAAAGAAGGTATAGTTTAGTAGGTCAAGCATATGTTAGAACTTGTTGTGTCTCAGTGTTCCAGTCTTATACATCCAAACGGCTTCTTAATGTCCTGTTCGTCGCTCTCCGATAATCAGGAACAGTTCGTCGTTCAAGTCATCCGGGAGTTCAATGGAACGCAATTGGAGGCTTCGGCACCATCCTGCCACTTCATCATCCTTGCAAGTGAGCATGATTTCGCGGAATTCTTCCACTTCCTCGTCGGTGTATTCGTCGGATTGCCGGCCTCGGAAACGGTCCAGTTCTTCGTCGTTGTAATATTCTATACCTTTGCTGACTGCGGCTAGCAGGCTGTCTTTTTCACATGTCTCATGTTGGCCACAACACTCTTCGTCTACTTCTACCACAGGAGGGATTTCTTCCAGTTCTCCTTTCTCAATTTTTTTGTTGATACGGTAATAGTAAGTTTTACCGATGAGCATGGCCACCAGTGTCAACACTAATAAACTAACAAATAATATCCACATAATGTTTTACTCTTCTTTGATGATGAATCCTGCTATTTGAAGGTCTTTCCAATAGCGCGGATATGATTTGGTTATTACATGAGGGTCGTTGATGCAAATGTCTGGCAGGACAAGACAAGCAGGTGCAAAGGCCATGGCCATACGATGATCTTCGTAAGTGTCAATGGCTTCGCTACTTCGTTCGCATCGTTCGCCTTCCCAAGAAAGAATGGAACCTTCGGATTCTTGAAGGATATATCCTAGTTTCCTCATTTCGCAGATTAAAGCAGCCATACGGTCTGTTTCCTTGATTTTCAGACTTTGCAGCCCACTGAATCGGAAAGGAATGTCCATGAGTGCACATGTTACGACCAACGTTTGTGCCAAGTCCGGTTGGTTGATGAAATTATAATCCAATCGTTGGGTAATTTCTCCCTTCTTATGGAGGGTTACGGTTTGTCCTTCGTGTACGGTCTCCACCCCTAATGAACGGAATATATCGGCAACTTTACAGTCTCCTTGGGAACTGTTGGCGAACAATCCAGGTAAGGTTATGGTGGCTTTCGAAGAAAGTGCTGCTATTTGATACCAATACGAAGCAGCACTCCAGTCGCTTTCTACATAGAATGGTCTGGAACGATAAGGTTGAGGCTCGACTTTTAATTCATGTTCGTTCGTCCATGTTGCTTGAGCGCCGAAGTCCTTCATCAATTGCAAGGTTAGATTGATGTACGGACGGGAGATGATATCGCCGGTCAATGTAAGGGTCAAACCGTTGGCTAGCGAAGGGCCAATCATCAATAAGGCGGAGATGTATTGTGAACTCACATTGCCGGGAAGACTGATATGGTCCTTCTTTAAGATTGTTCCTTGAATACGAAGAGGAGGAAAACCTTCATTGACAAGATATTCGATGTTGGCTCCCAATTCACGAAGGGCATTGACCAATATTTGTATCGGACGTTGTTGCATGCGTTGGGTTCCTGTAATGATATGATTTCCGGGTGTGACGGACAGGTAAGCGGTCAGGAATCGCATAGCAGTTCCCGCTGCCATGATGTCAATGGTTTCGCCGGATTGTGCTTGTAAAGCACGAATCATGACTTGAGTATCATCGCAATCCGATAAATTGTCCAATGGATGATTACCATTCCCCAATGCATGAATGATGAGTGCACGATTACTGATGCTCTTGGAAGAAGGCAATTGAATCGAGGCTTCGATGCTTTCAGGAGGTGTGATTCTTATTCTCATCTTTTTCTTGTCTTTGATAGGTTTGCAAAATTACGATATTTCGCTTATTTGAGCAAACTCCAATTCCAATTGTTTCCATTCATCATGCTCTTCGCGTTCTTCCTTAGGATTGGAAACGGTCAGGCCTATCAGGCGGATAGGACGGATAGAATAATCCACTTCCTTCAATAATTGTTTGGCGAGAGGGAGGATATCATTCATGTTGTTAAGTTCCTGCTCTCGGGTGATGCTTCGGGTAATCTGTTTAAAGTCGTAAAACTTGATTTTCAGAGTTAAGGTATTACCGCTGAATCCGCTTTTTTTCAATCGTTCAATCAGTTCGGTTGCTACATGGTATAACTCGATGATGACGGAAGAAGATGCCGTGATGTCCTTGTCAAGTGTATGCTCACATCCTACGGATTTACGGATTCTTTCGGCTTCGACAGGACGGAGATCGATGCCTTGGGCAAAATCGTAATAGACATGTCCTGCCTTTCCGAAGAGTCGGGTGAGCATTTCTAGGGTACATTGCTGCAAATCTTTACCTTTGTGGATGCCCAAGGAATGCATTTTCTGCGCTGTGACTTTTCCTACTCCCCAGAATGCTTCGATAGGAAGTTTGGAGATGAACTCCAAGGCTTGATCAGGATGTATCGTACAAAGTCCGTCCGGCTTTCGGTAGTCGGATGCCACCTTGGCTAAGAACTTGTTGTAGGAAATACCGGCTGAGGCTACAAGGTTCAACTCTTCCCGTATCCGTTTCTTGATTTCTTTGGCTATATCTACAGCCAATTCTATACCTTTCTTATTATGAGTAACGTCTAGAAAGGCTTCATCTAAAGACAATGGTTCTATCAAATCGGTATATTCTTGGAAAATGCGATGAACCTGAGCGGATACTTCCTTATATACACTCATTCGTCCGGGTACAAAAATAATGTGCGGACAGAGTTGCTTCGCTTTTAAAGATGACATGGCCGAACGTACCCCATATCGTCGGGCTTCATAACTGGCTGCAGAAACCACGCCCCGTTGTTCCGCATGCCCTACGGCAATGGGCTTTCCACGAAGTTCCGGATTGTCCCGCTGTTCTACGGAAGCGTAGAAGGCATCCATGTCGATATGTATGATTTTTCGGTCGGTTGTCATGTTGCAAAGATAGGGATTCCTTGTTAAATAACATCTTGTTTTGAACCGAAACCACGCATTCTTGTTATTAGGAGAAACGTATTCTAAACATTAACTAAATTAGAAATGAGTATGAAAAAAACAATTCTTTTGTCGGTACTTGCTTTGGGAGCACTGACTATAAATGCACAAACAGTAGTCGTAAAAGGCGGCGGATTCTGGGATAATTGGTCCATGGGAGTTCAAGGAGGAGCGACTATGAAAATGAGTGGTGAAGGTTTCTTCAAGAGTGCCCGACCGGCTTTTGGCTTGACTCTTGGTAAACAATGGACACCTATCTTGGGTATGGATATTCAAGGTATGGGTTATGTGAACACCACCAATAGCAGTACAATGATTGATGCTTCGGATGTCAGTTTGATTGGTCGAATGAACTTGATGAATCTTTTTGCTGGATACAATGGAATGCCTCGCCCCTTCGAAGTCGAAACAGTGACCGGTTTGGGTTGGTTGCACCATTATATGACTGGCAGTGGGGATACCGATGACTTGTCGGCTCGTATTGGCTTGAATTTCAACTTCAATTTGGGTGAAGATGCAGCATGGACTTTAGGCATCAAACCGGCTGTTTTGTTCAATTTGACTGGAGAATATCCTAGTAAGAAATTGGCCTTCAATCGAAATAAAGCCAATATGGAAATCTTGTTGGGATTGACTTATCATTTTGCCGATGAAGACGGTAACCGTCATTTTGCTTTGGTGAATGCAATTGATCCTCTAGCATTGGCTGCTATGAATGAAGAAATCAATGATCTTCGTGAAGTGATTGTAGCAAAGGATGTGGAATTGGTTGGACTGGCTGATGAACTCATGGTCGTGCAGGACCAATTGAATGAAGCCCGTAATAAGGAAATGGAAACAACAGGACAGACAATCAAGATTTTGGAATCTGTAGTAGCCTTTCCGTTTAACCAATCGGATGTCCAAACTTCACAGATGCCTAGTCTTGAGCATGCAGCCAATTATTTGAAGGATAATCCTGATGCGAAAATTACCGTGAACGGATATGCCTCTCCAGAGGGTACGGAAGAATACAATCTCCAGTTGTCCCAACGTCGTGCGGATGCAGTGAAGAACATTTTGGTAGACAAGTATGGTATCGCAGCGGACCGTATCAATGCGATAGGTCATGGAGTTGGTGATGTCTTTTCAGTGCCGGCTTGGAACCGCGTAGGTATTTGTACCATTGACGAAGTGAAATAAGGATATAGTGATATCATCAAAATTTTGCCTCCATAAGACTTCGGTCTTGTGGAGGTTTTTCTTGTATTTGGACAAAAAATTAAAGTTTTCGAAAGGAAAAATGAAAAAGTGTAAGCGAATTAAAAAAAACTTTTTACTTTTGCGCCCCGTGACATTTTGATAACTTTAAATAGAACAATATGAGAAAAATGAAATTGATTTTAGCGTTAATGATGTCCCTTTTTATGGTGAATGTGATGGGACAAGAGTATACGAGTCCATTCAATCATAGTTTGATGGCTGAAAAGTATTACGACTTGATTGTAGGAGAATCGTCGGGTGACAGAGCCTTTTATCACATTCTTGACATTGCACCGTATGAAAGAGACCGCAAGGCAGAAGACTACAAGGGCCTCTTTATGGAGTCGAAGTATGTGGTAGATAAATTGAAAAGTTATGGCTTTGCTGATGCTACCACCGAACTTCTGGGAAAGACCAAAACTTGGGATGGTGTGAGCGCTACCCTTTGGGAAGTGTCGCCTAACACTTCGAAGTTGGCCGATTATCGTGACTTGGCTGCTATTCTTGGTCAAGGAAGCAAGAGTGCTCATGTAACTACCGAGTTGGTTTGGGTAGGAAGAGGTACTCAAATGGAAATCGATGCCGTTGATTTGAAAGGAAAGATTGCCGTAACCGAGGCTTCGGCTGGTCGTGTACACGATTTGGCTGTAAAGGCCGGTGCTGTGGGTATCATTTCTTATTACTCGCCACGTCCGTTGGTAGACCCTATTCAGATTCCTAATAGCGGTATCCGTGGAAACAATGCTACTTTCTGCATCAATTTGACTCCGCGTGATGGCTATGCCTTGAGAGACAGACTTTTGAAGGGAGAAAAGATTGTAGTGAAGGCCGATATCGAAACAGCGATGGAGGAAACAGAAATCGAAGTGCCTACTTGTGTCATCAAGGGTTCGGAAGCCGATGCTGAAGAAATCATCCTTTGTGCCCACCTTTATGAAGGCTATGTGAAATTGGGAGCCAATGACAACATTTCCGGTTCGGCGGCTTTGGTTGAAGTAGCCCGTACATTGAATGAACTGATTGAGACAGGCCAACTTCCACGTCCAAAGCGTAGCATCCGTTTCATTTGGATTCCGGAATTCCAAGGAACTATTCCATGGGCTATCAAGCACAAGGATATTTTGAAGAAGACACTTTGTAACATCAATCTCGATATGGTGGGACTTTGGTTGAGCAAGAGCCAATCGATGTATTGCTTGCACCGTACCACCATGGGTAATCCTCACTATCTGAACGATGTGGCTGAAAGTTTCTATCATTACATGGGAGCCACCAACAAGTCGTTTGTTGCTACAGGTATGGGACGTCCGGACGCCTTGAAGCCGGTATATAGTGTGACTGGTTCTCGTGATCCTTTCTATTATTCAATCAATGCCCATTATGGTGCTTCCGACCACGAGGTGTTCAGCGATTGGGGTGTTCAGGCACCGGGTGTCATCATGATTACATGGCCGGACAACTATTATCATACATCGGGCGACCGTCCTGAAATCTGCGACCCAACCCAACTTCATCGTGCCATTGTATTGGCTGCAGTATCGGCTTATACCATTGCCGAAGCAGGCGAGGAAGGTGCTGCAAAGATTGCTTCTGAAGTGGCTTCGAATGCTGCCAAGCGCATGGCAATCAAGATGCGTCACGATCTCTCTTTGTTGAATGGTGCAACATCCGAAAACTTTGCTGGTCTATATAGAACGGCTAAGTTCAATCAGGATGCCCTGTTGAACAACGAGTTGGCTACATTGGCTAGCGTAATGGAATTGGCACCGGCATCTGCATTGTTGAAGGAACTGGTTGCTGCTTTGCAAAGCAATGTAAAGGCCGTTTGGACGGCTAATGGAAAGAGCATCGATGCAGCCATGAAACTGAAGGCTTCCTCTTTGGGTGTAACACCGGCAAAGATTGTTCTTTCGGCTGAAGAAAAGTCGGCTTCCAAGATTTACCCGCGTAGCACTCCGAAGGTGAAGGAATTTGGTTATGGCGTTTTGCGCTCAGTTTCACCGGAATTAATGGCAAAATATGGTTTCAACCAAAGAGGTGCTGTTAATCATGGTGGCGAAATCGCTAAGTTGACCGTAGGTGGAACAAACAGTATTCTCGACATCAAGAAAATGATTGATGCTCAGTTCCCGAACTCGGATAGTTTGGAATCTATTACCAAGTATTTGGAAATGCTGAAGGAAGCCGGTTTGGTGGAATTTTAATTTGAAATAGGATTTATTCTTCTTATAGGCCGCGGCGAAATAAAAACGTCGCGGCTTTTTTTATTGTGGATTTTCGACCTGTTTTAACCCTTTCCTATAGTCGCTTGGCAAAGATGACGGCCTTTTTGAAAAACGCGGCGGTGTTTGAGACGAAACGCGGTCACGTTTTTTTTAAACGCGGTCGTCTTTTGTGAGGTGAAGGAGCACCTAACTTAATAGATGTCCTTTCTTCTATAATTTTACAATATTATTTCTTTGAATAGTGGTATCTCATAGAGAACACATAAACCGTTATGATATTCTCATTAACGGAATATATCAAGCGATGTTCTGAATTGATTCTTCTTGACCATTTTCCTGCCAAATCATATTTTAACGGCTCTGGTTTTCCGATTCCTGTATATGGATGCTCCATTATGTCTTTCAACAAAGCGGTAATTCTGTTCATTATGGCTTTGTTTCCCGATTTCTTCCAATAATCGCGGTCTTTTTGAGCCTGTTCCAGCAAGATTATTTCCATAAGTCGTCTATATCAACTTTTACTCCTCTGCCATTTTTTATATCTTCATCACCTTTACGAATGGCTTCCATAGTTTCGGGAGAAGACATGATATATTCTGTTTCTTTCAAAGAATTGTATTCTTCCAAAGAAATCAGCACCACACCTGTATCATTGCCACGATTGATAATGACTGTATCGCAATCATCAATTACGGCATCCATATAGCCTTTTAAATTGGCTCTGAAATCAGTGAAATTTGCAGTTCTCATATAATCTTCTTTTAGTCAATTGCAAAGATATGTACTTATTTGTGTACTTCCAAATTTTGTTAGTTAAAAGAGAATATCGAATCAGAAGTTTCTGGATATAAATATATAAAAAAAATCAGATAGCTACTTGAACTATCTGATTTTCTAACTAATTGATTCTGTGGGCAAAGATGGATTCGAACCACCGAAGGCGTAAGCCAGCAGATTTACAGTCTGCCCCATTTGGCCACTCTGGTATTTGCCCATTCCAATAAGTTTTGTTTAAAAAATCAGATAGTCAAAGACTATCTGATTTCTAAGAGCGGAAGACGGGGCTCAAACCCGCGACCCTCAGCTTGGAAGGCTAATGCTCTATCAACTGAGCTACTTCCGCAAATTTAGTGGGCAAAGATGGATTCGAACCACCGAAGTCGAAAGACAGCAGATTTACAGTCTGCCCCATTTGGCCGCTCTGGAACACACCCAATATTTTTCACATCTTATTAGATCACCTTGAGCCTCTAGTCGGACTCGAACCAACGACCGCTGGATTACAAATCTAGTGCTCTACCAACTGAGCTATAGAGGCAATTCGCTTTTCAACCCAATCATCATAAGCATCATTCGGCGGAAATGCGGTGCAAAGGTACTGCTTTTTTTTGAACTGACAAACTATTTTTCAAAAAAAATGCAAAAAATATGATTTTTTTATACTTTTCCTCCCCTCTAAGCACTCCAAGATAGTCAAATAGCATACAGGATGGGCTCAACAAAACCCACCCTGTATACATTTAATATTATTTATCCTTCATTTTTTCGATCTGTCGATCAACAGCTTCTAAGCATTCATCTATTCCCTGTTCGAATGTATCGCATGTTTTTTGGACAAAGATTTCTTGTCCTACACCCAAAACACGAATTTGCGTTTCTTTGTTTAGATTGGTTTCTGGTTTAACAACCAACATTCGAATCTCCATTTCAGCGCTTGGACTAACAAGAAGTTTCTCGTAGCGGCGCGTTTTTTTCTCAATGTACTTTTCAAGACGCTCTGCAATCTCAAAATTAACTGCTTGTGTTTTCAGTTTCATGGTTACTCCTTTCTTTTAGTTGCCCTTGGGTGGGCAGTTTTGTATATTTTTTTTATTTGTTCGAAAGTTGTATGTGTATATACTTGTGTCGCTGCCAAACTCGCATGTCCCATAAGACTTTGTATCGTACGTATATCTGCTCCATTGTCCAACATAGTTGTAGCAAAGGTATGTCTCAAGACGTGTGGCGAATGTTTTTTCAGGGTAGACACTTCTCCCATGCGTGCACACACGATTCGATATAGTACACCTTTGGTCATCGGTACAACACCTTTCTTATCACACACACGCACAAAAAACGCGCCAACATCTTGAAATTCGCTACGAACATTCAAATATTTTTTAATTTGCTCCACCAGCGAATCCCCAATAGGTATGATGCGCTCCTTTCTACGTTTTCCAAACACCCGTATTTGTCGTTGATGGATATCCACATCCACATCTTGCAAACCCAATAGTTCAGCTTGCCTCATTCCCGTTTGGTACAAAACGTTAATGATTAGCGTATCTCGAATGCTTTCAAAATCATCCGCAGCATCGTCATAAGCTGTTGCCCTCTGCATTTCATGTTGTTTGAAAAACACTGGCAGAGGTTTATCTATTTTGGGAGAAATAATCATGCGGGTAATGTCTTTGTCAACAACACCCACTTTAAGCAAAAAGCGATAAAAACTTTTTAAGCAAGACAATTTTCGTTTCACAGAACGTGGCGACTGTTTTTCCTCGTCCATCAAGGCAACCAACCACATTTTTACCTCATGCTCATGGATTTTAGAAACATCCAGAGCATCCATCTCCACATTCATAAACCCGCAAAAACTCTTCAAATCTTCCTGATAAGCTTCTACGGTTCGAGGAGAATACTTCTTCTCAACGGCTATATACTCTAAAAAGCGAGCTATTACCCCATAATCAAATAATTTCTTTTCCCATAGAATTTTCTTTTTCAAATGGGAACAAACCGAACAATTCTGCATCAATACGATCTGTCACATAGCGAAAATCTTCTGGATTGTCACCAAACTTAATCGTATCTCCATCTATGATAAGTAATTTTCCTTTGTAATCTGCTATCCAATTTTCATACAAGTCATTCAATCCTTGTAGATAGTCAATACGCATTCCTGCCTCGTAGGAACGTCCGCGTTTTTGTATTTGGGCCACGAGGTTAGGGATTGTTGAACGAATATAGATCATCAAATCAGGCATCTTAACCAATGACATCATCAGTTCAAATAGGTCACAGTAGTTTTCAAAGTCTCTGTCAGACATATACCCTTGACGATGCAAGTTGGGTGCAAAGATTCGCGCATCTTCGTAGATGGTTCGATCTTGTATGATGTATTCTTCCGATTGAGAGATATCAACCACATCCTTGAATCGTTTGTTCAAGAAATATATTTGAAGATTAAAAGACCAACGAGCCATGTCTCCATAAAAATCCTCCAAATAAGGATTGAAATCCACAGACTCAAAACGAGGAGTCCAACCATAATGTTTGGCCAACATGTTCGTCAATGTAGTTTTGCCACAACCAATATTTCCCGCAATCGCAATGTGCATAATCTAATATTTTTATATTCGTTTCTAACTAAAGATTCATTTTATATCCACCTCATGAAAACAATCCAAACAATTGAGCATCTATTTTGTCCACTATAGAACGAAAATCCGCAGGACAATTTTCAAAATCCAAGCCATCCGATTCGACCACCAATACTTTTCCCTCGTAATGATTGAAAATAAAGTCTTCGTAACGTTCATTGAGGTCTTTCAAATAATCTATTTGCATCCCCTTCTCATATTCGCGCCCACGTTTCTGTATTTGCGCTATCAAAGATGGAACAGATTTTCTAAGGTAGATCATCAAATCGGGCAACTGCATCATACGCTTCATGTGACCAAACAGTTCCATATAATTTTCATAATCTCTCTCACTAAGGTCTCCACGTTTGTAGTTGTTTGTCACGAAGACATATACACCTTCAAATATACTACGATCTTGTACTATCGTATTTTGTGAATGTGCGATGGCCAACATATCTTTGAACCGCTCTTTCAAGAAATACGTTTCCAAGCAAAAAGACCAACGCTTGATATCAGAATAATAGTCTTCCAAATAAGGATTGAAACCCACACTTTCGAAACGAGGTTCCCACCCATAATGTTTCGCCAGCATTTTAGTCAAAGTAGTTTTACCCGCACCAATATTTCCTGCAATTGCTATGTACATCAACCTAAAAAATGGGTTACAATATTTAATCCGAAAATTATCCTAAATTCTTATTCCTTTTGGTTTGCAAAGATAAGACAAAAAAATTAGATATACAAATAAAAACTCTCAAAAAATCCAACAATTTTAAGAGCGCAGCAATATTCACAATCTGACCACACAAAGGCAATCATTTTTTATCCTAAAAAGAATAGGATAGGAAGATTTAGCAAGGGCATTGTGAGATGCAATCATTACCCCTTAAGGGTACTCTCATGCAATCGTTGACCGTCGGTTGACCGTCGGCTGACCGTCGGGAATGACTCGATAAACTCTCGGTAAATCCTTGAGATGCTTTTGGTATGTTCCCAAGAAGTATTTTTGTTTGAGAAAGTTGATTTGTTTTACAGCGAGAACAGATAATCCAGCGCTTCACGAATCATATTTTCTGGCACCACACAATCTACGACAGGGTCGCCCACTTCGCGAAGCAGTGTAAACGAAATGGTGTCACGACATGTGTTTTTTTTATTTTTCAGCATGCGGTCAATCAAATCATCGTAATCGGAACAAGCACATGAAGCATGCCCATAGTGCGTTACCATGACATGACTCAACTGCCGTAGCACTTCACGATCCAACCCCATCATGGTTACACTTAAGTAGATAGCTGCCACCATGCCTTGCATCACCGCATACCCGTGACGTAACGGATGATGGTGTATAGAATACGCTTCGATAGCGTGTCCTATGGTGTGTCCCAAATTGAGGCATTTGCGAATGCCCTGCTCGGTATGGTCCATTGCAACCACATTGGCCTTAACAGCTGCGCAACGAGATATTAATTGTTCGAGTAATGGTTCATTATTCAAACACTCCAGTGCAAGCAAAGCATCATTGAAATCTTGTTGATTGGAGAGTAAACAGGTTTTGATGAGTTCAGCATAACCCGACAAAAACTCTTCGGCAGACAATGTGCGTAGTAACGTTGGATAGATATAGGTATGTAGAGGTTCAGTGAACGTTCCCACGCCGTTTTTTATCCCACCAAAATTGATGCCAGTCTTTCCTCCAATAGCCGCATCCACCATACCCAACAATGTCGTAGGTATATGTACAAAACGGATTCCTCTTTTGTATGTAGATGCAGCAAAACCACCTACATCGGTTATCACCCCTCCGCCTAAACATATAAGTAAGGAGTGTCGTGTAGCTTTATGCTGGAATAAAAAATCCCATATACTTGCTACCGTCTCCAATGTTTTGGATGATTCAGCATCATTGATTTGCAATACTGGATAGTTGTTTAGACATTTTAAGGGAGCATCTTCACTTGTTACCATCAAGCGGTGCAAATGGTGGGCAGTCAAAACAAACACTTGAGTGGCTTCGTAGGTATCAAGCAACTGTTTTAATGCATCAAAATCTTTATTCAACTGAATGTATGCCATGATTTTTTCAAAATGTTTGCAAAGATACGTTTTTTTTTGTAACTTTGTCGCCTAATTTGGAAAAATATGCGAAAAAATATTGTTTTATTAATTTTGATGTGCGTAGCCATTATCCCGATGGCAGCAGAGAATGTTGTGTATCTAACCACCGAGCAGTTCAAGGAGCGTGTGTTTGACTACACGAAGGAGAAAGAGTGGAAATACAAGGGAAGCAAGCCTTGTGTGATCGATTTTTACACCACATGGTGTGGACCATGCAAGCGACTAGCGCCTATTATGGAAGCGTTGAGTCAGAAGTATTGTGACCAAGTTATTTTTTACAAGGTGGATACAGAAAAGGAGAGAGAGCTTGCCTATGTATTTCAGATTAATAGTATTCCACAGGTTTTGTACATTCCTGTAGAAGGGCAGCCGCTTTTACTCAAGGGCCTTTACCCACAAGAAAATATTGAAGAAATCATAAATACCCACTTATGCAAGTAGAACTAATACTTCTCGTACTCTCATTGCTATTCTTTGCGAGTATCTTCACCGATAAGATTGGATACAAATTTGGCGTACCTGCCTTGTTGCTATTCTTGGCTGTGGGTATGCTTTTTGGTCCTGACGGAATTGGACGTCTCATCAATGACGAGGGTGTGGGTTATATGCTGAATGTTGGTTCTGCCCAAGCTATTGGAACGATAGCATTGTGTATCATTCTTTTCTCTGGTGGATTGGACACTAAGCTCTCCGACATCCGCCCTGTGATGGTGCCAGGTTTGACTTTGGCAACTATAGGTGTGCTCATCACCATGCTTGTCACTGGTGTGATTACTTATTATGTTTTCGGTTGGCTTCATTCTGTGGCAAGTGTCAGCATTGCAACTGCTTTATTGATGGCTTCCACGATGTCCTCTACCGATTCGGCTTCTGTTTTCTCCATTCTTCGCACCAATAGCATCGGTCTGAAGCACAATCTCCGTCCGTTGTTGGAGTTGGAATCGGGTGCCAATGACCCTATGGCGTATGTATTGACCACTACTATGATTGGCATAGTCACAGCCTCAGCCAATCAAGTGACCGCTCTTTCTGTGATACAAGATGTTGTCATTCAGTTGATTATGGGTGCGGTGCTTGGTTTTATCTTTGGTAAAGGAATCGTTAGCATCATGCGTAAGGCTGACCTCGGTAATGAGTCGTTGTACCCAATCATGGTTCTTACAGCTTGTATTTTTATCTTTAGTATCACCTATTTCCTCAAGGGCAACACTTATTTGGCAGTGTATATTGGTGGTCTTGTGATTGGTAATAGCAAGTTCACCCGCAAGCGCCAAACACGTAGTTTCTTTGACGGCCTCACTTGGCTCAGCCAGTTGGTTATTTTCCTTGTTTTGGGTTTGATGGTCCGTCCTCACGAACTATTCCGTATGGAGGTTCTGCTGCCATGTTTGATTATTAGTATCGTTATGATCTTCATCTCTCGTCCTATAGCAGTATTTCTCTGCATGTTGCCATTCAAGCAATATAAGCACAACGATAAGCTGTTGCTCAGTTGGGTAGGATTGAAAGGTGCAGTTCCTATTATCTTTGCCATCATGTGTGAGGCGAATGATGTCCCCCATGCTGATTTGATTTTCAATATTGTGTTCCTCTGCACCATTGTTTCACTCATTGCTCAGGGGACCTCTCTATCTGCGGTAGCAAAGAAACTTAAGTTGTCTACCCCACCAGTAGAGTTGAAGAAACTCACCCATTTTGATATTGATCTACCCGAAGAGGTTGAATCTTCTGCCACGGAGATAGAGATCAAGGAAGATATGCTTATGAATGGCAATATGCTCAAGAACCTTATCTTCCCTGATAAGACCTTGGTGATCATGGTTCGCAGAGGTGAGGACTTTTTTGTGCCAACAGGTAATTCTGAATTGGAAGTAGGTGACCAATTGTTGGTCATCACCGACAATGATGCCATGCTTGCTGCTCAGTATCGTGAGGAAACAGATGAAGAGGAAAGTAAACATTGGGGTATGCAGCTCATCAATAATACTTGGGACTTTGCTAAGCAGAAGTGGGAACAACTCGTAGCTGGCAAAAAGAAATAAAAGTAGTACATTGTAAATATTACATAATAATGAAAAAAACAGTCTTCCTTACCGGTGCTACTGGCACTATGGGTTATGCGGGTATGCAAGAGATACTGCGTTATCCCGAGAATTATCACTTGCGTATCTTGGCTCGTCCAAGCAAGAGGAACAAAGAAAAACTTGCGCCACTGATGGACAAAGTAGAAGTCATCTGGGGCGACCTGACCAAATACGACGACATCCTTCGCGGTGTGACGGGTAGCGACATTGTGTTGCACGTGGGTGGTATGGTTTCGCCACAGGCGGACTATCGTCCAATGGCCACACTTCGTACGAATATCTCTGCGGCTACTTTTATCCGCGATGCAGTGTTGGCACAACCTGAAGATAAGCAGCCTAAAGTAGTATATATAGGTAGTGTGGCTCAGATGGGTGACCGCCGCGAGCCATTGCATTGGGGACGTGCAGGCGACCCAATCTGCGTATCGGCATACGACCATTATGGTCTGACCAAAGCGCAGGCAGAGCGCATCATTACCAATTCGCCTATCAAACAATGGGTAGCACTCCGTCAGTCGGGTATCCTCTACCCTGCTATCTTGAAGAACTACGACCCAATCATGTTCCACGTGCCTATCCGTGGTGTATTGGAATGGGCGACGGTGGAAGATAGCGGACGACT
>ERZ808027.24-NODE-24-length-14634-cov-3.894827_pt1 | contig 14634 bp, 10 predicted proteins | sample MGYA00380183_ERZ808027 | MGnify/ENA primary metagenome ERZ808027 (study PRJEB31490, sample SAMN06133374) | cow dung metagenome | isolation source: H7 | host: cow | place: China: Chengdu | collected 2015-05 ...
ATATGTCTATTCTTACCAATGTGGACAAGATGGTAAGTTTCGCTACCGATAAAAAAGCGAACGCTTATAAAGGATTAGGACATATACTGCGTGCATATAAGTTCTTCACTCTGAGTATGCGTGTAGGCGACCTGCCTTACTCTCAGGCCATGCAGGGAGAGAGTGATGTAAAATACCCTGTATACGATTCTCAGGAAGCTGTAATGGAAGGTATTCTTAATGAATTGGATGAAGCTAACGAGCTTTTGAAGGATGCCGGCTCATTTGACGGCGACCCTATATATAAAGGCAATTCAGAACAATGGAGAAAAGCGGCAAACGTTTTGGAACTGAAGGTGCTTATCAATCTTTACAAGAAGATGGATAACACTAACCTTAAGGTGAAAGAACGTATGCAGCAGATTGTAAACAACCGACCTCTGTTTGAATCGAATGACGACAACTGGCAGTTGGTACATTCTGATAAATCGGGCCAGAAGTATCCGTTCTATAAGGAAGGCAACAACTATAAGAATTTCCCATTTGTATCATCCATAGTCATTGATTCACTGAAGGCTTATAAAGACAGGAGATTATTCTACTATGCTAAGCCTATATCGAATACCACATTAGACGTTGACAACTGGGATGCGTATAAGGGTGTAGAACCTTCAATGATACATACTGATATACAGAAAGAAGTGCAGGCGGGTAATGCCTCAGCCATAAATGACCGATATATCAATATACCAGAAGGAGAACCAACTTATCTGTTGAGCTATAGTGAGATGAATTTCATATTGGCAGAGGCTGCCATAAGAGGAATAATTCAGGGCGACGCTCAGGATTATTATCAGAAAGGCATACGCGCTGCCATGAAGTTCACGGCAGACAATACACCTAACGACGAAGCGTATAATCATAAAATGCCTATCACTGATGCTTATATTAATGAATATTTGACTCAGCCGGAAGTAAGTCTGACAGGTAGCAATGAGCAGAAGATAGAAAAGATTATAGTACAGAAATATCTGTCTACTTTCCTTGAAGCTCCGTATAACGCCTTCTTTGAATACAGACGTACAGGTTATCCTAAGTTTATCATTAACCCTAAGTCGAACAGAAATGACCCTACCAGCAAGATGCCTTTGCGCTGGATGTATCCGCAGAATGAATACGATTATAATTCTGATAATGTGAAAGCAGCTGTTCAGAGTCAGTTCTCGGGTGTAGACGATAATAATCAGATAATGTGGATATTAAAATAATAATATTATAAATGAGAGCATTATTTCTCTGCATATTATCAGCCTTTTCTGTCCTTTGTTTTTCTGAGCAAAGGACAGAAATTCCTACTCCCCCATTCAAGCCTATTCCTGAATGGTTCGGCAAGGCAGTTATCTACCAGATTTACCCTGCCAGCTTTCAGGATTCTGATGGAGACGGCATAGGAGATATACCTGGAATCACTCGTCATCTGGATTATGTGAAATCAATAGGATGCAATACCATTTGGCTTAATCCTTGTTTCAAATCTCGCTTCCGTGATGGAGGATATGATGTGGTTGATTATTATCAGGTTGCTTCTCGGTATGGAACCAACAAGGATTTACGTGAGTTGTTCGACGCAGCTCATGCAATGGGTATGCATGTTATCCTTGACCTTGTGGCCGGACATACCAGTAATGAGAATCCATGGTTCATTCAATCACAGAAGGCTGAGACAAACGCTTATAGCAAACGTTATATATGGACTGGCGACTCGACGGTTTGTCCCACAAAATTCATCAAAGGAAAGTTTGAGCGCAACGGTTGCTATCTGAAGAATTACTTTGATTTTCAGCCTGCACTTAATTATGGATATGGAGAACCCGACCCTTCTCACCCTTGGGAAGAACCGGTAGATGCCGAAGCACCGACAAATACCCGTAAGGAACTTATGAGAATCATGGACTATTGGATGGAAATGGGATGTGATGGCTTCCGTATAGACATGGCAGGTTCTCTGGTGAAGAACGATCCGCAATTTACAGGAACCAAATATTTATGGAATGAAATACGTCGGCATTTCCAGGATAAATGGCCCGAAGGAGTTATGCTTGCAGAATGGGGACATCCTGAAAAGGCTAAAGCAATAGGATTCATGGCCGATTTTATATTCCAATTCGGTAAGGAAGGATATCGCGACCTCTTCTTTAATGAAACCGGAGTATATCGTCGAGATACTTGCTACTTTGACAGTCGCGGACTAGGAAACGCCTCGCGTTTTATAAATACACTAAACGAATGTCTGAAGGCTACAGGTGACGATGCATATATTTGTATCCCGACAGGGAATCATGACATACAACGTCTTAACTGTGGCAATAGAAAATCGAAAGAGGAACTGGAAGTGGCTATGACTTTTCTACTTACACACCCAGCCAATCCTTGCATATATTATGGTGATGAAATAGGCATACGATATAAAGAGGGACTGCCGGATGTAGAAGGCAGTTGCGTTAAAAGCGGCAACCGTGCCGGAGCACGTACGCCGATGCTATGGGATACCAGCCGTAATGCTGGTTTCTCTACAGCACCCGATTCATGCTTATATCTTCCGTTATCATCAAATGGCGGAAAGACTAACGTAGCAGCAGAAAGCGCTGACAAGACATCGCTTCTGAATTATATAAAAACTTTACTTAGCATTAGAAACAATTACTATGCATTAGATATTAAAAGTGGTGTGGATTACATGGTTAAGGATTCATCTGCATATCCTCTGTGTTATATCCGCACTTCTTTTAAGAAAGAACGTCTGCTGATAATAGTAAATCCTTCAGGAGAAAAAAGAACGGTTTCTTATGATGTTCCAGATGTGTCTTCATGTAAGCTAATCATCGGCTGTGGAAGTAAGATAAAAGTCGGTATCAAACAATCTACCGTAAGTTTTACTGTTCCTCCCGTCTCGGCTGCTATATATGAAATATAAAACTGACAGACAAGTTTTTCTCGAATTATACGATTAAATATCAAAACAAAATGAAAAAGCTATTATTTATTATTCCTGCATTGTTTTTTCAAACGATGCAAGCACAACAAAAAGAGCCTCTTAAATTCAATGACAAAGGAGAATTTAAGATAGTACAGTTCACTGATGTGCATTTTAAATATAAGAATCCGGCTTCGGATGTAGCTCTTGAATGCATAGACCGTGTACTTGATGCAGAAAAGCCGGAGTTGGTGATATTTACCGGAGATGTAGTTTACAACTCCCCTGCCGATACCGCTATGATTACAGTTTTGAGCCATGTATCAAAGCGTAATATTCCGTTTGTAGTGACTTTGGGAAATCATGATGATGAGCAGAATCTTACAAGAGAGCAATTATATAATGTAGCACGGTCTGTAAAGGGTAATATTCAGCCCGATAACCAAACGGATTTCGTATTGAGAGTAAACTCAAAAGACAAGGAAGACGCTTTGCTTTATGTATTTGACAGCCACTCATATTCTAAACTTCCAAATGTAAAGGGATATGATTGGATTAAGGCAAGTCAAATAGAATGGTATCGCCAACTGAGCAAGAAAGAAACCTCTGCTAACAATAACAAGCCATTGCCAGCTCTGGCTTTCTTCCACATTCCGTTACCAGAATACGCCGAGGCTGCATCAACTCAGAGCAGTATTTTAAGAGGTGTAAGAATGGAAGCTGCTTGTTGCCCCAAATTAAACAGTGGACTTTTTACGGCAATGAAGGAACAAGGTGATGTTATGGGTATGTTCGTAGGTCATGATCACGACAATGACTATGCTGTGATGTGGTATGACATACTACTTGCCTATGGCAGATATACCGGAGGAAACACAGAATACAACCATCTTCCTAATGGAGCAAGGGTAATAGTATTGAAAGAAGGAAAAAGAGAATTCAACTCATGGATACGTGTACGCACAGGAGAGATTGAACAATCTACCGTTTATCCTAACAGTTTCAAAAAAGATGATTGGAGAAAACGTAAATTAGCTAAATGACATCAGAGCCATAAAGAAGGTTGACAGGAATGATGAATAATCCTTGAGTTCTGAACTATTACGCAGGTGCGTAAGACTTCTGGATAATAGGTTTCTGGCAGATTGATATTCCATATTCATAATCCGTGCTACATCTTTAAGCGGCAATTCCTGAATATAATACAAGTAGATTATTTCTTTCTGTCTAGGAGATAGACTGTCTATAGCCTTAATCAATTGGGAACGAACCTTAAGAGATTCATCATCCATCTTTTCTATGTGCTGAGAAGCGAATTTTACCTCTAATTTGAATTCTGGCATCTCCTCAAGATAAGAGAAACGAGACGAGCGTTCATTTAGCGAATGAAACAGCTCATGACGGAACGAAGCTAGCAGATAGCCGCTTGTGTTATGAACGGCAGCTAGCTTCTTTCTGTTTACAAAAATGTAGACGAAGACAGATTGGATGCATTCTTTTATCAAATCACGGTCGGTGGTATATTTCATGCCATAAGCCAGCATCTTATCGCTATATTCATTGAATAGTTTCTCGTAGCAGTCCTTATCACCGTTTTGTATACCCATCCACAGTTTTTCAGTAAAAGCATCCGTATTTTCTCTATCTGCGTTTATATTCTTGACAAAATCCATATCTACATTATTCAGCAACACGATTATTAAATAACGTGAGTTCGATATAAAGTTTAAAATAACTTGTTGAAAATTAGGAGAATAGCGATAACTTTATTAAATTTATAGTGCTCAATTATAACATTTAAACCATTACCGCTATGTTCTCCGAGGCTAAAGTTACTGAAATTTATTGTTTAACAGACGATTTCTGCAAAGAATTTGCAAAATATCAGGAAAATCATATGTTCTCCTGTTCTCAAAAGAATGGAAAGCATCGTAACAAACCCAACCGAATGAGTGATGCGGAAATTATGCTTATCATGATTCTTTTTCATTCCGGTGGATACCGATGTTTCAAGCACTTCTACCTAGAATATGTCTGTAAGCATCTGGCACATCTGTTTCCCAAAAGGGTGTCTTATAACCGTTTTGTAGAGTTGGAAAGGGAAGTCCTTTTTCCGATGACCATCTTTATCAAGACGGTATTGCTGGGAACGTGTACCGGTATCAGTTTTGTGGATTCCACTCCATTGCGTGTATGTCGTAACCAAAGGATACATATCCACAAGACATTTGAAGGACTGGCAACACGTGGAAAATGCTCCATGGGATGGTTCTTCGGATTCAAACTTCACCTGATTATCAACGATAAAGGGGAAATCCTCAACTTTATGTTTACGGCTGCTGATGTGGATGACAGGGAACCTCTGAAACAGGGATCATTCCTAAACAACATCAAAGGGAAACTATGTGCAGACAAGGGGTATATAGGCAAGACTTTGTTTGAGAACTTATTTTTGGACGGTATCCAGCTGATTACTAAAATCAAGAACAACATGAAGAATGTCCTGATGAACATTAATGACAAGATTCTGATTAGAAAAAGAGCGGTAATCGAAACTATAAATGACGAGTTAAAGAACATTGCACAGATTGAACATTCAAGACATAGGTCGTTCAATAATTTCATAGCAAATGCATTGTCAGCCATAGCAGCCTATTGCTTCTTTGAAAAGAAACCCGCCATTGAGGTCGAATTCGTCAATGACGGGCAACTAACTTTGTTCTAAATTATATCGAACTCACGTAAAACTTGACATATTATTTTCAATCGAGTGTCGGACACATTCACAGTCTGGCACTTTTTTATTTTCGAGTGAAGTTTGATATAAAATGTAGCATAAAAAAAGAAGAATAGATGTTTGGCTGATAGATGATTAATATATAAATTTGTGAAATGAAAGAATCAGAAAAAATATCAATTAACAACGTAAATGAGGTGGAAGTTTCCATTGATGACATCCAAAAGATAGAAAATGCCATATATACGATTAGAGGACAACAAGTTTTAGTTGACCGTGATTTGGCTATGCTCTATCAGGTTGAAACAAAGGTGCTCAACCAAGCGGTTAAGCGTAATATCGAACGCTTTCCTGAACGATTCCGTTTTCAGTTAACTAAAGAAGAAACGATAGAACTGGCCACAAATTGTGACCGGTTCAAATTGCTCAAACATTCTTCAGTCTGTCCTTATGTGTTTACAGAACAAGGGGTGGCTATGTTGTCAACTGTACTGCGTAGTGCCACAGCGGTAGAAACTAGTATTAAAATTATGGACGCATTTGTTGCTATGCGACATTTTGTGAGTTTTAATGCTCAGTTGTTTCAACGCTTGGAAACCATCGAATATCATCAGTTGGAGATGAAGCGTCGTCAGGAGCAGACGGAAAATCGTATAGACGAAATCTTCGATAAGATAAATAAATCAGATATGCCACAGCAAGGTGTATTCTATGACGGCCAGATTTATGATGCTTATACTTTTGTTGCCGGCTTGGTTCGTATTGCTGAATGTCGAATTATACTTATTGACAACTATGTGGACGATACGGTATTGACATTGCTCAACAAGCGTAATAGTAATGTAGCAGCCTATATATACACTGACCGCATAAGCCGTAATCTACAATTGGATATTGACCGTCATAATTCACAATACTCACCTATTATGGTCGGGATATATCGTATGGCTCATGACCGTTTCTTGATTATTGATGATAAAGTATATCATATAGGTGCTTCCATCAAAGATTTAGGCAAAAAACTCTTCGGCTTTTCTTTGATGCAGGAATTGACAGCAACAGAACTTCTCACTAAGATAGGATTATAAAAGGAAAAGATGATGGTATAGATATACAAAACAATGTATAATTATCATTTAAGGTAAAAGACCACCACGTTTTTAAAAAACACGGTGGTCTTTTACCTTAAACGCCGCCGTCTTTTTTTAAAAGGCGGTGACCTTTTTCTTCAAACGTGAGTGCAGTATAAATATTCATTTGTCAAGGCTTTCTACCGGAGTTTCATAAAAACTGGGTTCACTCGTGTCACCAGTGCGAAACATGCTGATTCCTACATGCTTGATGTGAATGCAGTACGTTTTTTCTAGTTTCACGGTTTCACCAAAAACCCTTGTTGTGAAACCGTGAAATTGGTGAAAGGAAGCTCCTTTCACATGATATATCTGTAAATAAATGAGTTATCCGTTTGTGAAACGGTGAAAGCAAATAATGACAATTTTATTGCTTTACCAACTTACCGTCTACAGAGGTAATAGTATAACTCTGTCCCTTCTTAGTCTTGAAGCTCAAAGTTTCGTCGCCATAGCGTACTTGGCAAGGCTGGCCGGCATTCGATGTTATGACCGCTTCTTGCAACTGACCGTTTGCCCAACGCAAATCCACTTCGAAGTTACCACGAGCCAACAAACCTTCTACCGAACCTTCTTCCCAAGCATCTGGAAGAGCCGGAAGCAACTGGATGAAGCCCATGTGGCTTTGGAGCAACAACTCGGTTACACCGGCTGTACCACCAAAGTTGCCGTCAATCTGGAAAGGTGGGTGAGTGTCCCAAAGGTTATCCAAAGTACCGTTCTTCAACAGATTGCCGAAGAGTTTGTAAGCATGATTACCGTCCTGCAAACGTGCCCATTGGTTGAGTTTCCAACCCATACTCCAACCGGTAGCACCGTCGCCACGATGTTCGAGTACGATGCGGGCAGCCTTCGCCAATTCCGGAGTAGTGATAGGGGAAAGGGTGTGTCCCGGATGCAAACCGAACAAGTGGTTCACATGACGGTGTTCATCCTTCGGATCGTCGATATCACGAGACCATTCCATTAACTGACCGTAACGGCCTGTCTGGTAAGGAACGAGGTTGTCCAATACTTCCTGCCATTGCTTGCGAGCCTTGGCATCTACACCGAGAGCCTTTGCTGCATCAATTGCATTCATGAGGATTTCACGGATAACGGCATGAACGAAAGTAGCACCTTCATCTACCGGACCGTGTTCCGGCGAAGTGGAAGGAGCGGCTGTATAACTTCCGTCCGGACGCTTCCAAAGATAGTCTACTGCGAAGATAGCACTGTTCTTGATGAGGTCGTAACCTACTTCCTTCAAGAATTGCTTGTCGCGGGTATAGTCATAATATTCCCATACGTGGGTAGCCAACCATGGACCAGCCATTGGGTTGAAGTTCCAGGACATATCCTGACTGCTCAATGGAGAAGCGAAACCGAAGATATTGGCAGAGATAGATGCTGTCCAACCACGGGCGCCGAAATAAGATTGAGCCACCTTTTCACCCGGCTTCACGAGGGTACGGATGAAATCGATGAGCGGCCAGTTACATTCTGCCAAGTTGGTAGGACAAGCCGGCCAGTAGTTCATCTGTACGTTGATGTTGTTGTGATAGTCCACACGCCAAGGACCGTCTACACCATTGGCCCACAAGCCTTGCAAGTTGGCAGGCATGTTGCCCGGACGAGAGCTGGCGATGAGGAGGTAACGACCGTATTGGTAGTAGATTTCTTCCAACTTATAGTCAGGCTTACCCTTGCGGTAGCTAGCCAAACGCTTGTAAGTAGGCAAATCGTAGATGCTTGGGTATTCCAATGTCATCGGAGCATTCGGATTTAGGCTAATCTTCACACGATTGAAGAGGCTCAAATAGTCTTCCTGATGACGTGCTTTCAATTCGTCATAGCTACGAGCTGTAGCTGCCTTCATCATGGCATCGGTACTTTCTACCGGATTCACACCTACGTATGTCTTCGGATCTTTGAAATCAGGGTCAAAATTAATCTTGTAGTCTGTATCGGCAGTGAGGATGAAAATCACTTCATCCGCTCCCTTGGCTACAAGTTTTCCGTCAGAAGTCGCCTTCAAACTACCACCCTTGTGCTGTGCCTGGATGCGGAGGGCAAACTCCATGTTGTTGTTCTTCAACTTACCTACATAGAGCAATCCCTTGTCACCGTCGGCTACGATTTTTCCTTCGGCTTCCGGATTGGCTCCGTAACTGAAAGTAAGGTTCTGCATACCCGGCTTGTCGGCAGTGAATTTCCATACCATAGCACTGTCCGGATAAGAAGCGAAGTAAGTACGTTCGTACTTCACACCGTCCTTCTTGAAAGAAACTACCGCTAAAGCAGAATCAATGGAAAGGATGCGCTTGTAATCGCTCATGCCGATTTCGCTCAAACCGGTTTCGATGTAGGCTTCACCCATGGTGGTGTATGAACCGAAGCGGAACGGTTGTTCGCTATAGTCTTCATAACCAGCCAAACCGTTGAAGTTTTCACGAGTCAACTTGGCAGCCTTCTTCAAGTCGTTATCGACGAATGCCTGGCGGATTTCCGGCAACAAGTGTGCGGATTCCTTGTTGACATTCCAATAATAGTCTGCACCACCAGCAGTATTTGGACCGCCTCTCCAAAGTGTCTTTTCGTTTAAGGTGATACGTTCGGCTGCAATGGAACCCAAGATGTTACCACCGAAGCTACCGTTACCAATCGGCAACGAACGTTCTTCCCATTCGCGGTCGGCACTGTAGTTGTAGAACGAACCTACACCAGACATTTGGCAAGGCTTGTCGAACCAGATACTCAGACCTTTTGTCAAATCAGTGGTTTGTGCCTGCAAAGCAGAGGCAGCAAACAAAGCGCTAATCAGATAAAGTTTTTTCATATAGTATGGTTTTAAATATAAATTAATGTCGATAAATAATCTTCTGCAAACATTTCATTGGATACTTCCCAAAGTTCCTTGGCGGTGAGTGCCTCGATGCGTTGGAAAAGTTTCTTCGGATCGTCCATTTCACCGTAGTGAAGGAAAGTCTTTGCCATGCCGAGGGCCGTATTTTCCGCATTGTCCCGTGCTACCCCTATCTGCCCGATGATTTGTTTCTTGGCGGCATTCAGTTGGGTGGAGGTCAGCGGTTTGTCACAAAGACGTTTCAGTTCTTTCTTCACGAGGCGGATGCATCGTTCCACGTGGTCGTGCTCTGTACCGAAATAAATACAGAACACTCCTGTATCGGTGTAGGAGGTAAGGTTGGCTTCCACATTGTACACCAATCCGCTTCTTTCTCTCAGCGCCACATTGAGTCGGCTATTCATGCCGGGACCTCCCAAGATATTGTTCAATAGATAGAGGGCAGTACGCTTTTCATTGTGTGCATCGTAGCCACGGCTTCCTATCATGACATGTGCTTGGTGTGTGTTCCGATGCAAAGTTAGTGTTTTGGGCACGTAAATATCAGGACGTTTCCGTTCAAACGTACTCGCACTTGAATCCAAATCTGCCGTCGCTTTTTCGACAAGTCTTATCACCCGTTTGAAATCTACATTTCCCTGTACAAAGAAAATGACATTTTCCGGCCGATAATATCGGTGGGTGAATCGCAAAGCATCTTCGGTCTTGAATTGGTGAAGCAAGTCCGGTTTTCCTAAGATATTTCTTCCTAACGGATGATTCGGGAAAATCAGTTCCTCGAAATCATCGAATATCAGTTCGCAAGGACTGTCTTCGTAACTTTGGATTTCATCGATGATGACTTCTACCTCCTTGTCTATTTCGGCTTGAGGAAAAGTACTATGGAAAACGATGTCTGCCAGCAATTCCACGGCACGAGGGAAATGTTCGGCCAGGAAAGCACTGTATACGACCGTTTCTTCCTTGTTGGTATAGGCATTGAGATCACCGCCTACATTTTCCATTCGGTTGATGATGTGCCAGGCATGTCGTTTTTGAGTACCTTTAAAAATAAGGTGTTCCACAAAGTGCGCCATTCCCTGTTCGTTCTCGGCTTCATCCCGTGTTCCGGCATCGATGGCAAAGCCACAATAGGCCACAGCCGACTGGTTGGGAGCATGAATGATGCGGATTCCGTTGGGTAATGTATGTGTGTTATATGTCATATTATTCTTTCTTCGTCTATTGAAAGACAAAAATACAACAAAACTCATGGTTATTACTCAAAAAATTTAGATATTTGTATGTTATAAATGAAAATTAAGATGGAAAGGATTGGTATTTTCTGTTCGGCGGCCGATGATATTGAAGCTTTTTATTTTGAAAAGGCTTCTGAATTGGGTGTCTGGTTGGGACAAAACAAGAAGACATTAGTGTATGGAGGTGCCAATATCGGGTTGATGGAATGCATCGCCAAGGCAGCCAAGGAAAACGGTGCTTTTGTCATGGGTGTCGTGCCTACCAAACTGGAGGAACGTGGTGCTGTCAGTGATTTGCTCGATGTTACCTTCCGGGTGGATGACCTGAGTGAACGGAAGGATACGATGCTTCGGGAATCGGATATTCTGGTGGCTCTTCCGGGAGGTGTCGGAACATTGGATGAGGTCTTTCATGTGATGGCTTCGGCAAGCATCGGTTATCATGCCAAGAAAGTCATATTTTATAATGTGAATGGTTTTTGGGATGAATTGATTGCTTTCTTGAACCATTTGAGAGAACAGCATTTTGCCCGTCGACCTTGGGAGAATTTCTGTCTGGTAGCAAATAATTACGAAGAATTAATAGAACAACTAAAATAATTTCGACCTATGAAGAATTCAATCATTGAATTGTTGAAGAATGAAGCACAGGCGGTATTGAACATACCGGTAACGGATGCTTTTGAACAGGCTGTCAATCTGATTGTGGAGCAGGTTCATCAGAAAAAGGGAAAACTGGTTACATCGGGTATGGGTAAGGCCGGACAGATAGCGATGAACATTGCGACTACTTTCTGCTCGACAGGTATTCCAGCCGTGTTCCTTCATCCAAGTGAAGCGCAGCATGGCGACTTGGGTGTCGTTCAGGAAAATGACGTGATGTTGCTCATTTCCAATTCTGGAAAGACCAATGAAATCGTGGCTTTGACCAAATTGGCTCATATTTTGAACCCGAACTTGAAATATATTGTTATTACTGGTAATCCGGATAGTCCGTTGGCTAAGGAAGCAGATATCTGCTTGGCAACCGGTAATCCAGGTGAAGTTTGTTTGTTGGGTATGACTCCAACGACATCGACTACAGCCATGACAGTAATTGGTGATATCTTGGTAGTGGAAACGATGCGTAAGACCCAATTCACTATCGAAGAATATAGCAAGCGTCATCATGGTGGCTATTTGGGTGAACGTTCACGTGAATTGAGTAAATAATATGAGAAGAGTAATAGGTATCGGCGAAACGATATTGGATATCTTGTTCAAGAATAACCAGCCAACGGTTGCTGTGCCGGGTGGCTCGGTTTTCAATGGCTTGGTGTCATTGGGCCGTGCAGGTGCGAATGTGACTTTTATCAGTGAAGTCGGTGGCGATCATGTAGGCGAAATCATTCTGAACTTTATGAAGGATAACGGGATCAGTACGGATAATGTGATGGTTTATCCAGACCGTAAATCTCCTGTTTCCCTGGCTTTCTTGAATGAAAAGAACGATGCGGAATATTCGTTTTACAAGGATTATCCGAGTCTTCGTCTGGATGTGGATATGCCGGAAGTGACAAGCGATGACATTGTGATGTTCGGATCGTTTTATGCCATTACTCCGCAATTGCGTGATAAGGTAAAGGAACTGTTGGACAAGGCACGTAAGGTAGGTGCTATCATTTATTATGATGTAAACTTCCGTAGCACCCATGCACATGAAGCAATCAAGTTGATGCCTACTATCCTTGAAAATTTTGAGTATGCAGACATTGTCCGTGGTTCGACAGAAGATTTCGGCAATATGTTTGGCATAACCGATGCGGATAAGGTTTATCAGCACAAGGTGGGTTTCTACTGTCCTCGTTTCATTTGTACCAATGGGGGAGAAGGATTGTGTCTCCGTACCAAGACGGTGAAAAAGAATTATCCGGTGGAACCATTGAAGACAGTAAGCACTATCGGTGCAGGCGATAACTTCAATGCAGGCTTGGTATTCGGTTTGTTGAAAAACCGTATCCGTAAGGCCGACCTTGACGAACTGACCGAAGCCGACTGGGACAAGATTGTCGCCAGTGGCATGTCGTTCAGCCGTGAAGTCTGCGCTAGTTTGGACAATTACATATCCAAGGAGTTTGCCGCTTCTCTATAAAGCGGCCAGGCTGCTTGTAGAATCTTATTCTTGAGCAAGGAGGGATAATCGGGATGGGCTTCGAAGAAAGCCTGTAATTCCTGGTATGCCTCTTTGCTCTTGTAGTTTCCAAGGAGAGCACTTACCCAATTCTTGGGGAAGAAGATGTCACCAGTACGTTGTACTTCTTGTAATACTTCCAATCCCGGACGGATATATTTAACTGAATAAGGTTGGCGCAACGGATGATTCAAATAAGCCAAAGCACTGGCAGCCCATGGCTCGATACGACGGTTCTCAGCCTTTAAGAGTGATTGGAAGAAAGCATCCATTTGCAAGGTATCCGGTGTCACGGCTTGCACGATGAAATCGAATTGGCGCAAGCGGTCAGGGTTTGTGATACGTTCCCGTTGGTTGGTTCGGATATTTTCATACTTTTCTGGGTAATGCAAAGCCAGTTCGTAGGCCATGGTCATGTAGTCGCGCTCGTTCAGCATCGGGTGCGATTGTTCTTCCCATATCCGGTAAAGTTTTTCGATACTTTGAGGAGCAGAGGCATTCGAAATCAGGCTACGCATCAATTGGAGACGGCAAGAGGCTATCGGATGTTTTTCTGTCCAACCCCAAATCGTTTCTTCCTGTTTTTCATCCTTCAGTTTTCTCATTGGGCCACCCAGATAACTACAAAGAGTAGAGGCTATCAAAGCATTCTTTTCCGTTTTTAATCCGTTCAGCAAAGCATTCATCCATTCCTTGTCTGTGATAATTCGATGCTGGTAATTCTCGTACAACAGCATGAGGAGTGATTGGCGAGCGGTATCGTCTGTTATTTCTTGCCAATGTGCCAAGAGCCATGCACGACTTTGTTCATCGGGGATGAATAGACCATATCCCCGTTCGTCGGTGTTTGGCAAAATGGCCTTGGTATCGAGTGGTACGGTAAGGGCATACGTCTCTTGACTCAAGTCAACTTCTACGGTGGTGCTCTCGTCTCCTATGAAGGTGATTTGGAAGTGTTGAGGCCATATCAATCCTCTGTTCAGCGGGTCGCGTTGGCGTATTTCCAATTGGCCGCATCGGTTGGTGAAGGAAATGTGAGGCATGCCCTTCTGATTGACCCATACATCGCTGAAGGAGGCCAGGTCTTCTTCTGTCTTGGCATCAAGAATGGTGATTAAGTCATCCCAAGTGGCATTGCTATATGCGTAAGTTTTCAGGTATTCGCGGATACCCTCTTGATAGGCTTCCTCGCCCATGATTTCTACCAACTTCTGCATCATGACTGGTGCCTTGTTGTAAATAATGTTTCCGTAAATCAGTCCGGCATTGCGGAGATTATCCAAAGGCTGTCGGATAGAATTGCTTCCTGAAGTACGATCTTCGGCCAAAGAGGCAGCCGTGTAAGTCTTGATCCAGTTGAGCGAATGGTTTACACTAGGGAAGAGAGGTTCGGTGATGCAAGCCGCAAAATAGTTGGCAAACACTTCCTTGGTCCACACATCGTTGAACCAGTCCATGGTCACATAATCGCCAAACCACATGTGTGCCGTTTCGTGGGCGATAAGTTTGGCACGTGCCAACTCTTCATCCAATGTAGGATGTTCGCTCAAGAACATTCGCG
>ERZ808027.26-NODE-26-length-14457-cov-4.529416_pt1 | contig 14457 bp, 11 predicted proteins | sample MGYA00380183_ERZ808027 | MGnify/ENA primary metagenome ERZ808027 (study PRJEB31490, sample SAMN06133374) | cow dung metagenome | isolation source: H7 | host: cow | place: China: Chengdu | collected 2015-05 ...
ACGCAGTCTCAAAATCATTATGGCAAACGGCATCCACCTTGGCAATATCGCAGTAGCAGATAAACTTGCCGTCTTTGTAGTAATGACCGGAAGGAAATGGCATAATCTTATCGGTAAGTCCTATAAGGTTTTTTGCCTCACTGGCAAACAGAATCACACCCTTACCGTCATAACCATAGTATAACGGGCGAATGCCGATGGGATCGCGGGCTGCAATATACTCACCTGTTTTTCCGTCATAGATGATGCAGGCGAACTCTGCGTCCAGCATAGCGAACATATCTGTGCCGTATTCGAAGTACATAGGAAGCAGGATTTCACAATCAGAATCACTCATAAATGTATAACCTTTCTTCTTCAGTGTTGCTTTCTGCTTTTCAAAGCCATAAAGCTCGCCGTTACAGATAACATAACTGCCATCAAGCTCAAATGGTTGCATTCCCGAAGGGGTCAACCCCATAATAGCAAGCCTGTGAAAACCAAGAAGACCTTTACCCGTATCAATAATTCGACTATCATCCGGTCCGCGTGATACTGTACGGTCAAAACCTTTCTTAAAACTATCAAAAGTGGCACCGCTGCCACAGTAACCCATAATAGAACACATGGAAAATACCTCCGTAAAAAGTAAATTCAGCATCCTACAGGGCGATTGCTGTACTCGCGGTGCCACCTGTATTTGTTCTCATTTTCCGAATCTCAAGCAAGACTCTGTCAACTGACGTGTGACGCTACGGCGCACCTACTAAGATTTCTCTTTTCAGATTGCAGCTCGAAAAGTGTTATTCGTGCAGGCTCGCCATACGGCTTCCACCGTCCCGTACTCGCTATGGGCGAGTGATCTGCATTACTTCTCTTTTCTCTAACGCTTTTGAGATATTCAGTTTTAGCCTTAGTCCCAGGTTGTCGTATTTTGAGCATATTCCGTTTTGCTCTTGTCCTCTCTGGAAAGGAAAGCCTTTTCGTAAAGAGGATCCGGCTTTTCAGTTTTAAGCAAAACATCCGGAGTTTGCTCCTTGAAATCAATCTGTGGAGCGAAATCATTTTCTTTTATTATTTTCATAACAGTAAGTTCCTTTTATATTTAGAATTTATTCTTTTATGAACTTTTGTATCAAAGGGTAAATATCTTTCTCACATTTACAATAAATTGTATTCCAATCTATGTTTTGGGAGATTCCTTGTCTGCGCTGTATGTGGCCGCCAAGCAACAACACGCACAACATAGATTTTGCCGAAAGTTCCCAATGATTTCCGTTTTCATCTTTTCCTTCCAACCGAACATCCACATCAACACCCTGAACAATCTTTGTAAATTCCTGTATATCGTTTGCGGTGGTAAGTTCAATCATATATTTCATATATCATCACCTACTCAACATCCTGAAGGGCATCATATCCTTCTTCGCCGGTACGAACCTTTACAACATTCTCAACATCGTAAACGAAGATCTTGCCGTCGCCGATATGTCCGGTATAAAGAACCTTTTTCGCCGTATCAATGACACTGCGGACAGGTACTTTGCTTACTACGATATCTACCTGAATTTTAGGGAGCAGGTTTGCTTCAACCTGAACACCACGGTAATACTCGGGCTTGCCTTTCTGTACGCCGCATCCAAGAACGTGGGAAACGGTCATGCCGGTAATACCGATATCCATCATCGCAGCTTTCAATGCCTCAAAGCGAGACTCCTTACAAATAATCTCGACTTTGGTGAGCTTGGGTGTGCCGTCATCAAAGGTTGGCATCTTTTTCACTGTAATTGCTTCTGCAACAGGAACATCACCGGTTACATTGACTGCTTCCTCATAGCCGTAATCAAGGCTCTCAACCGCAGGTAAGAAGTCAGCATAAGCACTGGCAAGACCATGTTCTGTGCTATCAAGGCCTTTAATTTCTTCTTCCTTTGATACGCGAAGTCCGACAGTCTTTTTAATAATGAAGAAGGTAAGTGTCATTGTGACAGCAGTCCAGGCAAGGATTGCGATGATGCCAAGCGTCTGAATGCCAAGCAATTTGAAACTGCCGGTATAGAACAAGCCTTCAAGACCTGCAGGAGCATCAGGATTTGCAAGCAATCCAACTGCAAGGGTACCCCAAACACCGTTAGCTAAATGAACACCAACTGCACCAACCGGATCATCAATGTGTAATTTGAGATCAAGCACTTCAACGACCACAACAACAAGAATACCGGAAACAATGCCGATAATTGCGGAACCAAGTGCATCGACTGCATCGCATCCTGCCGTAACGCCGACAAGGCCTGCGAGTGAGCCGTTCAAGCACATAGAAACATCGGGTTTGCCGTTCTTAAACCATGTATACAGCATTGTGGTACAGGTTGCTACTGCAGGAGCGATTGTAGTTGTTACAAAAATGGATGCAAGAGAATTACCGTCCCAAGCCGCTGCACCGTTAAATCCGTACCATCCGAACCAAAGGATGAAGCAACCAAGAGCACCGAGTGTAATCGAATGGCCGGGGATCGCGTTTACTTTCTTAACCTTACCGGCTTTGTCTTTTACATACTTGCCAAGTCGGGGACCAACCATAATCGCACCAATCAGTGCAGTGATACCACCAACAGAGTGAATTGCTGCAGAGCCTGCAAAGTCGTGGAAACCGAGCTGCGCAAGCCATCCCTGAGAATTCCATACCCAACCTGCTTCAATCGGATACACAAACAGCGAGATTACGCCGGAATAAATACAATAGGAAACAAACTTTGTTCTTTCTGCCATAGAGCCGGAAACGATGGTTGCGGCAGTTGCACAGAATACAAGGTTAAATACAAAGGACGGAGCGTTACCGCCTTTTAGAAAAGCACCAAAATCTGTCAGTATCTCAAGATTCGGTACACCGAAAATTCCGAGGACGTAATCTTCTGCCATCATCAGGCTGAAGCCAAGCAAAACGAATACAACCGTTCCGATGCAGAAGTCCATCAGATTTTTCATAATAATGTTGCCGGCGTTCTTTGCTCTGGTAAATCCGGTCTCTACCATCGCAAAACCGGCCTGCATGAAGAATACCAGTGCAGCACCAATCAGGAACCACACACCGAAAACTTCACTTGTAACAGATTCCTCCACCAATTTTGTGATTTCTTCTATTGCCATAATGGATCATCTTCTTTCTTTATTTCACGCCAAACAGTAAATCAGCGTAGGTCGGCATTGGCCAGTAAGTCTTTGCCGTAAGAGTTTCCGCTTCGTCGCAGGCGACTCTCAGTTCGCCCATCAGACCAAGTACCGTATCACGAATCATAACGGATTCGGCTCCGATATCTTCTGCATTATCCAACGAAATAATTGCCGTCTCCAATTCTTCCGCTTTGGAAGCAATCCGGTCGGTCAGAGCAGAAAGCTTTCTTACAACACCGGTCTCATAGCTGCAGGCAAGTGCAGAGTCGAGAGCCTTCTTTGCAGCAGCCGACTTTGCAACATCGGCAGCATAGGATTCAATTGCCGGAGCAATCTGAGTCTTTGCCATATCCACCATCGTGTTTGCTTCAATCACAATGGTCTTACAGTAATTTTCGAGCATAATTTCATATCTGGACTTAAGTTCTGCTTCAGTGAAGACACCGTGAGAGGTAAGCATATCCACATTCTTCTTATCAAGCAGATGTGGCATACAGTCAGCAGTCGTGCGGTAGTTGAGAAGACCGCGCTTTTCGGTTGCCTCCTTAATCCAGCTTTCATCATAACCGTTGCCGTTAAAGATGATGTGCTTGTGATCCTTGATGGTCTTCTGAATCATCTCGTGGAGAGCAGTCTCAAAATCAGATGCACCTTCCAATCTGTCGGCGTAGATCTTGAGAGCCTCAGCAACTGCACTGTTCAGCATAATGTTTGCACAGGCAATACTGTTGGAGGAGCCGAGCATACGGAACTCAAACTTATTGCCGGTAAAAGCAAAGGGAGAGGTTCTGTTACGGTCGGTCGTATCACGGTTGAACTTAGGAAGCACATCAACCCCGAGCTTCATTTGGGTCTTTTCAGCACCCTTATAAGGCGTATCGGTCTCGATAGCCTCAAGCACAGCGTTCAGTTCGTCACCCAGGAAGATAGACACAACGGCAGGAGGTGCTTCGTTTGCGCCGAGACGATGATCGTTGCCTGCAGTCGCAACAGAGATACGGAGAAGATCCTGATAATCGTCTACCGCTTTGATGACGGCACACAGGAACAACAGGAACTGTGCATTTTCATAAGGCGTTGCACCGGGAGAAAGCAAATTCTGACCGGCATCGGTGGCAATCGACCAGTTGTTGTGCTTGCCGCTTCCGTTGACCCCGGCGAAAGGCTTCTCGTGAAGCAGGCAAACAAGACCGTGTCGGCTCGCAACCTTCTGCATAATCTCCATCGTAAGCTGGTTGTGGTCGGTTGCGATATTGGTGGTCGTATAGATCGGTGCCAACTCGTGCTGAGCCGGAGCAACCTCGTTGTGTTCCGTCTTTGCCAAGATACCCAACTTCCAGAGCTCGTCATTGAGTTCCTCCATAAAGGCGGCAACTCTCGGCTTGATGACACCAAAGTAATGGTCATCCATTTCCTGTCCCTTTGGAGGCTTTGCACCGAACAAGGTACGTCCGGTAAAACGAAGGTCGGGACGCTGATCGTACATTTCTTTTGTGATAAGGAAATATTCCTGCTCGGGTCCGACAGAACTGGTTACTCTCTTTACGCTGTCGTTGCCGAACAATTTGAGGATACGGAGTGCCTGCTTGTTAAGAGCCTCCATAGAACGCAAAAGCGGAGTCTTCTTGTCAAGGGCATGACCGCCGTAGGAGCAGAATGCGGTAGGAATACACAAGGTCTTACCCTTAATAAACGCGTAAGACGTGGGATCCCATGCGGTATAACCTCTTGCCTCAAACGTAGCACGAAGACCGCCGCTGGGGAAAGAAGAGGCGTCCGGCTCACCCTTGATGAGTTCTTTTCCTGAAAACTCCATAATAACACCGCCATCGGGAGATGGAGTAATAAAACTGTCGTGCTTCTCAGCAGTGATGCCGGTAAGCGGCTGGAACCAATGGGTATAATGTGTTGCGCCCTTGGAAACCGCCCAATCCTTCATTGCGGTAGCAACTGCATTGGCAACGCCGATATCCAGTTCTGTGCCTTCATCAATGGTCTTTTTCAATGAGGCATACACCTTCGCCGACAAAGTGGCTTTCATTACTCTGTCATCAAAGACCAAGCTTCCAAAATAATCTGTTACAGTTCCCATGATATATTCTCCTTTACATATTAGTCGAAGTATTAAAAATAGATAAAGGCATCTTTAATGCGGGAAACATTAAAGACGCCTTTGCCTTTATTGTATGAAATTGTTATGGCATCAGACAATGCCCTGTGCGTTCATGGCATCTACGACCTTTTCAAAGCCGGCGATATTGGCACCGACAACGAAGTTTCCTTCAAAACCGTATTTCTTTGCCGCCTCGTCAATATTGTGGTACAGATCTACCATAATACCCTTGAGTTTAGCATCGACCTTTTCAAAGGACCAATGAAGTCTCTCGCTGTTCTGAGACATTTCAAGAGCAGAGGTAGCAACGCCACCTGCATTGGCTGCCTTGCCGGGAAGGAAGAATACACCGTTTGCCTGGAAGTAATCGGTTGCTTCTGCGGTGGTCGGCATATTTGCGCCTTCTGCAACAGCAATTACGCCGTTTGCGACCAAGGTTTTCGCATCCTCGATTCCGAGCTCGTTTTGGGTAGCACAAGGAAGTGCAATATCGCTCTTAATGCTCCATACGCCCTTGCCCTCGTGGTACTGGGCATTCGGTCTGTATGTCTTATACTCGGTGAGTCGCTGACGTTTAACCTCTTTAATTTCTTTAAGAGCCTCCACATCAATACCATCGGGGTCGTAAACCCAACCGGTAGAATCAGAGCAGGTCACAACCTTTGCGCCGAGCTGCTGTGCTTTTTCGATCGCATAGATCGCAACATTGCCGGCACCGGAAACGGTAACTGTCTTGCCTTCGATGGTCGCGCCGTGGCATTTCAGCATTTCTTCTACAATATAGAGCAGACCGTAGCCGGTAGCTTCCGTTCTGGCAAGAGAGCCGCCATAAGAAAGACCTTTACCGGTAAGCACGCCTTCAAACAAGCCGCGAAGCTTCTTATACTGACCGAACATATAGCCGATCTCACGAGCACCTGTACCAATATCGCCTGCGGGAACGTCGGTATCCGCTCCGATATACTTGCAAAGCTCACTCATGAAACTTTGGCAGAACGCCATAATTTCACGATCAGATTTACCTTTGGGATCAAAATCCGAGCCGCCTTTACCACCGCCAATAGGAAGACCGGTCAGTGAATTCTTGAAGATCTGCTCAAAACCGAGGAACTTGATAATACCAAGGTTAACGGAGGGATGAAGTCTCAGTCCACCCTTGTAGGGACCGATGGCGCTATTGAACTGAACGCGGTATCCGGTATTGACGTGAACCTGACCGTTATCATCGATCCACGGTACACGGAACTTGATCTGCCTTTCGGGATTTACTAATCTTTCAAGCAGCGCATCGCGTCGGAACGCTTGCTCGTGTGTTTCAACCACCGGACGGAGAGAATCAAGAACTTCCTTAACCGCCTGATGAAATTCAGGCTCATTCGGATTCTCTTTTACCACTCGCTCGATTACTTCATCTACATACGACATACTGTTTCCTCCTTTATGAAAAAAGAAAAGACGCCTTTAACGGTAGGGGCATCCCCTACAACATTAAAGACGTCATTGCCTTCTTCATATATAAAATTGTTTTTGGATTTCTGAAAGTAAAATAGCGTCTTTGAGCACTAACACTCAAAGACGCCTTTGCCTTTACGCTCTGCATTATACACCTGTGAAATTTATTTGTCAACTCTTTTCTTAAAAAATTTAAAAATTCGCTTACAGTAAATAATTCATGCCAATAATTTAGAAATAATTTTGTGCAAGTTTCACAACTTGTAGAATTTGTGGTTAGGCAAATCGCCGTTTTAAAGGCCGCCTTATTGACAAATACGAATAATTAATGTAAAATATGATTGAATTAAATATATTGCAATTTTATTGGAGTGTTACCGTATGGGCATAACCAACTTTTTGCACCTCTGTATATCTTTCGGCACGGGTGCTTAAGGTTGGCTTTTTTATTTTCAGGATTAGGAGACAAATATGAAAGTTATAAAAGCCATCAACAATAATAATCTTTGTGTTTTGGACGAGCACGGAAAAGAACAGATTGTTTCTGGGAGAGGCATCGGTTTCGGAAAAAAATACGGCGACGATGTAGATGAATCCTTGATTCAAAAGACCTATCTTATCACCGACCACTCTATTCAAAAGAAAATGATCGCCCTTCTTAGAGAAATACCTGAAGAATATTTAACATTCACCGTTGATATTGTTGAATATATAAATGCCGCTTACAGTGAAAAACTTAAGGAATCTTTGCTTGTCACATTAAGCGACCATATCGCCTTTGCGATCGAAAGAAAGCAAAACGGAATGGAATTTACCAACCCGTTGCTTGACTCCATAGCCCAATGCTTTCCTAAGGAGCTGCGGTTGGGCGAATATTGTATAGAACAAATGGATAAAAAATTAGGCATTAGAATGTCAAAAGATGAAGCCGGCTTTATTGCAATGCATATAATAAATGCACGTTTAGATACAAACATCGGCAATGTATATGATATCACAAAAATGATAAACGGATGCATTGAAATATCCGAACATTATTATAAGAAAAGCTTTGATAGGACCAATCCCTGCTATGAGAGATTTCTTACACACTTAAAATATCTGGCAGGACGTCTTTTTGAAAACAAACCCTTACCCGAGGCGTTAAGCGAAGATGATGCTTTCGCTTCAATGATTAAAAAAACGTGTAACAAACATTATAAGTGTGCATTATGCATTATGGAGTACATTTTAAAAACTTATCAGAAAAATATTTCCGAGGACGAGCTTTTGACCCTCACCATCCACCTTAAAAAAGTCAGTTCGGTAAACTGATTTTTCATATTGATTGCAGTATCGGCATGATCAGGCGCCGATCATAACGATGCTGCACAAAAAAATAAAACGGAGGAAACGATTGTGAAAGACAAAATTTTCGGGGTTTTACAACGAGTCGGACGATCTTTTATGCTCCCGATCGCTTTGCTCCCCATTGCGGGCTTGCTACTCGGGATCGGAAGTTCTTTTACAAACCCAACCACTCTTGAAGCGTACCATCTTACCAACGTCATCAAGGAAGGCGGAGTTTTATTTACCCTTCTTGATATCATGAGCAAAACCGGCAGCATTGTATTTGATAATCTTGCGCTACTGTTTGCTATGGGCGTTGCCATCGGTATGGCAAAAAAGGAAAAAGAGGTAGCAGCGCTGTCTGGTGCTATTTCTTATCTTATTATGAACACGGCTATAAGCACGCTTATTTCCGCCAAAGGCGGTGTAGACGCAATGGCCGCAAATACCACTACATCTGTGTTGGGCATTACCACGCTCCAGATGGGTGTTTTCGGCGGAATTATTGTGGGACTCGGTGTAGCGGCACTACATAACCGATTCTACAAGATACAACTGCCACAGGTATTATCCTTTTTCGGCGGCACAAGATTCGTGCCCATCGTGTGCAGCATCGTTTATCTGATCGTGGGCGTTGTGATGTTTTTCGTGTGGCCTTTGATTCAAAGCGGTATCGCCGCGCTGGGCCAGCTTGTGCTTGAATCAGGCTATGCCGGAACCTGGATATACGGTGTGATCGAACGCGCTCTTATTCCCTTTGGCCTTCACCATGTTTTTTATATGCCCTTCTGGCAAACCGAGCTTGGCGGCGCATTGTTGATAGACGGCGTCACCGTTACCGGCGCGCAAAACATTTTCTTTGCAGAGCTCGCCTCTAACTCCACCGTGCATTTCTCTGTATCTGCTACAAGATTTATGTCGGGCAAATTCCCCTTTATGATATTCGGTCTGCCCGCGGCGGCCCTTGCTATGTATAAAGCGGCTCGCCCCGAAAAGAAAAAGGTGGTCGGCGGTCTTCTGCTTTCGGCGGCTCTTACCGCCATGCTTACCGGCATTACTGAGCCGTTAGAGTTCACCTTCCTATTTGTGGCCCCCGCTATGTATGTAGTGCACTGTATTCTTGCCGGTCTCTCATATATGCTTATGCATATTTTCAATGTGGGCGTAGGCATGACCTTCTCAGGCGGTGCAATAGATCTTACATTGTTCGGAATTTTGCAGGGTAATGCTAAAACCAATTGGATATGGATAGTGATAATCGGCCTTATTTATGCCGTAGTTTATTACCTTGTTTTCTACTTTATGATCACTAAGTTTAAATACAAGACTCCCGGCAGGGAAGCCGATGACGAAGAAACAAAATTATTTACGCGCAAGGATCTAAATCTTCGAAATGAGGCGTTAAAGGCCGCCGACAAATGCACCTCAGACACGGTGAGCGCCTTAATACTGGCGGGGCTGGGAGGTAAAGCTAATCTTGTTGATTTAGATTGCTGTGCAACCAGACTGAGAATATCCGTCAGCGATCCTGCTCTCGTAAACGATGCACTTTTAAAGCAAAGCGGTGCTTCGGGTATTATTCACAAGGGTCAGGGCGTACAAATAATTTACGGACCACAGGTGTCGGTAGTTAAATCCGATCTTGAAGACTTTTTGGATTCTCCGAAATCAGACGAGCCATTCAAATTCGAACCCGATAACACCCTATTAAAAGAAGAAAATCCCGAAACTCAAAAAGACGCGACAGCTTCATTTGAGCTAGCGGCGCATATGAACGGCACCGTTGTTAATTTGGAAGATGTTGAAGACGAGGCATTTTCCTCTGAGGTTCTGGGAAAAGGTATCGCCGTTGAGCCGATAGAAGGAAAGCTTTATTCTCCCTGCGACGGCAAGGTGGATATGGTTTTTGATACCAATCACGCCGTCAACATCGTATCCAAAGAGGGCTGTGAAATACTTCTGCATATAGGCATAGACACCGTAAAATTAGGCGGGAAATATTTTGAAGCCCATGTAAAAGATGATTGCGAGGTCAAAAAGGGCGATCTGCTCATTTCTTTTGACCTTGAGGGAATTAAAAGCGAAGGCTACAAGGTGACCACTCCTATGGTTATATGCAACACCGACGATTACACCTCGGTTGAAGCTGTTTCCCAGGGCGAAATATCCAAGGGCGATAAAATACTTGAAATTAAATAAAATCAAAGGGGCTGTACATTATGAAACAATTCAATTATACAATTAAAGACGAAGTCGGCATACACGCAAGGCCTGCGGGTATGCTAGCTAAGACGGCAAAGGGATTTCAGAGCGAGATCATCATAGAAAAAGATGGAAAGACCGTAAACGCCACCAAACTGATGATGCTTATGGGCATGGGTATAAAATGCGGTGATACCGTCACCGTCACCGTCACCGGTGAGGATGAGGAAGCGGCGACCTGCGCATTACAGGACTTTTTTGCCGCAAACCTTTAAGCTGAGAGAGGAGGCGGCGATATGTTGAAGTTTACAGGAAAAGGTGTATACGGTGCAATTGCTGTGGGCAAAGCTTCTGTTTTTTTCAAAAAGAAGAAAACCAAGATTCGCCGCACCGGTATCGTTGATATCGAAGCGGAATTCGCCCGTGTGGAAGCCGCAAAAGCCAAAGCGGCGGAGGAGCTTTCTCTTATCTATGAAAAAGCCCTCAGAGAGGTCGGCGAAACAAACGCGCAGATATTTGAGATACACATGATGATGCTTGAGGATGACGATTATAACGAGTCCATCCGCCATATCATTGAGACTCAATCGGTCAATGCCGAATATGCGATACATCTGACCGCCGGAAATTTCTCTTCGATGTTTGCGGCTATGGACGACTCTTATATGCAGGCAAGAGCCACCGATGTTAAGGATATTTCAGATCGTCTAATTGCCTGTATGACCACAGGCGGCGAGGAATCGGTATCATCCGACGAGCCTTCGGTAATATGCAGTGACGACCTTACTCCCAGCGAGACAGTATTGCTTGACAAAGAAAAGATTCTCGGCTTTGTAACCGCCTTTGGTTCTTCAAATTCTCACACCGCCATTCTTGCGAGAACTATGAACATCCCCGCTGTTATCGGCGTAGGCCAAGAGTTTTTGACATCCATCAGGGAAGGCGATCTGATCGCTGTTGACGGATATTCCGGAGAAGTTTTTATCGATCCAGACGAAGAAACGCTGGCGCATATTGAACGCAAGAAAAAGGAAAGCCTTGAAAAGAAAGAGCTATTAAAAAAGCTCAAAGGCAAGGAAAACATCACCCTTGACGGCACAGAGATCAAAATTTATGCCAATATCGGTGGCACAGCCGATATTGGCGCGGTGCTTGCTAACGACGCCGGCGGCATTGGGCTTTTTCGCAGCGAATTTCTCTATCTTGAGGGTACCGACTATCCTACTGAACAGCAGCAGTTTGAAGCCTACAAAAAGGTGCTCGTCAGCATGTCGGGCAAAAAGGTCATAATCCGCACCCTCGATATCGGCGCGGATAAAAAGGTTGGCTATTTTAACTTAGACGAAGAAGAAAACCCAGCCTTGGGACTCAGAGCCATTCGTATCTGTCTAACCAGACCCGATATCTTTAAGACCCAACTGCGTGCCCTGTTTCGCGCATCGGTTTTCGGCAGGCTGGGAATCATGTTTCCGATGATAACCAGCACTTCGGAGCTTCAAAGTATACTTGACATATGCGATCAAGTGAGATCCGAGCTGCGCGAGGCCGACATCAAATTCAGCAACGATATTGAAATAGGCATTATGATCGAAACTCCGGCTGCTGCATTGATCAGCGATAAGCTGGCTGAGATGGTAGACTTTTTCAGTGTGGGCACCAATGATCTTGTTCAATATACTCTTGCATGTGACAGGCAAAACCCTCATTTGGAGCAGTTTTGTGATCCGCATCATGAGGCAGTGCTACACCTTATCGAGCTTTCCGCCAAAAACGCCCATAAAGCCGGTGCATGGATAGGTATTTGCGGTGAATTGGCGGCCGATACATCCCTTACTGAGACGTTTCTGCGAATGGGTATTGATGAGCTTTCGGTTTCGCCCTCCTTTGTTCTGAAACTGAGAGATACCGTGAGAAAGATCGATCTTTCCGATAAAAAATTATCAAAGGTAACGATAAATGAATATCTGGCATGATGCTTCACCCAAATCAATTTCAAAAGATAAGTTCACCGCCGTCGTAGAAATACCCAAGGGATCAAAAATCAAGTATGAGCTTGATAAGACAACGGGGTTGCTGAAAATGGATAGAATACTTTATACCTCTACCCATTATCCGGCAAATTACGGCTTTATTCCCAGAACCTTTGCTGAAGACGGTGACCCGTTGGATGTTCTCATTCTCTGCTCAGAAACTCTGGTTCCGCTCTCTATTGCAGATTGCTATCCCATAGGCATGATAACAATGGAGGACAGCGGTGCGGCTGATGAAAAAATCATCTGCATCCCGTTTAACGACCCCACATACAATGTCTATAAGGAAATATCGGAGCTTCCGGCACATATCTTTGACGAAATGAAGCATTTCTTTTCAGTCTACAAGGCGTTGGAGCACAAAGACACAGTTATTAACGACATAAGAGGAGTAGATGAGGCAAAGGAGACCATCGAAAGCTGTATTGAAAGATATATTGAATGTTACTGTAAATAGACGTTAATATCTGCATTACACCTTTTTAAATACAGACATTATTAACCTAACTCGATAAAATTTTGTTTTGGTATTGACAAAAATAAATTTTAGGCGTATAATACTTGCAAATGAGCAAAGGCGTTCATTTCAGTGTAGAAGAAACTCTACATTGAGATGAGCGCCTTTGCTTTTTATTTAATCTCGAAAGGAAAGGAACCGATATGAAAGTAGAAGGCCAAGTACGAATCCCCTCCGGATGTGCAATTGCAGCTGTCATTTCCAAAGAAGGAAACAGAATGTCCGGCGAGATGATTTATAATGCAATGAAGCCGATGCACGACCGTTCCAACGGACTTGGCGGCGGTTTTGCCGGTTACGGCATCTATCCCGAATATAAAGAATTTTACGCATTACATATGTTTTTTGACTCCCGCACAACACGTAAGGAATGCGAGGTATTCTTAAAGGAACGCTTTGAGATTGTAAAGAGTGAGATTATTCCCACGCGTACCATTCCTGCTATCACAGACGAGCCGATTATTTGGAGATATTTTGTTGCTCCGTTGAAATCTCTGCTCTCTTCGATGCAGCTTGACGAAAAGGAGTTCGTCGCCCGAACGGTCATGAAGATCAACACCGAAATGAAAGGCGCTTATGTCTTTTCCAGTGGCAAGAATATGGGAACCTTCAAAGCAGTTGGTTTTCCGGAGGATGTGGGTGTCTTTTATAAATTGGAGGAATACGAAGGTTATTCCTGGACGGCACACGGTCGGTATCCCACCAACACTCCCGGCTGGTGGGGCGGCGCACATCCTTTCACTCTGCTCGACTGGTCTATCGTCCATAACGGCGAGATTTCTTCCTACGATGCCAACCGCCGTTTTATTGAGATGTTCGGATATAAATGTACTCTGCAGACAGATACCGAGGTCATCACCTATATTATGGACTATCTTGTGCGCGTACAGGGGCTTACGCTCGGTGAAGCTGCAAGCGTTGTTGCCGCACCGTTTTGGAGCACCATAGCAGGAAAGTCTGATTTGGAGGATAAGGAAAAACATACCTTCCTGCGTACTGTATTTCCGAGTTTGCTTATTACCGGGCCGTTTTCTATCGTTCTCGGCTTCAACGGCGGACTTATGGCACTGAATGACCGCTTGAAACTCCGTTCGATGGTGGTCGGTGAAAAGGATGACAAGGTTTTTATCGCCAGTGAAGAAGCGGCAATCCGCACGATGGAACCGAATGCCGAAAACATTTGGGCTCCCGCCGGCGGTGAACCGGTAATTGTTAAGGTAAAGGACGGTGCATATTAAAATGAGTGTAGAATTTATCTATCCCGAGTTTGAAGTAATCAGAAATACAGATCGCTGCATCGCCTGCCGTGTATGTGAAAGGCAGTGTGCCAACGAGGTTCACACATTGAACGAAGAAAAAGGTGTGATGATGGCTGACGAAACCAAGTGTGTCAACTGTCAGCGTTGTGTATCTCTCTGCCCCACAAGAGCACTGAAAATCGTAAAAAGCGATTGTGTTCTCCGAGAAAACGCCAACTGGCAAAACGATACGATTAAAGAAATCTATAAGCAGGCAAACAGCGGTGGTGTGTTGCTCTCTTCTATGGGCAATCCAAAGCCGTTGCCTGTATATTGGGACAAGATCCTGATCAACGCTTCACAGGTGACAAATCCCCCCATCGACCCTCTTCGTGAACCCATGGAGACCCGTGTTTTTTTGGGTAA
>ERZ808027.27-NODE-27-length-14395-cov-2.966546_pt1 | contig 14395 bp, 12 predicted proteins | sample MGYA00380183_ERZ808027 | MGnify/ENA primary metagenome ERZ808027 (study PRJEB31490, sample SAMN06133374) | cow dung metagenome | isolation source: H7 | host: cow | place: China: Chengdu | collected 2015-05 ...
CATAGGAACCAAGAAAATGGTTGTTGCGTGCAAAGGGTGTAAGTTCAAACATAACAGAATCCTCCTTATAGATTTGTTTTAATATGATTAGCAAAAAGAGATTAGTTTATACGGGATGTTGGCGCCTTGATCCCGCACCTCTTTTTACAAGAATAATGATATACCAAAATTGTTACACAAAAATTACAAAAGTGTATTCCAAATGTAAATATTAGCACTTGTGGACATAGAGTGCTAATATTTAATGCCGAATATAAGTGCTATTGTCACTTTTAATGAATTGTATTTGGCATATATTTGATTGGTTTGCTAATATCTCTTTTAGGCAGTTATGATCGAATAAAAAACGATGAGATGTCATAGATAACATCTCATCGGCTTGTTTATGAGTAGTTTTTCTTAGCAAGATGCTCGTCCCGCGCACTCTTGCGTCCTTCTTCCTTGATGTCGCCTGCCTTGGTAAGAGCCATCTTGGTGAGGAACGGACCGACGATCTCATAGATCAGGACGGCGAACAGTGTAATGTTGCGGACAATAGCACCATCCGGACCAAGCTCAATAGCCTTGATCGCCATACCGAGTGCAACACCTGCCTGCGGAAGCAAGGTGATGCCGAGATATTTGATGATGTTGGGATCGGATTTTGTAATCCTTGCGCTGATATTTGCACCGTAATATTTTCCGAGAGAGCGTGCGATGATGTAAACGATACCAACAACTACGACTGTCCACTGCGCGAATACCGAGAGGTCCAGCTCCGCGCCGCTGATGACGAAGAACAGGATTAGCACAGGAGTCGTCCATCTGTCGGCTCTGTCCATCAGCTCTTCGGAAACCTCGCAGATGTTGCAGAATACAGTTCCAAGCATCATGCAGGCAAGCAAGGAAGAAAAGGCAATATGGATATCGCCAATTTCAAACTTCAAGCCGGAGAGCGCAACGGTCAGCATAACGAATGTGACCGAAACCGCCATACGCTTAGAGCGAGAATGAAAATACTTTTCGCAAAGTGTAAAGAGCAAGCCCATCACGAATCCAAGCAAGAGCGATAGAACGATCTCAAGCAGGGGCTCAAGGATGATGGCAAGCGGGCTGACACCTGCCGTGCCCATCGACCTTGCGATACCGAAGGAGATTGCGAACACCACAAGACCAACCGCATCGTCAAGAGCAACGACGGGAAGGAGAACATCTGTAACCGGTCCCTTCGCCTTGTATTGCTTGACAACCATCAGCGTAGCGGCGGGAGCCGTCGCAGTCGCAACCGATGCGAGAACGATTGCCGCAGGGATAGAAAGTGTGTCGGGCATAGCAAAGTGTAGCGCAATCAAAGCAACGTCTACCACAACGGTGGTGATCAATGCTTGAAGGACACCGATAACGGTTGCTTGTTTACCAATCTTTTTGAGTTGTGAGAGTCTGAACTCGTTGCCCATAGAGAATGCGATAAAGCCAAGTGCGAGATCGGAGATCAATCCGAAGCCCTCAATTTGCTCCGAAATAATACCGATTCCGGGAATATTGAGTGCACCGAGCACAAACGGTCCGATCAGAACGCCGGAGATCAGATATGCGGTAACTGCGGGGAGTTTCACGAGCTTGGCAAGTCTTGATAAGAGCAGACCTGCAAGCAGTGCGATGGATAAACTCAAAAAGATACTTGTTGTTTGAGTCATAGAATACGCCTTCTTTCTAAATGATTTTTGATTACGGGAGTTAATCATTCAGATATGATGTGAGGGTATCCACTATGCTCTCAAAAGAATCCTCTATGGTTGAGCTCTCTTTACCAAATATGTATTATAGTACTTTTACATGAAAATGTCAATGCCAATAGAAAAATTAAATTTTTAAATGCTTGTCGAGTGTATTGATAATTGTTGGGAGCATAAGCGAGAATACAATTGCTGTAAGGATTCCGGCAATCAAGCGTGATGGAATCGCAAAGAATATTGCGAGATACGATGAATAATAGCCGTATAGCTTTTGCTCAATCAACATAGCTCCCGTATTCAGTATTGTAACGATCAGCGAGCTGATGCAGGTCTCAATTGTCAAGATGCCGGGTTTTGTGCTTTTCTTGAATGCTCGGAACAAATATCCTATGGTGATACCGCGAACAACGGCAGGTAATACCCAAAGAACCGTTGTTGCGCTGATACCGTAGGTGATGAGTTGCCCGATAAAAGCACCAATAAAGCCTGTCGCTGCGCCCCACCAAGGTCCGCAGAAGATCGCGACGATAATGACGGGCAAGCCGCTAATAGAAATTTTCATGGTGCCTCCAAAGGGTGCGCTCACCGATACTGCCAGAAAATCAAGGCAAACGTAAAGTGCTGCCATCACTCCGGCAAGACAGATCATTTTGATGTTATTTGTTTTTTGCATAAAATTACCTCCTTATTCCCGTATTTCCGAAAGTAAGGAGGGAGTCCTTGAATTCGGCAGCGGGATGCGACAATCGAACCGCGAAAAATCTTCGTCCACCCAACAACTCCCCGTTCGGATGGCACTTTACGCTCGATCGTCTACTCTGCATAGATTATGAATTGTTCAGATTGAGATTGTATTTGCTAATCTGTATGTCTCTTGGTCAAAGGATTTGACCATATTTAATGCCTCAAAAATATCGTAGTCCACGATTTTATTATCCTTCAATCCAATCACGCGGTTTCCAACGCCTTTGCTGAGAAGCTCGACGGCTGCATATCCCATTTTAGATGCAACGACTCTGTCGCGAAGTGTTGGATTTCCACCACGCTGAATATGCCCAAGAATGGTTGCACGTGTTTCAATGCCTGTTGCCTCCTGAAGCATTTTTGCAAGCTGTGTTGCATCGCAAAGCCCTTCCGAAACAACGATGATAAAATGGTTTCTTCCGTTCTTTTGGGTTTCAAGAATCTTGTCGATCACATTCTGCAAATCAAAGCCGATCTCAGGAACGACGATGGCAGTGGCACCGACTGCAAGACCGCTTTGAAGGGCAATGTCTCCCGCACCGTGTCCCATAACCTCTACCACACTGCATCTTTCATGCGAGCAAGCTGTGTCGCGGAGCTTGTCTACCATTTCCACGACCGTATTCATTGCCGTATCAAAGCCTATTGTATATTCGGTTGATGGAATATCGTTGTCGATCGTTCCCGGAATACCGATGCAAGGAATGCCCCTGAGCGAAAGATCTCTGGCACCTCTGAATGAGCCATCCCCGCCAATGACAACCAGCCCCTCGATTCCGTTGACTTTGCAGTTTTTGATTGCTTCTTGCATTCCTTCCTCCGTAGTAAAGCGCGGACAGCGAGCGGTATATAACACAGTTCCGCCGCGTTGGATAATATCGGATACCGAGCGAATATCAAGATCGACGATGTTGTTTTCAATCAGTCCATTATAACCGCGCTTAATGCCTTTAACGGTCATTCCCATATAAGCCGCAGCTCGAACGATCGAACGGATGGCCGCATTCATTCCGGGCGCATCTCCGCCGCTTGTAAGTACACCTATTGTTTTCATTATTTTTCACCTCACGTAAAAAGAGCAAAGTTATCCCGATAAAAAATCAGAACGCCTTTGCTCTAAATATTATTTTGTTTTCGATAGATTGGTATTTGTTAAAGGACACCTTGCAGTACACGCACTTCCTCAAGAACGTCATTCTTAATGAGGTCGTCGTAGGTCTCCCTTTTTACAATGATCTTGGCTTCATTGCCGCTTACCGCCACGATAGGAGGACGTGGAATGCGATTATAATTGCTGGACATGGAATAATTGTATGCTCCTGTAGCAAGAACTGCAAGCGTATCGCCAACGTGGATCTGAGGCATCATAACGTGCTCTTGTATAAGATCTCCCGATTCGCAGCATTTTCCCGCAATGGTAATGGGAGCGACAGGTTCGGCGGACGCATTGTTCGCCAAAACTGCGGTGTATTTGGAGCCGTATAGAATATAACGCGGGTTGTCACACATACCTCCGTCAATGGAAACGTAGGTGCGGACATTCTCAATCTCCTTTACGCAGCCAACCGTGTAAAGCGTAATGCCTGCTGAGGCAACGATAGAGCGTCCCGGCTCAAATACAAGGAAGGGAAGATCAATTCCTTTTTCTTGTGCAAGTTCCTTAACCACATTTGTCACCTTGTGAATGTATTCGGATGGCGCAATCGGATCGTCGGTCGCGGTATATTTGATACCAAAGCCTCCGCCGAGGTTGAGAATCTTTACCTTGATACCAAGTTTGTCATAAAGGTCAGCAATAAAACCAATCATCACTTTGGCAGCCTCGCAGAAGGGTTCGACGTCAAAGATCTGCGAGCCGATATGACAGTGAACACCGTCAATCTGAATGTTGCTCATCGAGAGTGCGAGCTTATGTATCTCGTAAGCCTCACCGTTCTCAAGAGCAACGCCGAATTTGGAATCGATCTGTCCCGTCTTTACAAAATCATGAGTATGAGCATCAATACCGGGCTTGATACGGAAGAGAATACGTTGATTAACGTTTTTTTCATTTGCAATGCGATTCAGAAGCTCAAGCTCATATTTGTTATCTACCACGATGTGACCGACACCGCAATTCAGTGCAAGCTCGATCTCGTCGGGCGTTTTATTATTGCCGTGGAAGAATACCTTTTCCATCGGGAAGCCTGCCTTGTAGAGTGTGTAAAGCTCACCGCCCGAAACAACGTCGGCTCCAAGCCCTTCTTCTGCAACGAGTCTTCCGGTATACATTGTACAAAGTGCCTTGCTTGCAAAGAGAACGAGACCGTGTCCGTCGTAATAGGTGTCAATGGCATTTTTATATGCACGGCAATTGTCACGCATCAGATCCTCGTCCAGTACGTAGAGCGGGGTGCCGAATTTCTTTGCAAGCTCCACGGTATCGTGCTGACCGATGACAAGATGATTTTCTGAGTTGATAGAGAGATTTGGCGAATGAAACATAGCTTTTGTCCTTGATTATGAATAGGTTTTAATAATTTCTTCGGCAATTTCACGTTTGGAAATACAGCGGTCCATTGCCTGTTTTTCAATGTATCTGTGTGCGTCCGCTTCTGTCATTTTCAAGCTGTCGATCAGAACCCATTTTGCGCGGTTGACGATGCGGATCTCCTGCATCTTTTCCTCGGTTGACACGGTTTTCTTTTCAAACTTCTTTAGCCGCTCTCTTGTTGCGATCATCCAGTCGATTGCCTGAGACACGATGGGCTTGGAGGTTGGCTTTGGCAAAACGTAAACTCCGTACTCCGCAACCCGATTATAGGTCGTGGCGTAAACGTCCGAGCGAACCATTAACAGTGCTACGGAGGTTTTCAGCCCGGAAAGATCCATCGCAAAGCGAACGCCTGCATCATCGGGAAGGGGAGAGTTAATGACGATAAAATCATAGGTACGGTCTGCCAAAGCGCGTTTAGCGGCATTGACGCTCGTTTCAAAACGGACGGGGTCAAATTTGGAGTCGGGTAGTAATGGGATAAGTGCTGAATTGAAAGCGTCGGACGCAGAAACGACCAAAACGCTGTAAATCTGTTCCTGTAAGCTCACATTACTCCCTCCTTCCACTGTAGATTTGATTGTTATCAGATGAGTTTTCTGCTGTAAAGCTCTATGATCTGCTCCGGCAGATGTTTGCGAATAAATGTGCTTTCCTTCATAACGGTAATCGCTTCATCAAGAGAAGCCGGCAACTTCTTAAACTGACTCAATGTTTCTTCGTCTGCCTTAAAGAGGTTGATGTCGGAGGCGGGAGGCGGGGTCAGATTATTCTGAATACCGTACAGTCCCGCATATATGAGAAGCGCAAAGGCAAGATAAGGGTTTGCCGTTGGGTCGGGAGAACGAAGCTCAACGCGCTTCTGCTCGTAAACGGCGGCAGGAACGCGAACAAGCTGAGAGCGGTTTTCAGCCGACCAGGAAATATAGGCAGGTGCTTTGCTTTGACCGAATCTTTCATAGGAAGACTTAGAAGGATTCAAAAAGGCGGTCATTTCGGGAATGAATTCCAGCACTCCCGCGATGATGTGTGAAAGCGATACCTCGCCTTTTTCGCTGTTCGCTGAAATATTGATGTGAAAGCCGTTTCCCGCTTTGTCCTTCAAGGGCTTTGGCGTGAAATCAGCCCACAGACCGTTTCTGCCCGAAACGGTTTTTACAACGGTTTCAAAGGTCTGCGCGTTATCTGCGGCAGTCAAGGCATCGGAATAGCGGAAATCGATCTCGTTTTGTCCCGGCCCCTCCTCGTGATGTGAGCTTTCGGGGCGGATGCCCATCTGTTCCAGCATCAGGCAGATCTCTCGGCGAATGTTTTCGCCCCTATCCTCGGGAGCAATATCCATATAACCTGCCACGTCATAAGGCGTATCGGTTTTGTTGCCAAGCTCGTCCAGCTTAAATAGATAAAATTCAAGCTCGGGACCGAAATCAAAGGCAATTCCGCATTTTTTAGCATCGTCAATAGCACGGATCAGAATGCTTCTTGTGTCGCATTCAAAAATTCTTCCGTCGGGATAGGTGATCGTACAGAACATACGAACCACACGCCCATGCTCGGGACGCCATGGAAGCACCGAGAGCGTGGACGGATCAGGGTGTAGCATCAGGTCGGAGTGAGTTTCATCACCGAAGCCTCGGATGGCAGATGCGTCAAAAGCAATGCCGTCCTTAAAGGCGCGAGGAAGCTCACTCGGCATAATGGAAATATTCTTTTGTTTGCCGTAAATATCGCAAAACGCAAGACGGATAAACTTCACGTCCTCCTCCTTTACGTATTGCATAACTTCCTCTTTCGTGTATTTCATTTCACTACCTCTTTCTTTCCTTAATTTGCAACGTACATTTGTTTATATGGATTTTTTGTATCAGGCGTAATAACGGTAAATTCTGTATTCATTATATCGTTTACTTCAAGTCCCAAAAGGGCACAGTATTCCGTGAGATAAGGTTTGATCTCGTCAAGGTCGGCTTTCGTCGCGCGTGTGGCTCTGACCTGGCTCGGAAAACGAATATTTGAGCAATCCGAGCGCAGATACATCTTTCCACCGTGCATTCCCGTGCAGGGAAAATTGCTGACGATCGGCTTATCATTCTCCGTAAGACCGAGAACGATAATCCTGCCGCCTGCCTGATACTCGCCGAGAAAGCTACCCGCTTTGCCGCCGATGATCATAACGGGAACCTTGTCCTCGTATGCCTTCATATGGATTCCTGCGCGATAACCGGCGTTGCCTTTTACGTAGATTCTACCGCCGCGCATGGCATACCCTGCGGCATCTCCGATATTGCCTTCAACGACGATGTAACCGTCATTCATTGTATCTCCGACTGCATCCTGTGCATTGCCTTTCACGCGAATTGCCGCACCGTTGAGGTAAGCACCAAGCGCATTTCCGGGCGTACCCGTGATTGTGATGGCTTTATCCGACATTCCCGCGGCGATAAATCTTTGACCGAGGCAGTTCAAAATTTCAAATTCACCTTCGGCACTGCGGAGATTTTCGTTGAGAGTGGCAAAGTCAAGCCTTTTTGCATCAATACATATCATTATACCACACCTCCGAGCATTTTTCTACGCTGATTTTGTGAATATGCGAATAAAGTTGGATTTTTTTTCAAAATATCGAAATTGATCGTATCAATCGGCACCCTTTCACGAATAAGCGACGTATAAATACCCGCACGTTCCACTTGTCCGATCAGAATGAAGCCCGTCAGAACGCCGTCTTTGGTAAACAGACGCTTGAGTGTTCCGTTGCCTTTTTCTTCGTACATCTCACCGCCGTCACTCTCCCCAAAATAACTTCCCGCCGTGATCGCATGCAATCCGAAGAACCCGATGGAGTTCATGGGAATTGCTTTATCAAACACCTCGTTACCGCCTGCCATATTCACACCTGCGGTATGTCCCTGCATATAAGCATTGGGAAGAATGGCGAGTACACGGCGATCTCCGAGAGAAATATCCATTCCCTCGGTGCAATCTCCGGCCGCATAAACGTCCGAGAGGGAGGTCTGCATTTGCTCATTCACGAGAATGCCTCTGTTTACCTCGCCGCCAAGCTCTCCTATAAGAGTTGTATTGGCGCGTACTCCGACCGCCATGACGAGAATATCAAATTCGACAGTAGCACCGCTTTTCATCGTGGCTTTATTCCCGTTAAACTCTGTGGCTGTATCGCCAAGCATAAATTTGATACCGTTTTCTTCAAGACGTGCCTGCATTAGCGCGGCACATTCCTCGTCAAGAATGCTGGAAAGCACTCTTGTAGCAAGGTCACAGACCGTGATAGATCCGACACGTCCCGAGATTCCCTCGGCACATTTGAGTCCAATCAGACCCGCGCCAACGATCAACACTTTGCTATCCTTAGTGAGTACCTTTTCAAGCGAGAGGGTATCGTTCAAGGTCATAAAGGAAAATTTATTTTGTACTGTTTCGAGTCCCTTGATCGGTGGAATAAAAGGAGCAGAACCGGTAGCCACGCAGACAGAGGTATAGGGAAGTGCCGTACCGTCGTCAAGGAGAACGGTTTTTCCGTTTTTGTCAATTTTCACAGCTTTTTTTCCGTAGAGGACACGGCAGCCGTTTGAGCTGTAAAAGTCGGGCTTTCTGTAATTCATTTTATCAAGGGTCGTCTTTTTTTCAAGATAGTAGGAAATAAGAGGGCGACCGTAAACGGGGTAGGGTTCTTCGGAAACAACCGTAATGGGTGAGGTTTTGTCGATGCTTCGAACACCTTCAATACAACCCACAGCGGCAACTCCGTTACCGATGATTATGTATTCAGCCATTTTCATCGCCCCTTTCCTCATAGACGATAGCATTGTTCGGGCAGCCTTTTACACAAGCGGGAGCACCGCAGGAATTTTGCAAGCAAAGCTCGCATTTCTGCATAACGCCGTTTTCGTTTGATGCAAGTGCACCGTAAGGGCATACCAATATGCAGGTATAGCAGCCCACGCATTTGCTTTGGTCAATGTGAATTAAACCGTCCTCGCGTGTGATTGCACCTGCGATACAGCTTTTGACACACATAGGATCCTCGCAATGACGGCAGGAAACCGCATACGATATTTTTTCGTTGCCTTCTATGTGGATCCTCGGATAGATCGGTTTGCCCTTGAGCGCATCTGCCATATCCTTTTTGCCGGAGTTTGCAAACGCACAGTTATATTCGCAAAGATGGCATCCAAGACACCACTTTTCATTTACATAGACTCTTTTCATGATGTTTACCTCATTCTCCCGCGTGGGATATACCGAGTATCTGCAACTCCTTGTCGGTAAGTCCGACACCTCTGAGCATCAGTCGGTTGCCACGGAGGGCTTCGATTGAATTGATACCCATACCGCCCATCAGCTCCTTGATTTCGTGTTGCCAAGCGTGCATCAGGTTGACGAGTCTTTGATAACCGAGATCGGGATTGAGACGCTTGACAAGCTCGGGACGCTGTGTTGCAATACCCCAGTTACACTTGCCGGTCTGGCAAGTACGGCAGAGATGACAGCCGAGGGCGAGCAGAGCCGCAGTAGCAATATAGCAGGCATCCGCACCAAGTGCAATTGCCTTTACCACGTCTGCGGCAGAACGGATACTACCACCTACCACAAGGGATACGTTATTTCTGATGCCTTCATCGCGCAAACGCTGATCAACCGAAGCAAGAGCAAGCTCAATCGGAATACCTACGTTATCGCGGATTCTCGTAGGAGCCGCACCCGTACCGCCGCGGAATCCGTCAATAGCAATGATATCCGCACCGCTTCGTGCAATTCCGCTGGCAATAGCGGCAATGTTGTGGACTGCCGCAACCTTGACGATGATCGGCTTTTTGTAATCGGTTGCTTCCTTCAAGGAAAAAACGAGCTGACGCAGATCCTCGATAGAATAAATGTCGTGATGCGGAGCAGGGGAGATGGCATCCGAGCCTTCGGGTATCATACGAGTGCGGGATACGTCACCGACGATCTTGGCACCGGGCAGATGTCCACCGATGCCGGGCTTTGCGCCCTGTCCCATTTTGATTTCAACCGCCGCGCCTGCCTTCAGATACTCTTCGTGAACGCCAAATCGTCCCGATGCAACCTGTACGATGGTGTTCTCACCATAGACGTAAAAATCCTCATGAAGTCCGCCCTCGCCCGTATTATAAAGAATACCGAGCTCCTTGGCGGCACGCGCAAGGCTTTCGTGTGCGTTATAGCTAATTGAGCCGTAGCTCATCGCGGAGAACATCATCGGCATCGAAAGCTCAAGCTGAGGCGGAAGCTTGCAGATCAGCTTACCGTCAGCACCTCTCTCGACCTTTTCGGGTTTCTTTCCGAGGAACACCTTGGTTTCCATTGGCTCACGAAGAGGGTCGATTGGCGGGTTTGTGACTTGAGACGCATTGATCAGGATTTTATCCCAATATACGGGAAGAGGCTTGGGATTTCCCATTGAGGATAGCAGGACCGCACCGCTTCCCGCTTGCTTGTATATTTCATTGACGGTATCCTGTTGCCAGTTAGCGTTTTCACGAAGCTGACAGTCGCTTTTTACGATCTTGAGTGCACGTGTCGGACACAGAGAAACGCAACGGTGGCAGTCCACGCACTTTGACTCGTCGCTGAGCATGATCTTGCGTTCCTCATCGTAGGTATGTACTTCGTTGGCGCACTGTCGTTCGCAAACACGGCAGGTCACGCAGCGGCTGTCATTTCTGACAACTTCAAATTCCGGATAGATAAAGTTTACAGCCATCAGAAACAGCCCTCCTTTACATTGACGATAACGGGCTCACCGCCTGCGGGTGCCCAGACATTTTCCACGTTCGGTTCCATTACGCGAATCGCCGCTTCTTCGCTTGCAATATATACCTTATTATTCTTTTCACCGACAACCATGGAACGAAGCTTGAGACGGTCGTTGAGCGCCATAAGTCCTCCGTTGTAACCCAAAACGATGGAAAACGGACCCGTTATGAGCAGGCTTGGGAAAAGGGTGCGAAGATAGGTATGCTTCTCCTTATCCTCTATATCGGTTTTATTGGCGATCGTGCTCCAGAAGGGAGCGGCAACAACGCTTGTTGCCTCTTCAAGCGTAAGTCCCTGCACACGCACGAGATAATCAAAGATGTAGGTAATGACCTCGGTATCGGTCTGGAGATTACACTTGTATCCAAACATTTCAATATATCTTCTGTTTGCATCGTAAGAAGAGATCTCTCCGTTATGAACGATAGAGTAATCAAGGAGAGTAAAGGGATGCGCTCCCCCCCACCAGCCGGGCGTGTTGGTCGGATATCTGCCGTGAGCAGTCCACGAGTATCCTTCATATTCATCTAATCTGTAGAATTCGCCAACATCCTCGGGAAAGCCGACTGCCTTGAAGGTTCCCATATTCTTTCCGCTGGAAAATACGTATGCGCCGGGCATTTCGGTATTGATCTTCATGACGGTACGAACGACAAATTCCTTTTCGTCAAGCTGCATGGAATCAAGCACGGAACGCAAGGGAGCAACGAAGTAACGCCATATGATCGGCTCGTCGGTAATGGATGGTATTTTTTTCGTGGGAATGATCTCGGATTTTACAATTTCAAATCTTTCCTTTAAGAATACTTCGCAATTCTTTCTCGTTGTACGCTCATCAAAGAAAAAATGAAGAGCGTACAGATCCTTGTATTCCGGATAAATGCCGTAAGCGGCAAAGCCACCGCCCAGACCGTTGGAACGGTCGTGCATAGGCTTCATCGCTTCAATAATCGGTCTGCCCGACATTCTCTCACCGTCCTTGGCGATTACCGCTGCGATGGCGCATCCCGATGGAATACGTACTTGACCTTCTTTCAACATAATAGTAACCATTGCCTTTCCTGAAACAAAAAAGCAAAGGCGTTCACGGATAGACAGCGTGTGCTGTATCCTATGAACGCCTTTGCTCATATGCAAGCATTATAGCACGAAACTTGCAGATTGTCAAGACGTTTTCGGGAAAAATTTCAGATTTTGCAGGATTTTTCAAAAAACTTTTCAAAAACCCCTTGACAAACCACAAGCGAGGGTGTATAATGTGTCGCGTAAAGGCAAAGGCGTCTTTGACAGGGTAACACCTATCAGAGCCGCCTTTGCCTTTTTATGTTTCATACATTAAGGAGGATTTCTGTTATGTCATACGTAGATGAGGTAATAGAGCAAGTTGTAAGTCAAAACCCAAACGAGCCCGAATTTCATCAGGCAGTCAAGGAAGTTCTGGAATCGATCCGAGTAGTGGTCGATCAGAATGAGGAGCAGTTCAGACGCGATGCTCTCTTGGAGCGTCTGTGCAATCCCGAGCGCCAGATCAAGTTCCGTGTACCGTGGATCGACGATAAAGGACAGGTACACGTCAACACCGGCTATCGCGTTCAGTTTAATAGCGCGATCGGTCCGTATAAGGGAGGCTTAAGACTTCATCCTTCTGTTAATATGGGAATTATTAAGTTTCTCGGCTTTGAACAGATTTTCAAGAATTCGCTTACGGGTCTTCCCATTGGAGGAGGAAAGGGCGGTTCCGATTTTGATCCCAAGGGCAAGAGTGACCGAGAGGTGATGGCGTTCTGTCAGAGCTTTATGAGTGAGCTTTGCAAATACATCGGAGCAGACACAGACGTTCCCGCGGGAGATATCGGAACGGGGGCACGCGAGATTGGATATATGTTTGGTCAATATAAGAAGCTCAGAGGCTTGTTTGAGGGTGTACTCACGGGGAAGGGACTTTCCTATGGCGGTTCACTTGCAAGAACCGAGGCTACGGGCTATGGTCTCTTATATCTGACCGAGGAAATGCTGAAATGCCACGGTGTAGATATAAAGGGAAAGACCGTTACAGTTTCGGGTGCCGGTAATGTTGCCATTTATGCAATCGAGAAGGCAGCGCAGATGGGGGCAAAGCCTGTGACCTGCTCAGACTCTACCGGTTGGGTTTACGATCCCGACGGAATCGACGTTGCGGCGCTCAAGGAGATCAAGGAAGTCAAGAGACAAAGACTTACGGAATATAAGAAATACAGACCAAATTCCGAATACCACGAGGGCAAGGGTGTATGGACCGTTAAGAGTGATATCGCTCTTCCTTGTGCTACGCAGAACGAGCTTGACCTTGAGGATGCAAAGATGCTGGTTGCAAACGGTGTGATCGCAGTTTGCGAGGGGGCAAATATGCCTACCACTGCCGAGGCGACCAAGTATTTCCAAGAGAACAACGTGTATTTCGTTCCGGGTAAGGCGGCAAATGCGGGCGGTGTTGCAACATCGGCACTTGAAATGTCTCAGAATAGCGAACGCTTGTCTTGGAGCTTTGAAAAGGTAGACGGTGAGCTCAAGGGCATTATGGTTCGTTTGTATCACAACATTGACGATGCCGCAAAGAAGTATGGCTTCGAGGGCAATTACGTAGTCGGTGCGAACATTGCGGGCTTTGAAAAGGTCGTAGATGCAATGAATGCACAGGGCATAGTTTAAGGTAATAAGTAAGAGTGAAAAGTGAATAAGTGAAGGCAATGGCGTCTTTCTTGTGTAAAAAGCAGGACAGACGCCTATCACATTTTTTAGAACAATTTGCAAAGGAGAAATATATTATGGCAACGGTAAAAGAACAATTCGGAAGTCTGGTCTTTGATGACAGAGTGATGAAAGCGAGCCTTGATGCAAAGGTTTACGCTTCCTTGAAAAAGACGATTGATGAAGGAAAGGAGCTTGATCTGACGGTCGCAAATGCTGTGGCAGCCGCTATGAAGGATTGGGCGGTAGCTCACGGCGCAACCCATTATACACATTGGTTTCAGCCTCTTACGGGTGTTACGGCAGAGAAGCATGACAGCTTTATTTCACCTGCTCCCGATGGCGGAGTCATTATGGAATTTTCGGGCAAGGAGCTGATCAAGGGTGAGCCCGATGCATCTTCGTTCCCCTCGGGAGGACTTCGCGCTACCTTTGAGGCAAGAGGCTATACTGCTTGGGATCCTACCTCTTACGCATTTATCAAGGGAAAGACGCTGTGCATTCCTACAGCATTCTGCTCCTATGGCGGCGAGGCACTTGATAAAAAGACACCCTTGCTTCGTTCTATGGAGGCACTCAACGTGCAGGCTCTCCGTATTCTGAAGCTTTTTGGAAACGATACCGTAAAGCGTGTTACAAGCTCGGTCGGTCCCGAGCAGGAATATTTCCTTGTTGACAGAGAAATGTATAACAAGAGGAAAGATCTCATATACACCGGGCGCACGCTCTTTGGTGCAAAGCCTCCCAAGGGTCAGGAGATGGATGACCATTATTTCGGCGTTATCAAGCCCCGTGTTGCCGCTTATATGGAGGATCTCAACGAGGAGCTGTGGAAGTTCGGCATCCTTGCCAAGACTCAGCACAACGAGATCGCGCC
>ERZ808027.28-NODE-28-length-14385-cov-2.666341_pt1 | contig 14385 bp, 21 predicted proteins | sample MGYA00380183_ERZ808027 | MGnify/ENA primary metagenome ERZ808027 (study PRJEB31490, sample SAMN06133374) | cow dung metagenome | isolation source: H7 | host: cow | place: China: Chengdu | collected 2015-05 ...
CTTCTTATACGTCACTACGTCTGCGTACTTGCCGCACTCAATGACATTCGGAGCGTCTGCGTAAGCAGCGACACGAGGATTCGTATCGTGGTTTCCTCGCATCATAATGATTTTACCATTAAGACGCTTTAGGAACTCCATGCCCCTTTCAGTGTCATTCAGCATAGCGTCACCCAAGTGATACACAGTATCCTCCGGCGCAACCACGCTATTCCATCTTTGTACGATGGCTTCATTCATATCTACGACATTTGTGAAGCCTCTTGGTTCATACAAGAACCCTCGGTCGTGACAGAAGTGAGTATCGCTTGTAAACCAAATTTTACTCATTTTCTGTCTCCTCTCTTGGTGCCACAGTAAGCACCGTGTATTTATATTTCTCATTCTCAGTTGGACGCTGATACTGATGCCACATTCTGCGAACTACGCTCTTAGGAACGAAAGCTCTACCAGAACGCAAATCATTCTGTGCCAAGCAAATATCCAACGGAATGTTGAAATCTACTGCATACAGACGAACCACATTTCGCAAGTCCAATCTGTTAAGCACTTTGTTGCGCGCTTTCTCACTCAAGTGAGTGGCATCAATGTAAATGTTTGCAGGGCCATCTACATCTTCCAAAGCCTCTTGGATTTTAGAACAGAAAGCAGAGAATACTTCATCTTCACGAGCGAAGTAATCCTCATCTTCTCCAATCATGGAGAATCGAACCTCGTCTCGAGAAATGTGAACTCCGCCAACATTGCTCATAGCGAGCTGGTTCTTAACCCAAGTAGTCTTGCCGGAACCCGGCACGCCACACATCAAAAACACATTTTTTTGCTTCATTTACATTCCTCCAGTCTTTTCAGATTCGATAAAGGACATAGACTCTGCAGCCTCTTCCTTATAGTCTCCACGCTCGAAAGCCTCCAAGAAATCTTGAACATCGGCGTAGGTTTTGCACTCAATGTGATTGACTTCTACCTTACAGAACGGGCAGTAGAGTTTCTTTCGATGATGCTTTCCATGCTGGAAACCTTTGTTTCGCATCAGCGGGATACCCTTCTTACCACAGTTCATACAATAAAAATTATGCTCTACCATACTTCTTGCCATATTTGTTCTCCATTTCTTATCAACTTCTTTCTTTTATTTTCTTTACCTTATATATATATTATATCATTTTTTTTATAAAAAATCAATATTACAGATAAGGAGTAGTGCAGAAGATCTGCTCTTCCCAAGTGTCGAGGTTCATAAGAGAACAGTAACCGGTAAATACAGCACCAGCATCAACACAGAGTTTATGTCCGTCACAGTACCAAAGGGCACCAGGTTCAATCTCTCCCATCTGGCAAGCGGGGTCAATTTCATCCAAGAGATACGGAACAGGAGTGTGTCCATGAACAATGATTGTCTTTTCAAAACATTCATCTTTGGGCCAGGGATAGAAGAAGTGGTCACGACTCCAAATCAAATCTTCGTCCCAAACAAAAACTTCAGTTCCATCGTCTTTCAGACGAGGAGTGAAACCTGCGTGAGAGAGAATGATTCTTTCGCCCTGGGTGTTTACATACTCAAGCTTCGTAGGAAGGTCTTTCATGCGGATACGCCACTGTGCCCAATCAGGTTCAGTCATGCAATCCTTGAAAGTCTTTTCACCACCGTTGCTGCGGAGCAGATTGTACTGACGTCCAAATCCTTTTCCAAGAGCCTGAACCAACATATCTTCGTGGTTGCCCTTAATGTAAATAAACTGAGGGTCATCCAGAATAGTCTTGATACATTCCCAAGGTTGAGGACCGCGGTCACCGGCATCACCAAGGAAGTAAACTGTATCTTCTGGCTGAATAAACTCTTTAATTGTCTTGTAAAAAACCATCATGCCATGAAGGTCAGAACAAACATAATGAGCCATAGTTAATCGCTCCTTTCTTGTTTTTTTTATTTCTTAACTTTATGTATATATTATAACATATTTTTTTATAAAAATCAAAAGAGGACTTTTATTTCAAAGTCCTCTTTCTGTTTTCTTAGAATACTTCAAAGATGCCACCATGCTTACCCTTTTCATAATGGCGACCATGAGCAAAAGGTCCAGGCAGCTTAATGCACTTCTTATGCTCATTTCTCTCGTGACGCTGGCTCATATTACGCCAAGTGTTGACATCAGGGAGAATATCCTCAAGCAGAAATGCGTCAATCTGCTCATAAGTCACGCCCATATTGTCTTCATCGGTCTGACCAGTCATACCATCTGCAGGAGCCTTGTCAACCAGATGACGAGGAATCTCCTCCATAATACGCCCCATCATCAAAACCTCACGCACGGTCAAATCCTGGAACAGGTGGAAGTCGCCAGCGAGATCGCCATACTTGGTAGTATAACCAATCCAACCTTCGGACAAGTTACCAGTATTGACTACACGACCTCCATAAATTGCTGCAATAGCATACAGAGTCACCATACGCATACGAGCGGGAACGTTTGTACGAACCGCGGGGATTTCGCAATCACCATGACCTACGCAACCATAGAACACATCAACTACGGGTTCGATATTGATTTCATCAAACTGAATACCAAGAGCATTGCAGATTTCATAGGAATGAGCAATGTCAGCCTGGTTGCCACAAGGCATCAGTACTCCATGCACACGCTCTGCGCCCAGTGCTCGGACAAGCAGAGCCGCCGCAATTGTAGAATCCTTACCACCGGAGATACCAATGATAGCTTTAGTGTCAGGACCAGCATTCTTCACGAAATATTTCTTAATCCATTCGATTGTATAATCAATCTGCTCCTGGGGATCAAACTTCCAATTTCTTGCCATTTTACTTTCCTCCGTTATAGTGAACAATGTAAACTAAATATTCATTACCGAAAACTTCTTTAATCATCGCTTCGATAACATTCCAATTTGCGCCGCCTCTATCACAGCCGATTAGATATGGAAATCCAATCGTAGAACCTGCGGGAAGGGTCTCGCGCAATCTGTTCAAACATATCCAAAAAGCATCATATGAAGTATATCTCCTACCATCATAGCCAAAGTCATTCTGTGCAAACATATTGCAGACATGCTGATGCTTTACCTCTTGGTAAAAATCCTCATACAGAGGAACGAGCTGAATATCGCCAAGCATAATATGAGTGCCGAATTCGACCATCGCTTTATACTTCGCCATATAATTCTCATATACTACTGGGTAGGTCTCGCGAATTTGCTTCGCGATTCCTGACGCCATTTTACCTTGACAATTCACCTGATGGCAAATTACGTCAATGTTCATATCTTTTTGGACTTGTAGTAAGTCACCATCCATATGAATTATCATATTACACCTCCGGATAAAGAGATGCACGAATCTCGTGGAAAGTCTTCTCGTTTACAATGTTACGATCCTTGAAAACAGTCTTCAGAGCAGTCTTATCTTCATCAACCCACTGCTCATAACCATCTTCGCAGCGGAATTCGCCAGTTACAGGATACTGAGTTACACGGCAGCAACCCTTCTGAGACTTCTTGAGGCCGCCCTCATCAGTCTTAGGGTCCTTGTAGATAGGAATAGCCTTGCCGCCAAATACACCGTGAGTTGCCTTCATAGCCATGCCCCAAGTATCACGAGTCAGAACAGTGAACTTGTTGTCAGGGCTGAACAGTGCGTGGAAACAGAAAGCACCAACGCCGAACACTACATTAGTAGAAGCGAAGCCCAGCTTTTCGAGGGACTCATAAATCTGCTCAACGCGATTCAGAGTGCATCCATCGCCATAAATCAGACCGATATGAGGGTCGAGCACCTTATAACCAGCCTCGTTGACAGTGCCGCCAAATACTTCCCACAGCTTCTGGATAGTGCCAACGGAAATGGCAACCATGTCGCCGGAGTCAGGACGGATAAGCAGCTTGCCATTGTGGGCGAGGATTTCGTCCTTGCAAGCAGGAATGATATTGTTCACCATATTCCAGTAGTCATAGGTATCAGATACCATAGAGAAGCTGGTGTTAGGATAGATTTCAGTCAGCATACGCTTAACGAAAGTGATTTCATCACCATCGATTGCGTAGTTAGCAGCCATTACAGAGTGCTCAGTGGAAACTGCACCAATGCCGATTTTGTGCTCGGCGCACTCAGCATTGTAGTAGTAGTCCAGATAAGGCAGAGCAGGAATAGTGGAAGTTTTATTGAAAGACAGGAGCCAGGAAGCAGAGCAACGGGTTGCATCTTCCAGGCAGCTCATACCACGGAAACCGAAGTCGGCCATTGCCATGTAAGGGTCAGCGCCAGGAGCAGTCTTGGAATAGAACTTGTCGGCTACCTTGTGATACTCCCAGCCAACAGTAGCATATGCACACATAGGCCACACTTCAGTCTGGAGCAGGCACTCAAGCCACTGAATAACCCAAGCGAAACGAGGGTGAGTATTTCTCATTTCAACAATGGGAATACCCATATTTACAACAGAGCCTTCGGGAATTGCGCGGATTTCAACCGGCAGATAGCCCAGTTTATGCAGCTCGACGATACGGTCTCGCGCAACATTGCCCAGACCAAGGTGAGCGTCGATATAGTGGTCATATTCATACATAACCTGCTCAATAGTTTCATAGAAGAAATCTGCGAAACCCTTCTGCATATCCTTGATGAAAGGCTGGATACCATACACAACCATCTTAGGGAAATTGTCATTCATTGCCTTACGAGCAGTTAGATAAGACACCAGATAAGTCTGATTGTCAGGATACATCAGAGGGTGGCACTGCTTATAAGAGTCACTGTACAGCATAATCATCTTACGAAAATTCATAGTCATTTCTCCTTTTAATCCATAATTTCTACTTCGATATCGTTAGGAATGATATCTGCGGCGGCTTGAACCTCTTCAAAAACTCGATTCAAATAACCATCGATTGCCGCCTCGAACTCTCGCTTGGTGCAGTCTTCTGGAATGCCAACCTCACTCGGCTCGAATTGGAATAGATATGTGACTGACACATATGCTTTTTTCATCTTTATCAATTCCTTTCCTTACTTTCTATATATATTATATCATATTTTTATTAAAAAATCAAAAAAGCCCTATTTGCATAGGGCTTTTGTAAATTTTATTATTCAAATGTAATAGACAGCTCGTCCGTACGATAAACCTCGTTCCAATCTGCATCGTAAATTGCCAACTTGAAAGCGATTTTATCAATGCTTTCCGTAATGTGATTGCGGTCAAGGTCTTCCTTCATAAAGGAGAAAGTTTCATTTGCCTTCTTACCTTCTGCAATTTCAATCGTAAAGTAAGGGTCAATCATACAGTCATTGACCGAAGTCTCAACCATGGCGACATAAATTGTCTTATCTGTTGGATTCTCAACATACACATCAACAGTGTAAGCGTCCCAGAAATCGTCACGGTAAGGTTCACTAGTTACTTTGAAGATGACACGGTCATTAGAAACCAAAGTAACAGGGCTAAAAACGACGTCCACAACAGACTCATCCTCGGAAGGGTCGGTGGTGTCTGTAATTGTCGTGTCAGGGGTTGAGGTATCATCTGCAGGCGAATTGTCGGCACAAGCTACCAAGCTAAAGCACATACACAGTGCCAGAATCAAAGCCAAAAACTTTTTCATTGTGATTTCCTTTCTTAAATGATTTCAATCATTTCATTTGCGGCATTGCCAGGGAAAATGCTGTTGGTAGTATAAATCTTTTCTACTAGACCAGAAGAGAGCAGGTCACCATTGAAAATAGTCATCTCGCAGTGAGTAACGTAGAGATAAATCTTTTCAGCACCGGCGTCCTTCAGAGCCTTAGCAGTGTGGAAGAAAGTGCCACCACGAGAGCAAATGTCATCGACAATCAAAACATTCTTGCCAGCAACAACCTCAGGATGCATCAGGTCAAGACCTTCAATCTTGCCATCAGCCCAGTTTCTACGCTTCACACCAAAAGAGTAAGGTTTAGAAACCATACCAGAGTAACGCTTCATTGCGCCCTCGTCAGGATAGCACATAACCAGATTCTCGTCTGCAATCTTCTCGATTACAGTTTCGATATGAGGCTGAGGAGAAACCACCTGAACTCTGTCAAGCAGAGCTTCGCTCACATTAGAGTGAGGGTCTTCGATATAAACTGCAGCGAAATCCAAATCATTGATGGTTTCGCAGAAATACTTCAGAGTAAACACATCAGTCGGGGTCTTAACGCGGTCCATACGTGCGTGAGGCACATAAGGCAGATACAGGCTCAGAGGCAGATGCTTATAATGCTTACGAATACAGATGATAGTAAACAGTTCTGCATCGTTCTCATAATTCCAGATAACCAGTCCATTTTCAAGCTGCTCAGGCAGGTGCATCAACAGAGTGTTGTCAGGATAGGAAAGCTGGTCAATTACAATACTTCCAATTCTAATCATATCAATTCTCCTTATACTTACATAATTTACTGTAACTTTGTTCGATAGCATCACTATCATTCCACCCCATTTTTCGGTATGCCGGTAGCCTCAAGATAGCACAATACTTTTTGAAGTTTTTGTTGGCATACACGAAAAGGGATTCGGAATAAGGAATATCATTTTGCTTTAAATAAGCAATTTGCTCTTTATTCATTGATGACCTTAACCTGACAAGACTTCATAGTTTCCAGAGCAGCCAGATGACGCTCGGGAGTGACACCAGCGCAACAACTTGCATCAACAGTTACCTGAACTTCAGGGCAGAAAGCCTTGATAAGCATTGCATTGGATACAACGCAGATGTCAGTGCAAACACCCATCAGAATAACCTCGTCGATAGGATTGTCGGGAAGCAGGCTCTTGATAATCTCTGCCAGGCGGATAGAACCGAAAGTATTCTTCAGAACGCGGCTCTTCATAATGTCCTTTGCAGAGTAGAAACAGAAGTTGCTACCATAGTCCACAACACTGGAGATATCCTTTACAATACTCCAGCCAGGAGTTCCTTCGATACAGTGAGGAACGGGAAGATTCTTGCCCTCCTGGGTATCCATATAGTTAGCATAGTGAGTGTCCTTAGTGAACATAATCAGATTATCGCCCGCGTTCAGCTCTCTCAGACGCTCAACCATAGTGGGAACGATAGCCTGTGCTTCAGGAGTGCCCAGTACGCCAGTAACGAAATCATTCTGCATATCTACAACAACAATAACTTTCATAAGGTTTTCAATTCCTTTCTTACTTTATATATATATTATAACATATATTTTATAAAAAATCAAGGGCGAGGTTTTACCCTCGCCCTCTATTTATCTCTTAGGCGTTTTTAGCCTTAGCAATGTCGGTGAGGACACCCTCAAGAGTAGTACCTCTCAAGAGCTTATCCACAGTCTCAGCAACAGACTCACCCTGTGCAAGAGCGTAAGGTGCCATATTGCCGGTCACAGCCTCAAGTGCAGCCGCATTTGCCTTAGAGGTCAAAGCAGCGACGAGGTCAGGACTGATAGAGCCCATGATAGACTTTACAGTTTCTGCATATGCAGCCTGCTTAGCCTTCTCGATTTCAGCCAGTTCCTTAGCGTGAGCAACCTCAGCGTCCTGGATAGCCTTCTTACGAGCAAGCTCTTCCTTCTGGATTGCAGACAGAACTTCCTGGAGGTCCTTCTTAGCCTGCACCTCAGCAGCGGCGGCCGCTCTCTGCTTAGCCTTCAATGCTTCGTCCTTAGCCAACTTCTCTTCCTGTACCTTCTGGTCAAGAGCCAGTCTGTACAAAGCGTTAGCATTCTTCAACTCAGCTTCCTGCTTTTCAACAGCAGCCAGAGCCTGAACGACCTTCATCTTAGCTTCAGCGTCAGAGAGTTCCAGAGTCTTGCTAATCATATCGAACTGGTGGTCCTCAAACATATTAGCAACGGAAGCAGCCATCTTGATGCTGAGAACTTCAACATCATAAACCATCATACCATTCTCTGCGAAGAAACGACCCTTAGTCTTACCATCTTCGTCCATTCCCAGTACGCAAGCTCGAACAATGTCAGTGCTGTTAGCGTAGAAGTCCTGGATAGTGTGGTTCTTCACTTCTCTCTTGAGCAGGCTTCTCATATGGTCAGTCATGTACTTGACATAGTTTTCAACGGAGAACCACTTATCCTTGTGCTCTTCAAGGAAGTTCACGCAGTAAGACAACTTAACCTGCACATCAACAAAGTCAGAAGTCTGAACATTGATGAGATCGGCAACCTTGTTGTTCTCAATGCGGAGGAACGCAGTGGTGAGCAGATTGTCAGTGGTCTTAGGACGACCAGTAGACAGACTCATTGCCTCCACAGTTTCATCGTAATCAAGCAGGCGAGTAGTAGGTCCTACGACAACTTCTCTCTTACCAGACTTGGAAACGACATTGATTGCGTAGCCAGTCCATACATCAACTGCTACAACACCCTCATACTTAGTATCAAGAGTGATAGTGCGAGGCTTAGTGTAGGAAACGCCACGGCTGATATTTGCATTGGCTTCAAAAATAGCCAAAGTGTCGAGCTGGTTGGAAGTGCTATATGCACAGTTGATAGCGTCAGTTACAGCGTTAGCCATACCCTTACGAGCCATCTTCTCAGTAACCTTCTCGTTCAGAGCGCCGTTATACTCCAGAACTTCCATGTTGCCAGGGTAGAGCAGAGCACATTCCTTAGCAGTCAGCTTACGCTTAACCACAACTTCCTTACGAGGGTCAGGGAGATACATCTGAGGACCCTTGATAGTCTTAATCTTGCCAGTCAGTCTGTCAAGAATGTAGCGACCTTCGCCCTCAGGGATTGCGATGGCATGGTGCATATACTTACCATCATACTGAATCATTGCGTGTTCAGGACGAGGATAGTAAATCATCTGCTCCTTACCAGTGATGAACAGCTCTTCGCCAGTAGGATGCTCAGTACCATCTTCATCCTTATATGCAGCGATAACCTTGATGTAGATACCGCTGATAGGAGAAAGCTCCAATGCGCGGAAGATAGAACCGCCCTTAGGACTCTCTACGAAAGTCTCAGTAGGCTTAGGGAACACCACGGCAGGACCATGAACATATCTCTTCTCACCATCTTCGTCCTTGAGGATTGCATACTCCAGACGCTCCAGAGTAACAGCCTCGCGCACAAAGCCCATTCTGTCATCATTATTGACAGCAATTACCTCGATACCAGTAGGAGGTACATAGAAGGAAACTTCAGTACCCTTGATAACGAGCAGCTGACCCATGAAGTACTCTTCGCTCTTCTGGGCAACTTCCTTACCTTCGGCATCAACGATAGTTGCACTTGCGATATTCTTCATAGCAGCCTGTGCGTCATATACACGAGCAAGCAGATACTGGTTGGAACGAAGTCTGTGACCACGAACAACCTTAGCCATCTGACCCGGATACAGAGCGAAAGATACAGGACCAGGAATGTTTACCTTAGTACCAATCTTCATAGACTGCGGAATTGCATTTGCCTTACCAGACTCAGGATACTGACCGTCTGTGCAAGGATTCTTGAGGATTACATACCAGCCCTCAGGAGCAGACACAAACAACTGTCTTGCCTTCTCGAAATCCTGAGTCTCCTCAAACTTCTTGGTCTTGGTATTGAAAGTTACCAGTGCCTCCTGCTGGCTAATAGTCATAGTCAGCGGACCCACATGGGACTTAATGGAGCCATTGGTCTTATTCTGCAAGAAGCAGAATTCATTGACAGAAAGTACCAAGTCTCTCTGCTGACGACTCATAGGAGAGCCGCCATAGTTCTCTTCATCATATCTTCCCATCACTTAATTCTCCTTTATCTCTTACTCTGCGTTGCAGGCGTCACAATTACAAGCCTCTTCCAACTTAGCGATGAAAGCTGCATTAGATGCGATAGCTGTTTCGAGAGTAGTTCTCTTAGAAACCAGCACCTCAATCATCTTGTCGATGCCGTTCTTCTGAGTAGTCATAGCAGCGCTATTTGCCTTTAAATCGGTAATAGTCTGCTCCACAAGAGCGTGGGATACCGCAGACGCGCCAACTAACTCCTCAATTTTTGTTTGAAAATTATCTACTTCAGAAACCTGAATAGTCTTTGTCTTATTGCCCATTGCCACTTTTTTCCTTTCTTACTTTTCATATAAATATTATAACATATTTTTTATAAAAAATCAAAATAAATTAAAAGAACCAAGCGTTCCTTACATTCGTCATGCGGTCATTATAAATCATAATTCGATTTAAATCATTTAGACTTAACACAGTTCTCACTTTGAAAGTCCAATCGCCGCACACTTTGAATTCGGCATCATTATCATACTTTAGAATATCTGCCATAGCTTTGCTACGGTCAGTATAATACCTTACAGTACAACGAAACTTGTTTCTTTTGGGTGGCTTGGGAGTATTTACTAATCCTTCAATCTTACCCATTAGTTACCTCCTTACCAGAAGCAACCATAACCTACAGTTTCAAAACCGCTACAAGTCCAGTTGCAAATCATTGGAATGTCGTCTTTGGAATCAAGTCGAGTAATTTCTGCGCCCTGCCAATTCAAAAGCCAAATGAAAACATCCATAATGAAACTGATGCTCAAGGACGGACATTCGTCTGCCGCAAGCACTTCATCAATGGAATTACAATCGGACCAATCATTCCAGTCTTCAGTTTCCCACATTCTCTCTATTGGATAGTTAGAATCCTTGAGAGCCTGCCATACATCTTCGCTGAAGTGAGGCTCTTCATAATGGTCAGCCATTCCATCAAAGAAATGGTCGCCATAAATAGCCTTAATCTTCTTCTGTGCGTTGAGTAGATGCTCCATTGAAGGAGCATCAATCAACAGCTTATCCCATTTGCCGTGTCCATCATCGGACCAGTCACCAAAAGGCAAATACATTTTCATATTATTCCTCCTCTGGCTGAATTAGGTCTTCAATGTACTTACGACCTTCGCCTTTGAAAATAGGGATTTCTTTATCAATTTCCCAGTGTGGACGCTCAGCCGCCCAAGTAATAACACTTCCATCTTTTGCACTGGTTGCGCAAGTAGTCGTTCTGCCAACCTTGATAACGCAAGAGCCTCTCTTTAAGTGAGTTGGGAAATCATTCCAGTTAATGCCTCGCTCTTCGTGAAGCATATCCTGAATCATATTACAGCTTTTATTCTGTAATTCTCTGTGAGAGAAGTTAGCTTGACCAACCATCTGGATGCTATTGCGAGTGGCATCAAGCTGACGCCAGTAAATAAGATTGGCAACCTCTTCTTTTGGAATGTTAAAGCAGCGAGCATCAAACATTGCGCCCTTTTCGATTGCTTTATACAGCACACTTTTATATTCTGCTTCTTCTGGGTCGGGCAATCTCACATCATCGGGTCTAACTTGGTAGGCATTCTCATAAAAGAATTTATTAAATGCCATAGTTGCCATAGAAGCTGCAATAGAACACATCTTCTGCACTTCATAGTCAAACCATGCAGAGCTGTCAAGTCGTTTATAATCTACGAGAATCAGAGTAATTTCGTCAGACTGAGTATAGCCAAGCACACAACCCTGAATATGCTCGCAGAGATATTTAGTTGTTTCCTGCATAGACTTTACTAACACATCATCAAAAGGCTTTTGAAAACCTCTAGTGAAAGTGTGGAAAGCCTTGCCATCAATTCTAATCGCCACAGGAGTGCGGCGCATTAGTCGAGTTTTCGGAACACCTTCGTAGAATTCCTTCATACGAGTGCCTAAGTCGTCATGTACTGGCATATGGAACCTCCTTACACGAGCATAGAGCCGATAACCTTGTTAGCGACAGCCATATCTACCTGACCCTTGAGAACAGGCATTACAATCTTCATAATCTGACCGCGATTCTTCTTCTCAAGAGCATACTCGTTGTTTAGAACATCGAGAATCATGCCCTTGATTTCATTCTCATCAGTGATGAGCTGAGGAGCGTACTCCTTAACAATTGCCATAGCGGCAGTATATTCATTCAACTTGTCGGTGCGGTCTGCGGGACAAGTATCAATCATTTCCTGAGTCATCTTCTGATATTTAATCAGAGTTTCATCGACGAGCTGTTCAGTGATTTCGACTCTACCCTTCGCAGTGATAGAAGCCTTCTGAACCATGTCAATCATCTCAGAAAGGACAGCCTTACGCTTTTCGTCCTTGTTTTTCATAGCAGTAATCTTTTCTTTCTGCAAAACTTCCAGCTTCATTTCTTACACCTCATAATCTGTTTTAATTTTTGAAAATACCTCACCCAAGCCACAATCAAAAGTAATTGCAGTCTTCAAACGAGGCATATCTGTTTCACCCTTGTTAATAACAACAATAGGGCATCGCTGACCTACCACCAGACTTGCCGCAGGATAAACTGACAACGAAGTACCTCCGATGATAATTAAGTCAGCGCTATACATATCGTGGTTTGCGCCACTCCATGCATCTTCGGGCAGGTTCTCTTCGTAGAGAGTAACTGCCGGACGAATCATCCCGCCGCATTCGCATTTCGGAATCAAATCTTCACATTCGAAGATATAATTAGCCGGATACTTTTTGCCGCAGCGAGGACAGTAATTCTTTTCAGTTGTTCCATGGATTTCATGTACTATTTTAGAGCCTGCCTTTTGGTGCAGACCATCAATATTCTGAGTTACCACAGAAAGTAGTTTGCCGCACTTTTCCAGTTCAGCCAGCTTGTAGTGAGTGATATTCGGTTCGATAGTTCTGCAATCTAACTTCTGTCTATAGAACTCATAGAAGACTGCGGGATGCTTATGCAAACAGCTTCTACTTAACAGATATTCGGGTTCAAAACCATCGAACTGAACATCGTGCTGATTGTAAAGTCCGTCCGTTGAGCGGAAGTCAGGAATGCCACTCTCAGTAGACACTCCGGCCCCGCCGAAGAAGACAATACGATTGCTTTTCGCAATCAATTCATTCAGTTGCTTAACTTTATCTTCAAATGTGTCCATCATAAATGACATATCTTTATTTCCTCTCTTTCACTTCTTTACATATATATTATATCATATATTTTATAAAAAATCAATTTACGAATTTTTTGATAAAATATTGATAATCATACCGCCAATAAGGTTACCAACGATTGCGAGAATAATACTCCAATGCCAAGTCATAGCGACTCCAAGGATAATAATATTGGCGATACAGTGCGGGAAGCCGCAATAAATAAACAGAGGTACGCCATATAGAATACCAATGTAAGTTCCTCGCTTAAACAATTCCACACATATATACATAATCATACCACAAAATACTGACCTAATAAAATAAGCCAGCGAAAAATCCCAACTCGAGATTAGATTTTGCGCTGCTGGGATAAGTTGTGGTAAAGTGTAGTTAATTAGTAAACCAAACACATAGCCAGCTGCAAGGTTAAGGAATAAAATCGTGGCTAATTCAGCCTTTTTATTCTTCCAATAATAGCCAGCTTTACCGGTGTATAGGTCTGCTTGCAAATAGCAAACCCCAATTAAACCAAAGGCAAAAAAGATGGGACCAAGCGGATTGCCAAGGGATAATAAAACCGTAACTCCAAAGCCGATTAAAATCGACGCAAGAACAGATTTCATTATAATTCCGCTCGAATCTTCATTAAGAGCTTGCCGAGGTTGTTCTCGCCGACACCATTACATACGCCCCAAAAGGTGTCGTTCCACCAGTTACCCTCCACCAGTTCTTCATCACCAGTAGCCTTGAGCATAGCTGCAAGTTCTGGGTCAGCGAACTTAAGGCGGAGCGCAGTTTCCATAACTGAGAGTTTAATGTCCTCCCAGTCGCTACGCAACTTCACAGAGCGTCCCATTCTCTTTGACTGACCGGGAGTTCCGGCTCGCGCAATCGCAATTCTTTCAGTCAAATCCAGAGTTTTCATTGCCTGGAAGTAATGTTCGTTAGTGGGGAAGGTTAAACTTCCCTCACTAATAGGATGCTCGTAGAAGTTACTCAAGAATGCATATTTGCCTTCAAATGAGTTAATCATCTAACTTTCCTCCCAATGCTTTATATTTATGTTTCAGAATATCAAATTCTGCTTTCAAAAGTTCATGTTCTTTTTCTAATTCTTCATATCTCTCATTTAGTCGATCATAGGCCCATTGAGCACGAGATGCTGCGTCTTCGTAAGAGCAACCGTAACCGCAATAGTCGCCTGTAGAATCGCAAGTCTCTCCACTAAGTTCGGCTTCATAAGGATATGGGCAACCTCCGCATACACTCATTTAATCCTCACCTTTCTCAATAGCTTCAAGTTGACGTGCTGCAAAACCGGTGATATATCCACCATCATAATACAGAATATCTTCCTTAACAAACCAGTCAGTTCCAATTTCAGGATGGTCTGCCGCAAATTTGCGAGCTTCAGCCTCAGAATTAAATTCGATAGCCATACCTTCCCAGCAGAGAGGGAAA
>ERZ808027.31-NODE-31-length-13763-cov-7.761947_pt1 | contig 13763 bp, 12 predicted proteins | sample MGYA00380183_ERZ808027 | MGnify/ENA primary metagenome ERZ808027 (study PRJEB31490, sample SAMN06133374) | cow dung metagenome | isolation source: H7 | host: cow | place: China: Chengdu | collected 2015-05 ...
GGAACAGACTATTATCAGCAATCATTAGTGTTTTTCTTTGTATCACTTCATTTAATGTATCAAACTTGATTAACTATAGTGGCAACGTTACACAATTTTAATACAATTGCATACCCTAAGCCTTGTAATCGTTAAAAAATTAAATATTTTGCATACCCCTATATCGGAATTTGCATACCCTAGAGGCATTTTGCATACCCCTATTTATAAACGATAAATTGGAATTTGTCAATACCTATTACCATAAAGATATTTATTTGAAATTCTCTTTTGTGTTTCCAAATATTTTGTAACGTTTTCATCATAATCAGGATAATTATAACCAAGTGAATCTGCCACTTTTTTAGATATTTTTTTGAACAAACATAGACACAAATCAAACGATTTCCACATTTCTTCATACGAACTCATTGAATATGTATTTAGTAAGTTATCCCACAATTCTTTTGAAATATGCTTATCTAAAAATTTATAGTTTTTACCCAAACTGAAATTAAATCCTTTTTCAGTACCGACATACCAACTAATCATCCTAAGAAGCTCATGACGTAATACTTCATTCATATGGTCTATTGCAAATAGTATTTCACCACGAAGTAAGCCCTTGGATACATATGTTGCAACATTCCAAAATTCGTTACAACAGTCATCAAACTTTCTTTCTGTTGGACACTTAATGTAATAATCTTCATCTGTGGGAACTATTTCTGTTTTAATCATATTATCTTTATCTAACATGATTTTTACAAGTTTATCGCGAGTAAGATACTCCTCAAGCATTGAAACAGGTAACAAAGTTAAATCAATCTTTACACCATCATCAAAAAGCATTATATAAGAAAATCCTTTTTCTTCTGGAGGAAATAATTCCATATCTTCAGGTTTTTGCATCATAATTCTGTTACCAAAAACACTAAGCCAGTCATCGCTTTTCAAAAATTCTCCCATATCTATAACAAAAAAAGTAATATCATAATCTTGAAGATTGTCTTTTGGTATATTAACATTAGTGCGAGACCCCTCAAGAGTTACAATTCTAATTCTCTCATCTTGAAAAGCAAAATTCAAAACTAAATCGTATATTTCTTTTTCAGTCCTCATTTCATTCACCTCAATAAAATTATATCACAAAAAAAGATTGATTCTAACTGTTCTTATAATTTGATAACCGCATCAAGGCAGAGCGTAAGTGCATATTCGTATGCATTACCGCCCCAGTTTCTTTCGTCGTATTTGTCAACATCTGCAAGACTGTCTGCGGTATAAAGTATCATACCCCAGGTTGCCCCTCTGAAATCAGCACAGGCCGCCAGAGCAGAACATTCCATTTCTACAACTGCACAGCCTTCACTTTTGCGATAAGCCACCTTTTCTTTGGTTTCACGGAAAAATCCATCCGTTGACCAGGTTATAACCTCCTGATATTTCATACTATGCTCAAGAATGGTTTCTTCAATTGCTTTTCTTGCCTTCTCGCTGATTTCCACAAATCGAGAAGGGGGCGCATAGTGATAAGATGTTCCCTCATCACGCAGAGCCTTGTTTGGTACGAGGAATGTACTTTCGGGGAACTTTTCCAGAGCACCGCAACTACCTGCCGAGATTACCTCTCTTACACCATAACCAATCAGCCAATCAAGTATCTGTGTGGCTGCTGCCGCACCAACGGGTGCTTGACAAAGCACAATGTCCTCACCCTTGTATTTGGTGATGTAAATGGGATAATGCTTCGTTGCACTCTCAAAAGTGGATACCTGTTTGGTATCACTTTTACTGGCATATTCATCTATGTAAGCACCAAGAAATGCGAACACACATTTCTTGGGTAAGTTCAAACCAAGATTTTCATGAGTGGGATTAAGAACTGCTGTCTGCTCTGTATCAAACTCCAAAATCGGTATTTCGTTTTTAATAATAGCCATACTATCTCTCCGTCAAATTCTTATTTGTCGAGTTGATTATATCACCAATCAACAGCTAAAGCAATAAAATAAAAAGGCGTTATTTACAACACTGCTTACCCAAGGCAAACTCTATCAGCACTGTGCTGAAGTCGAAACTCAGGCAAGAGATATGTTTGACACTCTTGTTGACCAGATGAAAAACGCAGAAGGTGTAACCGAGCAACTGAAAGAAGAAAATCAGTTGGAATGGGTGTGCCGTATGCAGAACATTAATGCAAGGGTTAGAAAAATTATTAATAACGAAATTATATTTAAATAAAAATATTTCGATATGGTTAAAGTTTGAATCGGACTCCAAATTTTATAACTAAAGAAAAACCAAATAAAAAGTACAATTCCGTCTTCTGCATTTGTAAAAACAGAAGGCGGAATTAAGTGCTGCAGGAAATATTGGTGCAGACAGTTCTTGAAATCATTATGTTGAGCAGATTATGCGGAATGTCCTGAATTCAAATGGCTTATATGTGATTTCTCCGGAACATTCTCCGATATACTCTTCAAGGGGTGAAACCTCAGTGATTTTTGCGTCGTGTGTAACATTCATAACAGTTTTTCCGGGAATACCGTAAGGCTCATAAACACGCACGATATATCCGTTGCCGTCTTCAGCAGGCTTGATACAATCAACGATAAGACCTTCATTTGAAAGAGTAACAACAGGCTTTTCATTACTTTCGCCTTCAAACACAACAAAAGGAGAATTGAAAAGATATGCTTCCTGAGCAACCTTACCTGCCGATAAACCACCCATATGAGGATAGATTGAATATGCAAAATCGTGTTCACCTGTATCACGGAAGCGTGTAGGATTGTCAACGTTGCGCATAAGAGTTATAGTCATATCGTTGTCAATAACATTGTGACCGTATTTGCAGTCGTTGATAATTGCAACACCGTAAACATCATCTGACAAATCTGTGAAACGGTGAGCAGCAAATTCGTGCTTCCATTTTTCGGCAGGTGTGTTCGGATGGGTGTTACGTTTTGTAATGCCGTAAGCAATTTCGTAGCTTGCATGAGCAGAAACCACATTTACAGGGAAAGATGCCTGAAGAATTTTATATTTTTCCTGCCAATCAACGTGAGAAACTACGTCAACCCTTGTAATGTTTGCATACGCAATAATATCCTGAGTAAGAACGGTGTTGTTATGCTTTTTAGTAACCCTTACCGTCACACGCTCGTCATTTATATCAACAAGCGTAATTTCATTCTGCCAATTCATATCAACAGGACGCATTTTGTATCCGTCATCAATATTCCATGCATCCTCATGCTCGGGACCGTCCTTATATGTAACAAGGTTGTTAAGGTTGTCACCGACAAACCTATCTGCACGCTTGTCATAGAAATCGCCGAGAGTACCGTCCTCACGGATAATGAATGTAAAGAAGGGCGTTTCAATGCTGATTTTTCCGTTTTCCTTGTTTGCTGTAATTGCTTTTTCAGTATGTACAACTGAAGTTTTGTGATATGTTCTTGCACTGAAGCCTGCAAGATTTTTTACATATAAAATACAGTTACCGTCTGCATCTGTAATAACATTTGATGTGTTTTCTCCGTCCGTAAGTGCACAGCTTTCATACTTTTTGTCAACCTTTACGTATGCACTGCCGACAAATGAGTTTGGGTTATAAACTGTAACCTTGTCCTGTGCATCATCGCAAAGAGTATCAGTGACAAGCTCTTTTTCTTTTTTCTCTGCGAATACAAAAAGCTCTTTGTAGATTTTTTCTGCATCATCATAAACTGTATCTATAGAGCTGCCGGGAAGAACATCGTGGAACTGGCAAAGAAGCAGATCCTTCCAATGCTTTACAATTTCATCATATCCTGCATCCTTACCCTTGAGCTTTGCAAGAACTGAAAGCAAGTCAAGTCTGCGAAATGCCATTTCAATGTAACGGTTGTTGCGTTTTACATCGGCAATAGTTGTATATGTGCCCTGATGTGTTTCGACCGAGAGCTCCCCTTTCCACACAGGAAGATTTTCACGTTTTTTGTCAAGTTCAGTGAAATAGTCCTCTGCTTTTCTGATTTTTACCTCAGGCATACCGGGAACTGTCTGAAGCAGACGGTAATTCTTAAGCATTTCATCGGTTACACCGCCACCGCCGTCACCGTAGCCATAGGACAGAAGAACGTGGTCCCATGTTTCTTTTTGCTGAAGCTTATCTGAAACAAGGCTGATATTTTCACAGTCAATTGAGTTGTTGTAGCAATCTTTTGTGATAGGTACTGTTGCGTAAAGATTACTTCCATCAATACCTTCCCAGATAAAAGCATTATAGGGAAATTCATTGGCATTCTGCCAACGCACCTTGGTTGTGTAGAAGCTTTTCATTCCGCATTTTGTGAAAATCTGCGGAAGTGATGCGGGAAAACCGAAAGAATCGGGAATCCAGCAGACATCACTTGTTTTGCCGAATTCTTCTTTGAAGAACTGATGTCCGTAAAGAAACTCTCTTACAAGTGATTCTGCACCTGAAATATTAAGGTCTGATTCAACCCACATAGGGCCTACAAGACGCCATTTATCTTCCTTCACACGCTGACGGATCTGCTCAAAAACATCAGGATAAACTTCCTTGATATAGTTATAGACCGAGGGCTGTGAAAGCGAAAACTCAAATTCATCGTATCTGTCCATAAGTCGGAGCTGATTAAGTGCAGAACGGCCTGATTTGCGGATTGTATCCTTGAAACGCCACAGCCACGCAACGTCAATATGAGTAGAAGCAACGCAGTCAACGATACAGTCATCGTTTGACAGCTTCAATTCTTTTAATCCGTCAAGCAATTCCTTGTGAATTGCGATAATATTTTCAAGAAATTGGGTGTAGTCAAGGGAATTGTCGCTTTTACGGATTGTATTTTCAAACAAAGTGTTGACCTTGGCTTTCGTGTAATCATTCTTGATGTACTTTATAAGGTCACGGACAAAATCCATAGTATATGAAAAATCTGCAATTGCTTTATCTGCAATAACATACTGAGGATTTTCAACAGGTCTTACCATTCTTTCATCATTGCAGAAGGTACAGGCATATATTTCAAGCTCAATGGCAATTTCTCTGTCGTACATTGAGTCTTCAAGGTAAACCCTGCAGCGTTGTTCACCGTTGTCAACACCTGCAAAGCGTTTTCCGTCAATTGAAACAAATGCTTCGCAGTTGCAGGGCAATCTCAGTTCAAGATAAGCTGACTGGTGTTCCTGCGGCTTTTTAGGTGTGAATACAGTTTTCATCATACATGTTTTATGGTCGCAGAATGTAATGGTATCAGTATAATCTGCCCAATCTGTAAGAGGAATATATGTTTCCCTGTCCGCATAATCAAAAATTCTGTACTGCCATGCATCAATGGGGAACGTTTCCATAATCGCTCTGTTACGGTACAGCCATAAATTTTTGTCAATCATTTGTTCTACCATAGGTATCACTCCTTGTTTTTTGCATAGGTTTTTTGTTTTATTGTAGCTTTTGGAACAAAACATTTCATTGTTTCTTTTTGTTTTATTATTGTCTTTTTTTGCTATGCCATTGTTTTTTATTGCAATAAACAATCAAGCGTAGTGAAATAAAACTCAACACAAATAATTATATTATCAATATCAATAAAAATCAACATCAGTTTAAAAATACAGGTGATTAAATGAATACGATTAAAAACGCAAAATTCATTAAAGAAAATGCAGATTTCGGTACAGTCGTTCCCGTTTTCATCAAGGCTATAAAGCCCGAAAAAGCAATCGGTAAGGCAACACTTTTCTGTTCTGCGCTCGGCTCTTATGAAGCATATATCAACGGAAAAAGAATCGGTGATTTTATTTTTGCACCGGGTTGGACAACCTATGGCAAACGCCTTCATGGGTATGGGACAACAGAAACGGTAACCTTCAAACATTGGAGGTTCGTGCATGGATGGACGAACTCGGTGTTCAAAAGAATTATGTTGCAAAAGACGGTTCTCAGCTGATTCTGTTGTAATTATGCTGTAACAAATAAAAATCAAAATAAAAGCAAACAAGCCCGTTGACTCATTGTCAGTGGGCTTGTTTGCTTTTATTCGGTTATCATACATTCGGTAACTTTTCCGTCAGGCATAATTCTGACAGTTTTGATTTCCTGCGGTTTCCAGCTCATTGAGAATTTTGTGTTAAGAGCGGTGAAATCAACCGTAGCATCGGTTGCGGTGCCGTTTGTTTCAACAATACGCATGATGATACCGTTGCCGTTTTCTGCAGACTTGATTGAAGTGACAACAATATTTTCTTTATCAACGTCAAGTGCAGAATAAATCTGAGGTAGATTTCCGCCGTGGTGTGTTTCCTGATGTGTCTGAAGCGGATTGTTAAGAACTTCCGATGCTTTGAATAGTTCGGAATTGACCTTCTGAATATGAGGAACGATTTCATAGGTAAATTCCTGCTCGCCCTTATCAAGAAATTCCATTTCACCGTCACGCATATGCTGACCGAAGTGGTCAAGGTATGCACAGCTTCGTGCAATCATCATACGCAGATCATTACCGATTGAACAGAAACTGTATTTGCCTGTGTTCAGAAGTCCGAGACCCTTACCAGTTTCATCGCATATATCGCACCATGCGTGTGAAGGCTCTTCCTGACCGTTTGCATCCTTTTCAATAAAGCCATAAGGCATGGAATATGTGACGGTTGAATTGTTTACATCCGCTTTGAACGAAAGCTTGACGGATTTATACTGCTCATCAAGCTCAAGAACTGTTCTGACTGTAAGCTTATCGCTATCGTCATAAAGCGAGTAGTATCTTGTCAGTACGGAATTGCCGTATTTTACAACGGATTTGACGGTTACCCTGACAGGACCGTTTTCAACAATCTCAAGAGTACCTTCGCCAAACTGACCTATATCAATATTATAATCAAAAACTCTGTGTCCCCATGTATCGTTGGCAAAATCGTCGCAAACAACTGCTCTGCCAAGCAGACCTTCGGCAAATTCGGTGTTGCTTTCTTTTAATATACAAGAAGAAACTGCACCTGTTTCTTTATCAAAAACAAATCTGACCTTACTGTTTTCAAGGCTGTTTTCTGTTGCAGTAAGATGTGACTCGAAGGATTTTTCATCGTTGTTTTCTTTGTGATAAAGATAATATACAGCGTAACCGTAAGCAGGAACATCTGCTTCAAAAATGCACTTGTAAAGATGCTCACCGTCGGTATATGAAGCACGCACAAGCTGGAACGGGACTTCATTACCCTTTGAATCAAGAACCTTTGAAATGTACTGCGAACCGAACTGCGCAATAGATTTAACAGCAAAAGAATGAGGGTTAAACACAACCATTGGTGAGCCTTCGCCCTCTTTATACCACATTCTGCCTCTCATTTCAGAATCGTCAGCGTCAAGAAAATCGGTAGTCTTGATTCTCCAAGTTATACGCTGTGCAGCAAAGGTGTTTACATCAAGAGCTGTTTCACGAGCGTAACCGTAAGAATTTTCTGCATCAAAATATGCTTCTTTTACTGAACAGCCAGCAAGGATATCGTGGAACTGATTGAACATAACCCGTTCCCATGCGGCTTCAATCTGCTTGTTATGCAAAGCAGAACCCGTCATTATATTAGCAAGAACATCCAGTTTTTCAGCCGTTACAAGCTCTGTTTCTGCCCTGCGGTTGATGTTTTTAATTCTGCTGTTTGCGCTGTAGCAACCGCTTGCGTGGTGCTGCAAATCCTCGTTTACAAGCGGCATTTCAGTGCCCTGTGCTTCTTCAAAATAAGTATCGGGGGTGGAATATTTGAAATCACCGTTACAGATAAGCTTTTCAGCGTTTTTAAGGTGCTCCTTTGAAGGTCCGCCACCGTGATTACCGACACCGAAAAGCACCATCATCGGCTGATTTTTGTTGTAATAGTGGTCAACAAGGCGCTGCTCGTGAACATCTCCGCCGTATCCGTCAGGAACACGGAAAGCATTGATAACACTTCCGTCAGGGCTTTGCCAATAATGCAGATCATCAAACGGAAGATTAGGTTTTTCTGTACGGTTGTCAGGTCGCTGATAAATGTAATTGTCTATTCCTGATTTTTTCAGCAGCTGAGGCAACATACCGTTATGTCCGAATGAGTCAACATTGTATCCCGTTTTTACGATGAATCCGAAATTCTCTTTGAAAAACTTTTGTGAATAGAGCATGTGACGGCAGAATGCCTCACCCGACGGAATGTTGCAATCGGGTTGCACCCACATACCGCCAACAATTGCCCATCTGCCTTCTTTTACTCTTTGCTTTATTTCTTCGAACATTTCAGGCTCGTTGAGTTTTATCCATTTATAGTAGCTTGCACATGCACTTGTGAATGTGTAATCGGGAAATTCGTTCATTCTGTCAAGTGCGGAGCGAAAAGTGGATTTAACAAGCGACAGTCCTTCAGGGACACGCCATTGCCAGACGGGGTCAAGGTGAGCGTTTGCAATGAGGTGGAACTTTTTCTTCATCTTTCAATCTCCTTTTTATGAATTCATTTTTATTTTGAGAAAAAATGTTTTTCAAGAGATGCACACAGATAGTGATAAACAGGCAAGTGATATTCCTGCACTTCATAAGTTTCGCAGCTCGGAACATTTATTGTAACATCGCACAGCTCCATCAATTTGCTTGGCTTTTCACCTGTCAAAGCAACGGTCTTTACGCCAAGTGATTTTGCAACGGTCAGGGCATTGATTATATTTGCAGAATTCCCTGAAGTTGAAATACCTATAACAAGATCATTTTTGCATGCGTATCCATATACAAGCTGTGCATACATCATCTCAGGATCTGCATCATTAACATAAGCGGAGAGCACGGATATCTGGCTTGGTAAAGATATTGCCGGTAAAGCTCCTTGCAAACCTTTGCGGAGTTCTTCCGGTATGCGTTCATCGGAAACAGGTCGCTTCAAATGAAAACCTTTCATGAGTTCGCCTACAATATGTTCACAATCTGCCGCACTGCCCCCGTTGCCGCATATAAGTATCTTTCCGCCTTGTTCGTATGTTTTTATCATAAGTTCAAGAGTATTTTTAATTTTACTCTCGCAGGACTTAAGAGCAGGATAGCGTACCATTAGCTTTTCCATTCATATTTCTCCTTTTATTCCGCAAACCGCTACACACAAAGCAGCAACATCTCCAAGTGATTCACCAAGCTCTGCAGGAACTATTTTGCAAACATTGCGCGATTGAGGAAGAGTTTCTTTTGCAATAACCTTTTCCATTTCTGCTCGTAATAATTCTTCGCTGCGTTGAAATATGCTTCCAAGAATTATCTTTTCGGGGTTGAGTATATCAATCAGCACTGAAAGACCTCGACCTAACATATGTGCACACTGCTTGTATACTTCCAATGCACTTTCATCGCCTAATATAGCGATATCAGCGATAGATTTGGCTGTTATTTCATCACCCGAAAAACTTACAGGATGGCCCATTTGTTGGTTTTCTTTTGCAATGGTTTTTCCTATTTGAGCTATACCGCCGCCGGAACAGAATCCTTCAAATGAACCTGCTTTTCCGTAACCGACCGGTCCATAATCAGAAAGCCTTATATGACCTACTTCGCCTGCCATATCACAAGCACCGGTGTACAGTTTGCCATTCAAGATGAGTCCCGCACCAAGACCCGTGCCAAAAGTAAGAAATATCATATTCTGTGTCCCTCTTCCTGCTCCGAATTTCCATTCTGCAAGACTGCATGCATCTGCATCATTTCTTAAAAAGACAGGAACATTGAATTCGTTTTTTAGCACATCTACTATTTTAATATTATCCCATCCGGGAAGATTAGGCGGTGATTTTATTATTCCGTTTTTAGAGTCCAACGGGCCTCCGCAACTTATACCTATAGCATCACATTTGCCCATTGTTTTTGCAATTTTGATTATCTTATCAATAGTGTTTTTGCAATCCTTTGTTGGGATTTTTTCCTTTTGTATAACTTCACCCGCATCATTGCCCGAAACCACTGCGCATTTGGTTCCGCCAATGTCGATACCAATAAATTTAATAACTGACACCTCCTGTCTAATACGTTCCATTGATTATGATTTTATTATACTTTGCATGTCAGAATCCTGCATTGTCTTTTTTTGCCTTTGTATTGATTTTTATTATCAGACAAGTTAAAATAGAGCAAAAGGAAGTGGGCTTATGCAGAAATATACAAAGAGCAGATTTATAGAAAACGGCTACCTCAGTGCAACCAAAAAGCAAGAAAACACTTTTATAGAAACGCATTTTCACGATTTTTATGAGCTGGAGTTTATTGTTTCGGGCAACGGTACATATACGGTTGACGGAACCGAATATGAAATAGAACCGGGCAATTTGTTTTTCTTGACTCCGCTTGACTTTCACTATGTGGATATCAAGGATGCCGAACTTTATAATGTTATGTTCTCGGGCGATATCTGCAATCAGACTTTTCTGCAGAGCCTCACAAAAAACTCGCCGGTGTTTCTGAAAGTAAGCGGAGAAACCAAACTTTGCTTTGAAGTTTTGCTTAACGAACTCTGCAACAATATAAATGATAAGGATTTTTCCGAAATGTTGCTCAACGCCATTATTGCAAAACTTAAAAAGGAAACTTCAGATGACGAACCAATCAGGGAACTTTCCGCAATAAACAAAGCGGAGTTATATGTTCTCAACAATTTCAGAAATGAGCTTAAACTTGAAGATGTTGCCAACGAGGTTGCACTTGCACCCACATATTTTTCACGGCTATTCAAGGCAGAAAAAGGAATAAACTTCAAAGTTTATCTGAACAATATGCGCTTTGAATATGCAAAAAAACTGCTTGAGCACACAGACATGACCGTGCTGCAGATATGCACGGAATGCGGATTCAACGACTATCCGAATTTCATAAGACGTTTTAAACAACACACAGGATATTACCCTGTTCAATACAGAGAGTTGTTTGGATAAAACTAATATATAATTGAATATTATAAACCTTTTAAAAACGAAAAAGAGCAAAAACCGATTTGGTAACTTAAATAATGCAATTTTTACAATCTTCAAAGTGCAGTCTAAACCGATAAAAATCACATATTTTTCGTTCAATTTTTCTTAAACGACAATACATAATAAAAACTAAATCCATTCGACAAAAGTTAATTCTTAACGGTTTAGAGCGATAAGAATTAACTAAAAACACCGTGTCTTGAAACGCAATAGATACAAAAATTCCTGACTATTACCTAGCGTAGAGTTAGAAATTGGATTTTTGTGAATAATCTCTCCGCCGTCGGTTTTGCCGACGGTTTGCCGCCGTAAAGGTTATAGGGTGAACCGTCACTTTCTCAATTTGATTAATTTTCCGAGAATCCACAAACCCATACAGAACAAAGAAAAAAGCCAGGGAACACCTAGTGTTTCCTGACTTTGTTTTTATGGTGCGGGTGTTCATAAGGGATTTACTCAAACTTAATGGTCTTTATCAATTGACATATATTGCTGCTTTTCTTTCAGCATTTCATTAAGCTTTTTAGTGTTTCGTTTAGTTACGCAATAAATAATTGCCCAAACTGCCAAATAGCCGACAACAAAAATACCGGAGAAAACCAAAATCGGTGTCAAGCCCAATTTGAGCCAGTCGTTGAGCAGATAAGTGCTTAAATAGCTGATATATAAAATAACACCGTGAATCAAAATTGCCGACATCAATGGTAGGCGTTCTATGTGATAAACAGCATTCATACCGCCTGCTGTAAAGGCAAGTGCAGTTATTGAAAAAATTCCTGTACAGACCTGATTGACAGTTAATGTATCTATCAGACCTTTATAATGCAGAATCAGATATAAAACAGCAAGAACAATCGGACCGAAACCGCAAGCAATCAGACCTCTGCGAAAAAATTCCGTAATAAATCTTTTCATATTCCTTCGTACCTCCTTCTTATTTGTGAAAAGCAACGCCTTGAAACATACTCACGATAACCGCATCTGAATACTGCATCCACACCGCCGTTGAACACAGCATCAAATCGCTCAATGCGGTGTTCGTTGGCAAGGGTAGATTTGTTGATGCGTATAAAATAAGAAGGCAGAATATTCTCTAAATCACGAAGTCTTTCCTGAATACGGTAGCGCTTTCCCTTCGTATCGACAGCTGTTACCTTTTTATCAACAACAGTTATACACTCTATTTCAGAGAATAATAGCTTTTTCATCTCATCATCATTGTATCCCATAATGCTTTCAGCACCTGAAAAACTACAGACGAGATTTTCTATCTGCTCAGTCAGAGAAGAGGGAGCGTGAACCTTTGCAATTATCTCTTCGTCCGCATCTTTGTCTATAATGAGTTTGTATTTCATCGCATCAAATCCTTATTGTTTTTTCATTTGTCTGAGGAAGCTGAGAACAGCTATCGCAGTTATAAATACACTGTACAGAATAATGGGCATAACGTGAGTTATGGCAAGCTCAAAGTTTCCGCTGAATAAAGCTTTTTCCATTTCTGCTGCGTGAACAAACGGTAGCACATTCGCAATTTTTTCAAAAAATCCACCCACAAGCTTCAAATCAAACCATACTCCGGATAGCCACGCAGAGAGATTAGTAAGTAATGCACCGCAAATACCGCCGACTTGTTTAACACCAAAGATACTGCCACATAAAAGCCCTAATGCAATATTTAAAACAGCCATTGGTATTATACCTATTATTGCATAAATAATGTTTATGCTGACCGTCAAGCCCAGAGGAATCGCAAACAGGTAACAAATAATTGTCTGACTAACGGCAAGAGGTAAAAGAGGTAGCATATAGCCAAGAATAAAATCAAAACCTGTAAGTGGTGTTGCGTATAATCTTTGCAAAAAAGCACTTTCTCGGTCCTTAGCAATCAGCGTGGCAGAGAAAAGTGTCATAAATGACAAACCGAATACCGTAATACCGGGCGTAAGTGTGTCAATATCAAACAATTCTGCGGGGATATTTTTCTGCAAGCTACTCAGAAGTAATAGTAACACCAAAGGAAAACCGAGACCGAAAGCAAGGTTTATCGGGTCACGCAGAATCTCCTTTGTACACCTTTTTGCAAATGTCAACATTCTCATAATGCACCCTCCTTCACTATAGAAACGAAGGCTGATTCAAAGTCATTTGCACCTGTCATTATCTTCAATTCTTCTGCAGTTCCTACAGCAAGAAGATTACCGTCTTTCATGATACCTATACGGTCAGAAAGTGATTCTGCTTCTTCCATATAATGTGTTGTTAGAATAACGGTTATTTCGCCCTTCAATGAGCGAATCATATCCCAAAGCTCGTGACGTGCAATAACATCCAAGCCAAGAGTAGGTTCATCCAAAAAGAGAATGTGAGGTTCACTGATTAGTGCCATAGCAATACTTACACGGCGTTGCCATCCACCCGACAGCTTGCCTGCTCTTCTGTTTAAAACAGAATCTAAAGCAAATTGCTCGGTAAGCTCATTGATTTTGGCTTTGCTTTTTTCTTTAGTAACCCCATGAATACCACACATTAATTCAAGGTTTTCCTTTACAGAAAGATTAGGAGCTACTGCAGTTTCCTGAGGTGATACACCAATCAATCGCTTTACCTGTTCGGGTTGTTTAGTTACACTGTATCCACCTATAAATGCATCCCCATCCGTTGGTTTTGTTATACAGGTTAACATCTTTATCGTTGTGGTTTTTCCTGCTCCGTTAACACCTAACAGAGAAAAGAGTTCCCCTTGATGTATTTCTAAATTGAGCTTATTCACAGCAGTAAGATTTTTGTATCTTTTTACAAGCTC
>ERZ808027.32-NODE-32-length-13662-cov-2.400957_pt1 | contig 13662 bp, 9 predicted proteins | sample MGYA00380183_ERZ808027 | MGnify/ENA primary metagenome ERZ808027 (study PRJEB31490, sample SAMN06133374) | cow dung metagenome | isolation source: H7 | host: cow | place: China: Chengdu | collected 2015-05 ...
ACGCAGGTAATCCGTGAGAATGTGGCGAATCTGACCGTTGAGGCTGTCGGTATTCGCACAGAGCTGTCCGATACGCAGAAGGTAGTTGACGGGATTTCCGGAGATTTGCTGAAGGCTAACTCCAAAATATTCAAAGCATCTCGAAGCTGATAAGGATCTGTTAATGCATCTGCCTGATAATGTGTATACTCCAAAGCGCACTGCTCTGCAATGCGAATGTCCACACCAAAGCGTCGGGAAAGATCCGCTGCTTGCTGGTAAAGTTCCTTCTCCACTACGGATTCCGGAGCCTGAACGGCATCCAAGGACGTCACAGGAAGGTTTTCTCCTTCCTGCGCTGTGTCGATATCCCAGAACATCAGGTGAGCGGTATTCTCATAGGTATCCCGGAAAAAATAGCCCTGCCAGTAGCCGCTCCAAACCAGATCCGTGCCAACGCTGGCATGCTCTGTTTTGGGAAGGGCACATCGGGACAGAAAATTGCCGTCCAGATCATAAACAGACAGTTCCCGGTAGCTTCCGTCGGTGAGCAGCAGCTGTCGTCTGCCGGGAAGCAGCTCCACCAGGCCCTCGGGCCTGGCAAAGCTGACAGCTTCCTCCTGATTTACCAGGACATACGCTCCGGAAGCAATATTCTGTCGCAGCAGCCATTTCTCACCGCTGCGGATACCGGAAGAGATGTTACCATCCAGTGGCAGGGTTTCCAGAGTGGCTGTGGAAAGGTTCAGGCAACGGCTATGTGTCCTTTGGTCGGCTCGATCCGTATAGGAGAACAAAACATAGTCGGTATCCGTGCCCAGGGGCTGTACAAAGGAGGCATTGTCCAACAGCCACCGGGTTTGACCGGTGGCCAAGTCACGAAGCTGCAGCCCTTTCTCCGGGAAAAAGAGATACAATGTTTCCATTTCCCGGTTCAGAAACCAGTTTTCGCCTTCCAGCGGAATGTCATAGGTCATTTCCGGTTCCAGAGAATCCTTGAGGAGCTGGACCTGTCCGCTGCCGCTGTCGCACAAGCCGATCAAACCGTTGCCGATCTGCACCGTAACGGCGGGGGTGGCAGGGTAGGATGCCGGGGCGAGCAGGCTGCCGTCCTCCAGAGAGATCCGCTTCAGCTGCAGCATACCCTCTAAGGTGTGCTCATACACCAGCAAGCTGTTTCCGTAGAGACGGATCTCCGGGCAGGCCATGGACTCCACATGGGGGTTGGGAATGTACAGAAGGTTTCCGGATTCTCCGGCGGCTTCTCCCTGATCAAGCAAAGGAATACCCGGCTGCACCAGAGGAAGCGTGGCTTCTGCAGAAGTTATGGGCTCGGTTTCCCGGGAGGACGGTGTCTGCACTTCTGCCCGGCAACCCGTCAGCAGCGCAAGACATAGAAGCAGTACTAAAATTCGTTTCATATCACACCGTCCTTTTCAGCTAGGAAAACTCATTTGTACAGGCTGTAGGGGAAATACTCCTGGGGGGCATAGGTGTTTCTGCCCGCGTTCATAACCGCATTGGCGGTATCTTCGTCAATGGGGGTGTCGTTGGAAACATCCCAATCCAGGTCGTATGTCATAAACCAGGGATTTTCCTCGTCGGCGGCGGCATCGAAAATGACACCCTGGGTTACGCTGAATTCACCTTCAAACAGCTGCAGATAGTACACGGCATGGTTTGCCGCACCATTTTCTGCCTCGTAAGCCACAGACCACAGGTTATCCTCTTCAGCATACTGCAGGTAATACCGGTTGCGAGCGCCGCTCTGGGCAACCATGACCGGCTCATCATTCTTTAATGTCCAGATTTCAAACACCAGAGGGTCCTGCTCTGCATTCTTGATCGCACCGATAATCAGTTCCCAGATACCGTCGCCGTCCAGATCCATAAAGGTAAAGCCGACATTGTCCAGGGCCTTTCCTTCGTAGTAGTATGCAGCCAGCGCACTCATTTCGTGCTCAAAATAAGCACCCTCGTCCCACTGCTGAGAGATGGCAGTATAGTAGCGCTCGATCTGCTGTGCATAGACGACATCGATATAGTAAGAAGAAGCATCGCCTTCATATTCCGTGTCATCCTCTGTTTCTGTGGTGGGATTCTCGGCAGATTCTGTGGTAGATTCGATAGATTCGGTAGACTCGGCAGGTTCGGAAGCAGCAGGCAGTTCAGGCTGGGACGGTCTGCAGCCGGCCAGCAGGGACAGAATCAGTAAAAGGGTGGTTGCAGTCAAAAGTAATTTTTTCATAATGCTTAAAATTAATAGTGAATAAATTGTATTATTTAGTAAGTATTTTTGCTGAATTACCAGACTTTTTGTCAATTTGGTTCGCAAAGGTACGACTTTTTTTTAGATAAGCAATATTCGGAGACATTTTTTTTGATTTTATTCGATTTTTACTTTGTTTTATTCTCAGAGAATGAGTTTTTTTGTACTTTTGCAACTTGTATTGGTTGAGGGGATTGGAAATTTAATAAACTCAAATTAGATATTATACCATCGAAACGGCATGGATAGAAAATTAAATGATATATTGGAAACAGAAGAATCGGACGTTGATTTGATGAATCTTATAAACGTTGAAAGATTGATTGAGAAATACTCGTATTCTTCTGTGCTTTATGCTTATGCTGCAAAGTTTTCGATGATTCTGAATAATCAAAATAAGGATAAATACCTGCTTTCGGCTGCCGCATACGTTGCCGAGCGTTCTGCTTTGAAAAATTTCATTGAACAACCTTTGAAAGTGAGAAAAACGAATAAAGAAGTAGAAAAGCAAGTCGAAGAATCAATTAAACAAAGCAGTGTTAAGCAAGTTGAAGAATCAAATATAATCGAAGAGATAAATAGTTATAGAGAACCGGATCTTTCGGAAAATCCGACAAGAGAGGAAGTTAGAAAGCGTTTTTTGAGGATAGAACCGCCTGAAACGCCTAATTCGGAGACAGAAACAGAGAGTGCAGAAATTGAAACGGTGATTAAGCGTTCTGCGACTTCTGATTTCAAAATTGTAACCGAAACAATGGCTCAAATTTATTTGAAACAAGGAAATAAAGACAAGGCTTTGCAAATTTATCGTCAACTTTTGGCTGATAATCCAAAAAAAAGTGTTTACTTTGCAGACCGAATCAGAGAGTTGGAACAAGAATAAATAACACAAAAAAATAAAATTAAAAATGTTTGTATTTGTAACAGTATTGATTATCGTGGTTGCCGTTTTATTGGCAATAGTTGTATTGGTTCAAAATTCAAAAGGAGGTGGCTTGGCTGCTAATTTCGCATCGCAAAATCAGGTTATGGGTGTGCGAAAGACTGCAGACTTCTTGGAAAAAGCTACTTGGACACTTGCAGCTGCAATGTTGATTTTGTGTCTTGTTGCAACAGCGTTTTCACCTGGAAAAACAGAAATCGAAAACACTAATGGAACTCAATTGGACCCTAATGCAATAAAAACAATGGTTCCTGCACAAAAAGCACCTGCGATGCCTGCAGCTCAACCGGTGGAAACACCAAAGGCAAACTAAGATAGGTAACAATAGAGATTAAAAGGGAGCAAGTCGAAAGCGGCTTGCTCCCTTTTTTTTCTTTGTTTTGTCCGAAATAACTCTTTGTTTTGTTAAATTGATTCTTTGTTTCGGCAAATTGTTTCTTGATTTCGCTAAATCCTTTCTTCGTTTTACTCGCTTATACCTTTGTTTTGGTTGAACTAATCGCTGTTTTGGATGTCTAAAATGCATAAATGAGCATGGTTTACTTTTTTTAATCAGGTTTTTTCTTGAAATGGATTGCCGATTCGTTGGAAAGTTGTATCTTTGAACTCGCAAAATATTTAATGAGATAATAATAAAAAAACATAAAAACATGACACAAAACAATGTATTGAAAGGTTTGAAACCTGAAGGCGTATTTAGATTTTTTGAAGAAATATTGGCAGTTCCAAGACCTTCGAAAAGAGAAGAGAAAATGACAGAATATTTGATGAATTGGGCAAAAGCAAGGTCTTTGGAGCATGAAAGAGATGAAATAGGTAACGTAATAATTCGCAAACAAGCTACTTCGGGAATGGAAAACAAGCCTTGGGTTTGTTTGCAGTCGCATATAGATATGGTTTGTGAGAAAAACAGCGACAAGGTCTTCGATTTCGATAAAGATGCCATTGTTCCGGTTTTACAAGGTGAGTGGTTAATGGCAGATGGCACTACTTTGGGAGCAGATGATGGTATAGGAGTTGCAACAGCTCTTGCAATATTGGATGCAAACGACATAGAACACGGACCAATCGAATGTTTGTTTACAGTTGATGAAGAAACAGGATTATCAGGAGCAAGTGCTTTGAGTCCGGAGGCTTTGAAAAGTAGAATATTACTTAATTTGGATTCAGAGGATGAGGGAGAAATATTCATAGGCTGTGCAGGCGGTGTGGATACTTTGGCAAAATTGCCGTTCGATAAGGAAGAAACTCCTGCGGGTGCTTATTTCAGAATATACGTTAAAGGATTGAAAGGCGGTCATTCGGGAGATGATATAAACAAAGGTTTGGGTTGTGCCAATAAGTTGTTGAATCGTATTTTGTGGGCAGCAGATAAGGAAATGGATATGAGATTGGCAACATTTGATGGTGGAAATCTTCGCAATGCAATAGCAAGAGAAGCATACGCAGATGTTGTTGTGATGGAGCAAGAGGCTGAGGACTTAAAGCAATTAGTGGCAAAATATTCTGATGAGTTGAGATACGAATTCCGAACAACAGAACCAAATATGCAAGTAGGAATAGAAGCAATCCCAACACCTGAATTTGTTGTTGATATGTTGAGTCAGGATAATCTACTCAATGTTTTGTATGCTTGTCCTCACGGAGTATTGTCAATGAGTCGCGAAATACCGGGATTTGTAGAAACTTCAACAAACTTAGCAAGCGTAAAAATGCAAGAAGGTTACTTTATGATAACCACATCTCAACGTTCAAGTCTTGAAAGTGCGAAAGATGCAGCTGCAAGCAGGGTTGAGAGTTGTTTCTTGTTAGCAGGTGCTGATGTGGAACATACAGACGGTTATCCGGGTTGGTCTCCTAATACTGATAGCTATGTATTAAAAGTTGCAGTTGAATCATATAAGAGATTGTTCGGTAAAGAGCCTGTTGTAAGAGCAATACATGCAGGTTTGGAATGTGGTTTGATAGGAGAAAAATATCAAGGTATGGATATGATTTCTTATGGTCCGACATTGAGAGGCGTACACTCTCCGGAAGAACGCTTAGAGATTGCGACCGTAGAGTTATTCTGGCGTCATACATTGGATATTTTGAAAAATATATAAGCATAACAAAAGATTGAGTTTAAGAATTAAAACGGTAAAACATTATGTATAAACTTCCAACCAAATATATAGTTATAGCAATTGTAGCAGTACTTGCCTTTGTTGGTATTGCAATGTTCGGAATGCCTATTTACCGAGTATGGTCTCAAGAAATGAGAGGTAAAGCTCAACTTGCAGAAGCTGAACAAAACAGAAGAATTAAGATTGAAGAAGCAAGGGCTAATTTGGAAGCAGAAAAGCTAAACGCAAAAGCGGAAATCGAAAGAGCAAAAGGAGCAGCTGAGGCAATTAAGATTGAAAACGGTACGCTTACTCAAACTTACATTCAATATCTTTGGGTAAGAAATCAAAACAATCTTAATGAAAAAACTGTGATTTATATACCTACAGAAGCAAATCTTCCTATCTTGGAAGCAGGACGCAGAGGTGGTGGTTTACCAACAGCTCAATAACAAAGTAATATAGTAAAAACAGATAAACAAATAAAGAAATGTTTGCAAAAGAAACTTACATCAAACGTCGTAAACAATTAATGAAAGATGTAAAACACGGCGTTATTTTAATGGTAGGAAACGGCGACAGTCCTTTTAACTATCCTGCTAATGTTTATTCATTCCGTCAAGACAGCACCTTCAGATATTTTTTCGCACATAACTTGCAAAACCTTGTGGGAGTTATTGACGTAGATAATCAAGAAGAGTATTTGTTCGGAGAAGACGTAGATATAGAAGATATAATATGGACAGGTCCTGTTCCAAGCATGAGAGACAGAGCTTTGGAAATAGGTGTTGAGAATAGTGGAAATATAAATGACTTGCGTAAATTCTTAGATGCAGCTATTTTTGCAGGAAGAAAAGTTCACTTTGTTCCACCTTACAGAGCGGAAAACGTGAATTTCATTGCTGAATTATTACATGTGGATCGTAATTACGTGAAAGCTTATGTTTCAGTGGAGTTAATCAATGCTTGTGTAAAGCAACGTTCTATCAAGAGCGAAGAAGAAATTGTCGAAATTGAAAAAGCCATCGACACAGCTTACAATATGCACACCACAATGATGAAGATGGCAGCCAAAGAGGGAACATACGAATATGAAATAGCTGGAATGATGGAGGGAATGGCTTTAGCCGGCGGTGGTCCTGTGTCTTTCCCAATTATTTTGACAACTCATGGCGAGATTTTGCACGGACATGATCATTCGTTGCAAATAAAGAAAGGTCGTATGGTTGTTTCGGATGCAGGATGTGAAAATCCGGAAGGATACTGCTCTGATATAACACGTTCGGTTCCTGTTGGAGGAAAATTTTCGAGCAGACAAAAAGATATTTATGAAGCAGTGCTTTCTGCACAAACGCTTGTACCGAGTTTGATTGCACCCGGAGTAAAGTATTCCGAAATTCACATAGCCGCTGTTACACGTTTGGCAAGTGCTTTGAAAGAGTTAGGATTGATGAAAGGCAATGTGCAAGATGCAGTTGCCGAAGGAGCGATGGGAATGTTTATGCCACACGGTTTAGGACACATGATGGGACTTGATGTTCACGATATGGAAAACTACGGCGAAAACTACGTAGGATACGATAAGAAAAACGTTCGTTCAACTCAATTCGGATTGGCATCGCTTCGCCTTGGTAGAGAATTGCAAGAGGGATTCGTTTTGACCAATGAGCCGGGCTGTTATTTTATTCCTGCATTGATAGACAAGTGGAGAGCGGAAAGAAAATGCAAAGACTTTATCAATTACGATGTTGTTGAGCAATACAAAGACTTTGGCGGCATAAGAATCGAAGATGACTTGCTTGTAACAAAAGATGGTTGTAGATTGCTTGGCAAATACATACCAAAGACGGTTGCGGAATTGGAAGAGATTATGTCTTAATAATGAAGAAATTTATCGGACTTTTATTACTGCTGAGCGTAAATGTGGTTTACGCTCAGTTTGTTTGGCAGGATAGGGTTTATTCGCCACTTATCAAAACGGTTGCTTTGGAAAGCATTTATTCAAACTCGCTTTTGCCGATTATAAACGTGAATGAGAGTGAGGGTTTGTTGCTTAGTTTTGATGAACTATCGGAAGAAACACATCGTTTCGAATATACTTTTATTCATTGCAACAGCGATTGGACTGAAAGTTCGTTGGAGTATTCCGATTATGTGGATGGGTTCGAAACGGCTTTGGTCGAGAACTTCGCAAACTCGTTTAACACCTTAAGACGCTACGTTCACTATGAGCAAACAATACCTAATTCGACTACTCGTTTGACAAAGAGTGGCAATTATGTGCTTAAAGTTTATAAAGAAGGCGAACCCGATCAGGTTATCTTTACAAAACGCTTTTATTGCATAGATAAAAAAGCTGAAATATCGGCTTTGGTTATGCAGGCTCGCGAACCATCGTTGCGAAACAATTCTCAGGAGGTTGATGTCAAGGTATTTTCGATTTCCGGTTTAAGTTTCGATAATCCGAGAGAAAGAATAAAATTGTCGGTTCAACAGAACGGTCGAACGGATAATCAAAGATTTTTGCCACTAAGCGAAGACAAAGGAGTGGAGTTGGTGTTCAATTTCAGAAAAGAAAATATTTTCGATGGTGGAAACATATTTCGAACGTTTGATTTCACGTCTTTGCGTCAGAGATCCAACTTTGTCGAGAATATAGATTACATCGGAGGAGAAAATATTGTAAGACTGAGGATTGAGGAATTGAAAGCACGTTCGCCTTTTGTGTCTCAAAACGATTTGAGGGGAATGTATCACGTTAGAAACGAGTTTGATGAAAATGCTGCTTTGTGTAGTGATTATGCATGGGTGTATTTTTACCTTCCAATGCCTTTAAGCCTCGAAGGAAGTTATTATGTGATTGGAGATTTGACCGATTGGAGATTCTCCGAACAAAATAAGTTCGTTTTCGATAATACATTGAATCAGTATGTTCTGCGTTTGCTTTTGAAACAAGGCTATTACAATTATCAGATTCTTTATTTGCCTTATGGTCATACGCAGGGTTCGTACAGAGAAGTCGAAGGAAATCATTCCGAAGCAAAGAATCGTTACAATTTATTCTTGTATTACAGAGAGCCGGGTAATGATTACGATTCTTTTATCGGCTATTCGACATCGGAGTATCAGTATTAGAAATATGTTTTTTGCAAAAAAAATTAAGCAGGTAAAACTATAAATTCGTATATTTGCAATCAAAAGATTTAGAACTTGAAAAGAATAATTTGTTTCTTTGTTTCAGTAAATTGTTTCTTTGTTTCATTTTCTCAGAATCAAGCAACAATTTATGGGGTTGTCAAAGATAGCCTCGGAAATGGTTTATTTCCTGCTAATGTTGGTGTTATAAATCTATCAAAGCCTATAGGATGTACTACGGATGAGCAAGGACGATTTTTGTTGAACGTTCCTGCCGATAGAGAATTGAAATTGGTGGTTTCTTATGTTGGTTACGATTCGCAGGAGCATAGTCTGGCTTTGAAAAAAGGCGAAAAACGCAAGTTGGAGTTTGTGTTGAATTTTACTTCATCGGTACTTCCGACAGCACAAGTCAAAGGGGATTTCTCTCGAGAGGAAGGTCTGACGCGTATAAACTCACAATGGGCAAAGAATGTCGCAGGTCCGATCGGTGGAGTTGAAAGTTTGCTCAAATCTATTGAAGGAGTATCGTCCAATAATGAGCTTAGCACGCAGTATAACGTAAGAGGAGGAAATTTTGATGAGAATTTGGTTTATGTAAACGACATAGAAGTCTTCCGTCCTTTTCTTGTACGAAGTGCTCAGCAAGAAGGGTTGAGTTTTATCAATTCAGACATGGTTTCGGATATTGTTTTCTCTTCGGGAGGCTTTGATGCTAAATATGGAGATAAGATGTCGTCGGTTTTGGATATCAAATACAGAAAGCCACAAGAGTTTTCAGCCTCTGCATCCGTTAGTTTATTAGGAGCAAATCTGCATTTGGAGCAAGCTATCGGCAATCGGTTTACCTATCAGCTCGGTTTCAGAAACAAAAACACCAAACACTTGATTTCAGCAATGGATACAGAGGGCGATTATTTCCCCTCATTCAACGATTTGCAACTTTATGCAACATACGATTTGAATGAAAAATCAGAACTTGCCTTTTTGGGAAACGTAGCTTATAATACCTATAATTTCATTCCTCAAAACAGAGAAACATCTTTTGGAAACGTGTATGAGATGTTAAAGTTGAAAGTTTATTTTGACGGACAAGAATTGGATAAGTTTGCATCTTTGTTTGGTGCTTTTATGTTTACTTACAATCCGTTCAAAGATTTACAATTAAAGTTCATTGCTTCGAGTTTTGCAACCGATGAAAGGATAAATTACGACATACAGGGACAGTATTGGTTGTCGGAGACAGGTTTGGGATATGAAGATGAAGAAGGTCTTGAAAGGGGAATCGGAACTTATATTGAGCATGCAAGAAATCATCTCGTTGCAAACATCTTCAATATTGAGCATAAAGGTTATAAATTTTATGATGAAGGCAAACTGACTTGGGGAATAAAGTATCAAAGAGAGCTTATATACGATCGGGTAAATGAATGGAAGATGGTGGATTCAGCAGGCTATACCATACCTTCAACACCGGATGTTCCGGGAATTTATGATACGGTGGCAGCTCCAAGTTTGCAAAATGTCTTTAAGTCAAACAATGAGATAACTTCAAACCGTATCAATGCTTATTTGCAGAGAGATTGGAAGAAATACAGCAAAATAGGAAATTGGTATGCGAATGCAGGTGCACGTCTTATGTATTGGGATTTTAACAATGAAGTATTCGTTTCACCGAGAGCAAGTATTAGTTTTGCTCCTGCAATAAAATATGATTTATTGTTTATATTTGCTACAGGAATTTACGCACAGAGTCCGTTCTATAAGGAATTTAGAAACGAAAGAGGTGAAATCAATCCTGATATTCGCTCACAAAAATCATGGCATATCGTATTTTCAGGGGATTGGAAGTTTACAATGCTTGACAGACCGTTCAAATTGATGGCTTCAGCCTACTATAAATATATGTGGGATTTGATTCCATATCGAGTAGATAATGTGCAACTACGTTATTCTGCTCAAAACAACTCGATAGGTTATGCAAAGGGAATAGATGTTCGCTTGTATGGAGAATTTATAAAAGGAATAGACTCTTGGCTTTCTTTGTCTTTTATGAATACGGAAGAAGATATAGAAGGAGATAATGCCGGTTATATACCGCGTCCTACCGATCAACTTTACAATATCAATATTTCGTTCCAAGATTATGTGCCAAAGATGCCGTATCTTAGAGTTTACCTTAGCTTTAACTATGGAAGCGGTTATCCATATGGTGCACCGAATACCGAACGTTATCTTCAGACAAATCGAATGCCTGATTATTTGAGATGTGATATAGCTTTTACGTTCCGAATCAAAGATGAAAACGCAGCATGGGCAAAAGATAATTTTATGAAAGTTTTCAAGAGGATCTGGTTTAACGTGGAATGGTTCAATGTTTTCTCAAGTAAAAATGTCATATCCTATTTCTGGGTTGCCGATTATTCGAATAAATACTATGGAGTGCCGAATTATTTGACTCCATCCCAGATAAATGCAAAATTGACTTTGGAATTCTGATAATACAATATGGTTATGAAAAAATTACCCCTATTTTCTGATTACTCTTTTCAACTTCCATCGTTCGATGTCGAAAATTTGTCGATGTCAAATGGTATAAAACTCAATTGCTTCCCAGATAGAGATAGTGAGGTGGTAAGATTGGAGTTTATGTTTTCAGATGCAGGAAGTAACAATCAAAAGAAGTTTTTCTCAGCTTCTGCAGCTGCAAATATGCTTACCGAAGGCAGTGGTGATTTAACGGGAGTTCAGATGGCTGATAAGTTGGATTATTATGCTGCCTATGTGGAAAAAACAGTCGATAGGGAAAGTTGTTCAATCGTATTTTATTTTCTGACAAAATATTCTTTTGATTTGTTGCCACTTATCGAAATGATAATCAAGCAACCTCGTTATTCGGAAGAAGAATTTGAGATTTACAGAAACAAACAAAAGCAATCGTTTTTGCTCAATAATCAAAAGACAAATATGATTGCTTATAAGAAATTCTACAATTCTATTTTCCCTGCATCCAATCCCTTTGGTAAGTTCGGGAAATTAGAAGACTATGATTGCTTGACAAGAGATGATGTGCGGAATTTTTATGACGAGTTTTATTCTTTTGAAGACTGTGAAATATCTGTTGCAGGCAATTATTCATATGATTTTGTCGTTAAATTAGTAGATGGTTTCGGAAGCGAGAAATGGGGAAAGGGAAAAGATAGAACGACGAAATCATATCATGATACAAACTATCCTATGGCTCAAACCATATTCGAACACAAGGAAAACGCAGTTCAAGCGAGTATAAGGTTAGGAAATTTGACTATAAACCACATGGATGAAGATTATCATTCGTTTAAGGTGCTTGTAGCTTTGTTTGGCGGATATTTTGGTTCGCGTCTGATGACCAATATCAGAGAAGAAAAAGGATATACTTATTCTATAGGCTCTTATATCACCTCTTACAGAGATTGCTCTGTGCTTTCAACAACGGCAGATGTAAAAGCAGAAAAAGCAATGTCAGCAATAGATGAAATAGGTCTTGAAATAAAGAAATTACATAATGATTTGGTTAGTGAGCAAGAACTGATTGTATTAAAGAATTATTTGTTGGGAGATTGTCTTCGTGGATTAGATGGAGTTTTTGATGTGGCTGAGAAATTCTCTTTCATAAGAAAATATAACCTTCCTTTGTCCTATTTCAATGATATACAGAATACAATTTTGGAGATAAAGCCTGAGGATTTGCGAAACCTTGCTCAAAAATATCTTGATTTTGAAAAGATGACAAAAGTCATTGTTTGCGATAGAACGTTGCTTGAATGATGTAAACAAATTGCAATATGAAAAAATTGATTTGTTTTTTGTTCGGATTATTACTTTGCTTTACTTGCTTTGCACAAAGTTTTGAAATTTATTGTGCAAGTGTTGGTGAAGACGGAGCCGTAAGTATCTCATTCGAACAGCAAACAAATTCTGATTTTCTTGAATATAGAGTATCAAAATGGGACAACGCAACAGCGAGTTTTGTAAATTGTGGTGTGGTTGCTGATGTAAGTCAGGCGGTTTACACAGATAACACACAGCAAACTGCAAATGGCAGTCTCAGATATAGAATTGAAGCAGTTTATAGTTCGGGACAAATCTTTCAAGATGAGATTACGACAATATTTCTCACTGCAGTACAGAATCCAAATAACATAGTTAATCTGTCTTGGAATGATTTGCGAGATGCAAACAATGCTTCGGATATGCAACGTCAATACAGTGTTTACAGAAAAAGAAAATCCACCGATACGGATTGGAGTTTGATTGCAAATACATCTACATCTGATTATATCGATACTTTACCTCAGATTTGTTATGATACGATTTGTTATATTGTTGAGTTGGAAGACGAAAGTGGATGTGTGAATCGTTCGAATCAAGTTCAAATATTGGTTGGAGATATGGAGATACCGAACAGTCCTATTTTGCAATCATCAACAGTCGAACTTGATTCTCAGGTTTTGAATCTTGAATGGATACCATCTGATTCGGATGATGTTTTTGGTTATGTTGTTTGCGGTGGGAGCCCTTGCATAGCTATCGATACAATTTGGGGAGCAGATGCTTCTAATTACGAATGTGATGAATGCGATATAGAGCAATTGAATTCTCTTGCAGTGATGGCTTTTGATTCTTGCTTTAATACGAGTCTTAGAACCGAAACCCACACCAATATGGTTTTGACATACAATAACGTTCATTGCTCCGATAAAGTCTCTTTGGCATGGAACAGTTACGATGACTTTGATTCGGGAATACGACACTATAATATATATTCAAAAAAAGAGAATGCAAACGCATATACACTTGAACGAACAACTCAAAACAATAGCGAGCAAATTCAAATCGATATAACGGAAAGCAGTTATTGGTTTTACATAGAAGCTGTTTCTAATGATGGCGTAACGGCTAAGTCAAATAGGATAGAGGTTGAGGTATCGAATGCTCGTCAAGTTGAATTTATAGAAATAAGAAAGGTATCGGTTAGAGAGAATAATACAGATATCGACTTGGAGTTTTATGTTGATGCTTCGCTTGTAGTGAATTTTTATCGTTTGCAAAGAGCTGTCGATGGAGGTGCTTATTCTCTTATCGCCAATCTGCCTTATACGGGTAATAATACTTTGACTTATATTGACCACTTGCCATCTTCTGCACTTGAACATTCGTATAGCTATATTTTTTCTGCTCCCGACGAGTGC
>ERZ808027.33-NODE-33-length-13604-cov-3.833075_pt1 | contig 13604 bp, 14 predicted proteins | sample MGYA00380183_ERZ808027 | MGnify/ENA primary metagenome ERZ808027 (study PRJEB31490, sample SAMN06133374) | cow dung metagenome | isolation source: H7 | host: cow | place: China: Chengdu | collected 2015-05 ...
AATGTTTAGTTAAAACATTTGACAAAATCCAATTGTATGATATGTCAAAAATGATAGGTTGCTATAGGTGATACTGCATAAAAAATGAACAAACTTTCAACATCTTTCAACAGGGTACAAAAAATGATAGTCGTAAATTGTACAAAAGTAACAATTCGATAAATCGTTACCGATACAACCTGTATAATTTTCGTCATATTGTATAAAAAATAAACAAAAATATATTGTTAGTTTGGTAGAAATAACAATTGAACAGGGCGCTGAAAAGTGCTATAATAAGCACAGTGAACGGCACAAGAGCCGGTGGAAAGGAGGTGGTCACAGTGAGGTACAAGGTAAAGCAAATTCGCGGGAAACGTGTCCGCTACTTCATGAATCGAATGCATGCATATGGCAAGAGGTTCAACACAAGGACTCCTGCATTGGATGTATGGTTTCAGATGACGTATTACAGTTGAAACCAAATCAATAGCACCTTGACAACAAAATATCTATAGTCCAGTTGCTTGACAGTATCGGGTATTCGATAAAAATTTATCGAATTGACAAAATCCCGAAATTGTAAGCAACTACAAAAATTGAAAGTGAGGAAAAATATCATGAATGAAATTATGTCGATCGCACAGAACACCTTGACCCGTTACGCTGAATTCAATGAGGCTTTGCTCGACGTTGCACAGACCCTTGACAGCGGATTGAACGCCGAGAAGGAACGCGCCGAGAAGTACGCAAAGCTCCGCGACACAGAAAACCGTGATAAGGCATTCATTGAGATGGGCTATTTCATGGAGGTTGAGAAGTCGGGAGTTGTTGAGAAAAAGCCCCTTGATTTCAAGGCATTCATTGACAACTGGACGAATGGACGCTATTCCGGAAATACCGCTTACAAATATGCACAGTGTTTTGACCTCTTTCACGGCTTGCCTGAATGGGATTCTCTCAACATGGGGAAAATGATTATTCTTTCCCCCATTCTCAACAAAAAGAATGTTGATAACTATGGAATGAGCCTTGATGGTCTGTACTTCAATATCGGTGCAGATTTCTATCGACCCACTAAGGATGCACACGACGAATGGCGGACAGCAAATGAAAAAGTTCTGTCAACAGTCGAATTTCTCCGAAACTCCGGCGCGCCGGATGATATGATTCAGGCGCAAATGTCCCTCATCCCCCCAGAACCTGTTATCATGGGGTTCATGATGGACGATAGCACGGGCGAATTGGTTTACGATGTATCAATGTGTGAAGATAAGGGACGTGAACTAGTTCCCGAAATGACGGACAAACAGCTTAAAGCCTATGTCAAGCAGTATTTCGAAATGAAGAAACCTAAAAAGAGTGACAGCAAAGAGGACGACAGCGCCGACAGCGTGAAAACTATTGCAGAACTAAAGGCTGACGCTCTTTCTGCACTCCTTGCATACATGAACGCGCTTGACTGTGACGCGCCGGATTATATGCTTGATACCGCAGACTATCTTAAAGAGGTTGACGAAAAGTAAACAAATAGGGAAATTATACCCCGGGTAGAAATGCCCGGGGTTGTTCCCATGCTCAAAAAAGTAAATGTCATTTACCCCATGTAGTCAACTACATTTACCAATTGTAAATGACATTTACCTTGTGTAAAATTAAATTGGGTCAAATTCAATTGGAGTCAACTACATTGCATCCAATTCAATTGCATCCAATTAAATTGCACTCAATTCAATTGGGTCAAATCAGTAAAAATTTATCGGTAAAAATTTATCGGTAAAAATTTATCGAATGCATGCCGGGACGCTCTACACCCGACTTGTATATATGTTGGAGTCAACTACAAACTCTGTGGTCTTTGAATGTGCGCTTGTTGATTCCAACGAGAACCCCCTTATGGAAATTTTTAGAGCTAAGATTTTTTGTTGGAGGTAACTACAATGATGACAGAACTTGAAAAGCATAAGAAGTTCGTTAAAGTCCAGAACTTAGCCATTGATGGTTTCATATGTCAGAAAGATGAAGCGCTCATTCAGGCAGTCAGAGTAATTGCAAAGCATCTTGCTAACAAGTACGATGACGTAAACGCTAAGTTAGCATGTGACTTTTTGCAACTGGATTGCATCGCCCACGAATTGGAATTGGAGGTAACTACAGATGAAGATGACTGATGATGAAAGAAGAAGGTTCATCGAGAACGCGGAAATCAAACTCGCGAATGACTATCACCGTAACCGCATGAAGAGATTCAAGCCAGTAACTGACTCAATCAGCAAGAACTTCGACAATGACAAGTATCAGTGGATGTTCGCGTCTACTGAAAACGAGAAGGACGGAATCACAGTGACAGGGCATAGTTCTCCGGAGTTTGTAGCTGACTACACAATCGGCACTATGGCTTACCTGCTCAACAACAAGGAAATGGACGCTGTGGAGTTTTTCCGCCACTTCTTAAATGAGCTTGACGATGATATTATCGCATGTGCTCACTACGCTATTCATGGCAAACTGCCCCTGTAATGGAGCTTTGCAAATACAAAAATTTTATTGGAGGTAACTACAATGGCAAACGAGATTATGAGAATCAATGAGGAGAACCCGTCTTACACTTCTATGGCAGTGGCTACTGTTGAGGAAAAGAAGCGTTTCTACAATGCGGTCGAGAACCCCAGTAAGAAGCTCAGCGACTTCATCAACAAGAAGATTACCATCAAGGACGTGAGTCTCGAATATACTGAGATTCAGGAGCGCGACGACGACGGCAATCCCATCCCTGACCACTTCAAGCCGGCAGTAAAAACGGTAATCGTTACCCCTGACGGCACAGGTGTATTCAGCACCTCTATGGGACTTGCCCGTGCTCTCTACAGCCTGTTTAATATCTTCGGCACACCGGAGACATGGGAAGAGCCTCTGACGTGTGTTGTAAAGCAGGTTGAAATTGGCAAGAACCGCACTTTCAAGCTTGAAGTCATCTAAGTTTGGAGTCAACTACAAGAAGGGGAGCTATATGCTCCCTTTTCTTTATATCTAGGAGGTGAGTAAATGGCAGCATCAATTGAGTCAATGATAAAGTTTGTGAATAAGCGAATGTCTGAGGTTTCCAAATATTTTGGAGTCAACTCCACGGAATACCACAGCCTGAAGAACATACTTTATCAAAATCTAGGTGGCGGTGCAGACCCATTGTTAAGATACGACAAGGGAAAGATTTCAATAAGCCGTGCAAAAATGTCGTTACAGGCATTTGAAGGTAATGAGTATCTAGCAGACATTCTTGAAGATGTTTACAGTGACATTCAAAAAATGGGCACAGTCAGGTCAATGGCGAATGAATATTTCACATACGACAACTTTACAGCCAAAGAGCTAAGCAACGAATCTATTCAGCAATATATAAAAGAACAGTCTTATGAAAATTATAGAGCCAAGTATCTCGACGACGACACATATCAAGAGGTAAATAGACTACTATTGGAAGAATCAGAAAAATACGGGACAGACGAATATGATGAAGAATTTAACAATGCATTGGAAGAAGTCCATGATATTTTGACGGAGCGCGGTCGTCAGCGAGACTATGCATATTCAATGGCTGAAAGAAAGCTAAACGACGCAAAAGCAGAACATGAACGTTGGTTGCTTCAAAGAGCATTAGAATCAGCAGGGCAAGAATCTGACTTAGGCGGAAACGAATAGGGGGAGGTGATATGCAGTATTTCTATGTGGAGTCAACTCCAGAGAATGTTCTTCAAGATATGATAGACGAGATAATAATGGATGCAGAGTCAATAACAGACAAATCAACTCACACAAAGTATTTGAAGATAGGTTCTGGTTTTGACATAGAGACTTCAAAGATAGAACTTGATAAAGAGATGTTTGGAGTTGACTATACTGCATATTGTTATCATTGGCAATTTGGCTTAGGTGATGTAGCAATCTTAGGCAGGTCGCTTGAATCAATGACAGATTTCTTTAATATGCTGATTCCGTCAATAAAGCAGAACAGACCAAAACATCATTTACTTGTGCTTGACGCAAACTTAGGATATGAATGGCAGTTTTGTAAGAGATATTGGTGGGACTTTGGCATAACAAAGTTATTTGCAAAAGAGAAGCGAGACCCGATATTGATTGAAGTTGACTACACGCTCCAATTCCGTGAGGTTATTGGTCTGTTTGGAAATTCCCTAGCGCAAATTGCGAAAAACTATTGTGGAATCAAAAAGTTAGTTGGAGACTTAGACTTTTCTAAAACACGTCTATCAAATACCCCTATGGATGAAATTGAGATTGGATATTGTGTAAGAGATGTTGAGATACTTGTAATTCTAGCAGAGCGTCATATATTCCCGAACTTCTGGGGAAAGAATCCGAGATTGCCATACACATCAACTGGAATAGTTCGTGATGCAATCAAACGTGAGCTTGCGGGAAGTCTCAAAACTGAACGTGAAAAGATTGCTTCATGGATGCCTACAGAAGAAGAGTATGAGCTATTCAGAAAGTACCTATTTAAGGGTGGAATATCTGGATGCAACATCATGCATATGAAGAAGATATTCAAAAAATCTGATGGACATGGTGTTAGAGGAGCGGATATAACATCCGATTATCCATATCAAATCTTCTTAAAACAATTCCCAATGGGAAAAGCTGTAGTCACCTCCAATGAAAATTTCTGCAAAACAAATAAGCCTTACATTGCAATCATCCGATTCAAAAAGTTTCAAGCAAGAACATCCCACGCTCTAATGTCTGCGCATAAAGCGTTGAATAGCAATGAGATGATAGCTCACGAAAGAACCGTATTGGACAATAACAGAATCCAATATGCAGAAGAATTACAGCTAATAATAAATGACGTAGAGTATAGGTCATTAAAGAAAGCATACAAATGGAAACATGCATACGTCCAAAAATGTTGGGAGTTTCCAGACGGTTACAAGAAACTACCACAACATATCATCAAAGTGTGCATGAGACAGTACCTAGTCAAAGAATCTTTAAAAGCAGAATATTCAGATACGCAGGAATACAGGGATGCAAAAGCATTTGTAAATTCTATCTTTGGTATGATGTGTACCGCATTATTCCGGGAAGAATGGATATTTGACGAACGTGATGGTGAGATAGCAGTTGAAGAGGATGAACACGGAAATAAAATAACTACCCCTTATGAGGATTGTTGTAAGTATCTATTTTTGTCCCCCTATTGGGGATTTTGGATAACATCGTATGCAAGGGAAATGCTTACAGATGTAATAACAAAATTTCCGAAAGTAGTTGTGCAGTATGACACGGATAGTGTATACTACATAACAGGCTATGAAGAGTCCAGAAAGCTAGAGGAATATCTGCAATTGAAGAATATGCAAATGCGAAAACTGAATAGTATAATATTTAAGGGTGAAGTGCACATGCAGTCAATTGGAACGTGGGACTTTACAGAAACATTCTTACGATTCAAGGGGCTAGGTGCAAAGCGTTATATGTATGAATACATGAAGAAGGGCAAGACGGAAATCAAAGTAGTTGTAACTGGATGCAGAACTGTAAAAGACGAAAAATCACCCTATTATGGAAAGTCAACTATGGTACTACAGAACGATTTGAATAATATCCGTAATGGAGAAAATACGGACGTGTTTGATTTCTTCAATGACCATATGTGCATTGAAAAAGAGAACACATTCAAGCTTGCTAGTAAGTATGTTGATGATGAAGTTGAAGTCAACTACACAGATTATTTGGGCAATCCGGAATTCATTAAATGCAAGTCCGCAATTGTCCTAGTCCCTGTAGAGTTTAACTTAAATGTTAAGAGACTTCATATGTCATTAGCAGAAGTCGCGCAACGATATGCGCAGAACGGAACGGATTGGAGGATATACAATGTATGGAAAGAGTTAAAAAAATCAAGTATATAGACAATGACGAAAATCTCGGCATTGACTATGACTGGGATTTGATAGCTCGCGAATACAAAAAGTTGGGAGTACCGCCTGAGTACGACATTACCACGATTATTCCCCTAGGCAATAATGCGCTAAAGTGGTACATCCTGACTTCTGAGCGTTCAGTAGGAAAGACAACAAACATCCTTCTTATTGGGATGGTAATGAACGCACTGTACGGAACTATGATTCAGCTTATAAGGCACGAGATTGATAAAGCGTCCTATTACGAAACGCTTTTCGACCGTGTAGTCAGCTACAATCAAGGTCAGTACATCCGCAGATTGACAAATGGTGAATTTGAGACGGTCAAGTATTATTCCAGAAACTTCTACTATGCAACGACTGACCCAAAAACAAACAAAACAGTTAGGTCAAATAAGTCGTTCTGTGTAGCACTTGCCGCTAATGAATGCTATTCTCTGTGTTCTTTTTATGAAGCACCTCTGGGCGACTGGATTATCCTTGATGAGTGTTTCAATGAGAAAAACAGACCGGAAGAATTTGTACACTTTGTACATCTTCATAAGACAATTGTCCGTGACAGAATGAGTGACAAGATTATTGTTCTCGGAAACAACCTTGACATAAATAACATCTGGTACAGACAGCTAACTATCCACAACGTTGTTCGTAAGATGAAAAAGGGAGAACACAAGATTGCATATACAAGTGAGGGAATGCCAATCTTTGTACACTTTATGGAGAATCGTCTGCCTGAAAAGAGACGCATTTTCAATAAAGCCCATTATGGATTTAATAATCCGGAGCTTAACGCTATCACTGGTAACGGCTCATGGAATATGAAAATTTATCCGCTTACGAATATGTTAGAGGATAGGGAACAGATAACTAGAGGAATCTACTTCTCATACCATGACGACTTGTACCTTGAAGCATCGTTCATCAACACAAGGTCTGGCGTATATTTGGAATTGCATCCGGCGCATAGAAACGCTGCACTAGAGGGTGATGTGCTCTTTAAGATTACGCAACCCATTGAACCAAATGAACTTTACTTTGGTTACGACAAGTTGAGCAAGAGGATTCTCGAAATGATTACAAACAAGAAAGTGACATTCTCTGACAATGAGACAGGTGAACTTTTCAACAAGTTCCTGTACGAGGGAATGAAGAAACGAATTGAATGATTGGAGTTGACTACATGTTTAAGTTATCAATGCCGTGCCCCATCTGCAACTTTGCTGACGAACTCATGATTAAGTTTGATGGAATGGGAATGCAGGTAATATGTGGACACTGTTTCAGTAACTGGCAGACACATACAAGAAACAGACGTGAGGAGCAGGAGAAAGCTCTCGAACAGCTCTTCACTAACCTTGAAAAGGATAGAAAGGAGTATATGGACGATTTGTATAACTATGTATTTGGTGAGGATTACGACACATATTAAGGAGGATTATTATGAAAAATGATTATGAACAGATTCGCAGGTACACCAACTTCCTCTTGGAGTTGACTACACTTTCTCAAAAGTATCAGATTTACATTAAGGGATGTGGATGCTGTGGTTCTCCGTGGCTCTATGATGATAAGGAGAAGGAAAACATTGGTGACAACCTCAGATATGATAATGATGGCGGAGTAGAATGCTACACTACAGAAGATTAAAGAAAAAAACCCCCTTTGGAGTCAACTCCAGAGGGGGAATTTTTATAGATATACACCGCTTTCAAGAAGTGCTTTGATTTCAGCACGTTCATCCTCGTGACATGTAAACCCTGAAATGTCAACATTGCTACAAGTGATAAAACCAGAGAACTGTGACAGATTTCCATATATTTGAGCATTAACAGGATACCCTTCCGAATGCTCATATTCTATTGGTTCTTGATAGTAAGACCTACGAATTTGAATATATGCAGATGCCGGCTGATGAAAGTCTGTAAAACCAGAACCGCCTGATAGATAGGGAGCAGCTATGCCGGGTCTGCCTGAACGTTGAGCAGACAGTATATCTGATTGAAAACCGTAATTTCCAATAGTACTGATTGCTTTCATAATACCGGTATCTGGACTTCCTCCTGAAGTTGACTCCAAAGCAGCACCAATTACAGACATTCCAGCATTAAACAAAAGCGCTCCATCAGTATAGCTATCCACTTTCTGCCTACTTGCGACTTGACCTGCCTGAGATGCCGACAGAGGAATCATGAACCCGCACTGACCTTGTTTAATAGCAACGTTGTAATATGCTCCCTCATATCCAACATCATTACCTGAAAGGGTATAAATGAATGCTTTGCATGAACCATCAAACAGGTCAATTGCATAAGTGCATCCTAACCACTTTCCAACAACATCTTGTGGATTCAACTCCACACTTCCACAGAATGGAAGGTATGCAGTTATCTTGGTGTTCTCAAAATCTCTGTAGTCATTGTATTCCCTAGGAACATATACTTCGCCACAATTCAGAATAGCGGTTGCTTCATTTGCAATAAAGAAATTTGGTTCGGAAGAAGTCCCACACTGTAAAGCAAATGCACCCGTGCCTATTGGAATGCTAGTAACTTGTGTAGTATTAACAAGAGTAGCAAGAGAACATGGGAACAGTCTGCATGATACAATGAACTGTAGAGCGTCAGAAACATTCCAAGAACCTGTAGCATCGTGGAACTTTCCATAGAAGTTATCTACCATATCCATAGTGACAGTATCATCTGCCCATGAAGTCCACAGAACTTCTCCAAGCTTTGAAATCTGACCCTCGGTCATGAGATAGTTGGTTACAAAATTGGAGGTGACTCCAACGGTTCTACCGAATTGGTTTGGAATCTTGTCTCCGGATTCGGTGTTGTCGTCACCGTCTGGGGATGGGGGTTCGTATTCGGGTATATCATCATAGTCAAAATCGTTTACTGTAATATCAATATTTATTTTCTGCCAAGGACGAAGTTCCGTTACCAGTTCGCTATACGGAATTGCATTTTTAAAATCTAAAATAGGAACATCTTCATCAGAGTAAAGATTAGTTTGAATATTTTCGTAATTGGTACCAGTAATATATGAATAATTAGCAGGAACAACACCATATCTATCCGTGACATTAGTAGCCATTTTAAGGCGCATATTCAATAATGTTTTAATGCCATTAGGATGATAAATTGGTGTAATTCTCCAAGTACCGCCGCCCATATGCTCCCTAAATGCATGGATTTCAGGAACATATCTTATATTTTCAGTACTATCTCTTGCCCAAGAATTTACAGTATCCCTATTTAGAACGCCGGAAATTCCAAAAAGTAAATATTCTCCATTTACAGTTAATGCATTCGATATTGTCATATTATCAGTATTTAAACGAATATCCATAAATGATGCAGGAAAACCGACAAATACTTGATAAATCTTTTGTATATCGGAATTTACTTCAATGAACGGTTGAATTGCCAATGAAGAACCGCTACCATTACCTGTACCTCTATCATTCCATAAAACGCCTGTAATTGCAATAACTGTTTCAGTTTCTTCATCTTCAAAAACAAAAACTCCCGTTTCTGTGTCAAGAAGTGATATATTTATAGTGTACGTTCTGGAACCAGTTTGAAAAGCAATGTCATAGCTTCCATCAAAGAAATCAAGAAAATCTTTTATTGATAAATTTAACATTCGCTCAGTGCCTACGGAGTTACCTAAAGAAAGCCAGAATCGTACTGATATATATGCAGATACAGTGTAGTTCGCAAGATAACCTGAATTTATTAAACGAACAGAAGGAATATTATTATAAGTATAATATTTTGGAAGCCATCTTCCGTTATTAAAATACAGATAGAATGATTTTGGATCATAATCACTATAAAAAGTATCAATTGTAGCCGTGAAACCCCAAGCGTGATTAGAGGGTGCAACGCTACTTGTGATTGTAATAGAATCAGCAGTGCTTGCTACTGTAGAAGTATCAAGAAATGTAGGATAATCTTCATACTTAACATAACCCATAACATATGGTTTTAATGGATTTTCTGATAATGAACCATATGTAATATTAAAAATTGGATTTGTTAAAGAATATCCTTGAGCTTGCGTATCTGTTGGATAAAACTGACTTTGAATCATGTGTAGTCACCTCCAATTAACGTTTACCGCCTACCACTGTCAGAACAAAAGCAAAGTTGCCCTGTTCTCCAAATGGTGAGCTAGGAAACTTAATAGTGTTGCAGTCTCGAATGACCCTAACAGGCTGCTTTGAATCAATGAGATTTCTGTCTCGATGACTTTCCTGACCCCTTGTTACATAAGCATTTAGAGCGCGAATTGCATCTGCATTGCTCATAAGAACATCCTCACGACAATGCATAACAGCACGACCTCCGGGGCTTGCGGTTACGTCCTTAACATAGTAGTACCTATTCCACAGGGGAACGCGGACATAGTTGGAGTTGACTACATAAGGAGCGTAGTCTACCAGAAAATCCGGAGACATAATGGAGGTTGCGTTATAGATTTGCGCATTATCTATAGCATGAATGATGTTTCCAAGACTCTTAGACACTACCCTGTTGTCATCATTAACGTTGTAGAACTCAATCCTCATTTAGCCATACCCCCTTGTTGAAAATATCAACAATCATTCGCACAAGTAAAGGTCTGATTTTGTGAGTCAGTCGCAACTTGATTTCTCTATTTGTGAGGTCTTGCTTTGAGAAAATTCCGGAATTGCCGTGCTTGTGTTCCTCAATAGAGCGGTCTGCATTTCCAGTGTCTGTTAATGCATTATAAACTCTCTGCTCCTGATAATTGTCAAATCCGTCGTCTATTTCTCCAGTTGATTTTGTCTTGTTTATATTCCTAAAATCGTTATCGCTGTAAGATTCAAATGTTGTTCCCATCCCAGTAACTCCATTATCTATAAAGCTACGGGTTTTCGTTCCTGATGGAGTATCTGTGTATCCGCCTGTCCGCGTTGAATCGGAATCAAGGTTGTCTGTCATTTCGCGGTCTGTGAAGAAGTTCTCCAGAGGATTGTAGTTAGCTACAAGAGCGTCAAAGATTTTAGCAAACGCATCACCAATTGCAGTATATGCAATTTTTGCCCTATGGGATGCTGACAATGGCTCTAAATAATCAAGAGCAAGTAATCCGTCATAACTCATTTGAGCGAATTGGGACATTGTTATATAATCAGCCATTATATAATCATGAATATCTTGTCTATCTGCCTGCGTAAACAGAGCTGAAAACTCATTGAAAAACTCAAGAGTCAGAATCTCCTGCATCTGAATTGCCATCTTCCTCTACCTCCTTTTCTTCCTCGGCAGTCTCTTCATCGTCTGTAGTTGACTCCACTTCCGGAGGATTGATAATAGACTCGATACGAGCTTTCCAAAGGGGCGAAAAATCAAAGGACAGTTCGTGACCCTTTTCTCTTGCCGCATCAACTGCTTTCTTACGCTCATTGTACCATGCCAATGCTTGCGTGATTGAAGCGTCATCATTCTTGTTAAGTTCATCAACCGATATTTGCGCTTGTTTACCATTGTCAGTTGTACCTAATCCGAGCATGAAAAACAGTCTCGAAATAAGACCGTCATGCAGGTGAGAAAGATACTGGATGTATTGGGACTTCTCCACATCTGTAATGTTAAGAATGTCAACGTCCTTGCCATCAATAATATCTTTCAGATTCGTCTCCATAAGAATCGTGTTAAACTGACCCTCTGCAACCGTCTTAATTGCTTCATTGATTCTGCTTTGGGTCTGCTTGTCACGGGCTGTAGGAATCGGATGCTGTCTGGAAAAGAATACATTATTCATAATAGAGAAGTCAACGTCAGACAAGAAAGTCGCATACTTCTCTGTGAACATGTCGGGCATTCTCATAAAGTTGTTGAAGAATACCAGAATGTCAGGATTATTCAGCCAGTCCTTAAACGTGTATTCTTTACCCATGTAGTCCCAGCACTTTGCATCCTTAAACCAACCGTCAGGATACCATCCATTGCCAAGGTCTACAGGAGTAAACCAAACAGGCGTGTAGTCAGCTACATCAGTTTTGATAAGTGCTGACATTCCAGCATCACGAATCATTCTGTCAAAGAGTTCAGGGCGAAAGATTTTCTCGTCCCATGTGAACATGGTAGACACAACGTCCTCGATGTACCGTTGATACATCGTGTCGTCTGTCTTTATTTTGTACTTGTTCTTGCATTCGCGATATGCATTGTGCAAAGAAGTCATGTGTAGTCACCTCCAAAGAAGCCCCCCAATTAAGGGGGCATCTTGCTTAGACTGTAAATACGACGCCATTCAGCATCAGGTTATTGATGTAACGGTCAGTGAACTGGTGCTCATACAGAGTAATGTCCTTAATGTCATCACGCTGTAAACCCATACGATGGCGAACTACCGTATGCATAATAGCCCATTTGTCACACATTAGACCGATAACACCCGTCTGATTTACCTCAACCTTTGCTTCACCGATTACAGAATCTTCACGACCTGCATTGATAGTTGTGAGGTCATCAAGGGACAGAGTAGTGTTAGCACCACGGAGACCCTGCCAAGACGGAACTTCACGGAATCCCTTAGCCTTGACAAATTCATCATGGTAAGTGGTAGAGTACAGCTCAGACTCAAGCAGAGCATTGAAGTCTCCGATAACACTGAAAGTGAATCTGTCGTCAGGGATGAACTTTCCCGTTGTAGTCGAATCCAGAGTGAAAAGCGTCGTCATGTCGGTGAGCAGCGCTTTGTACTTCTTGAAGATTCTGTTCACCATACGCAGACAGCCATCCTGATTGTTGAGGAACTGCTGTTTTGTCAGAGTTTTGCCGGTCATTGCATTGTATTCAGCTACAAGACTGACATAGTTGATGTTCGTTGCTGTATTACCCTTAGCAAGCTTTTCCATAATGTAGTTATTACGGTTAGCCGCGCTCATGCGTGCAAGATGGTACTTTACAGCGTTTTCTGCACTCATCTGAACATATGTGATGAATCGAGACAGACCGGATGCATTGCGGAATGCACTGTCCATCTGTGTGCCGGAAAGTGCATAAGGAACTGCCCAAGAGGACGTACCGCCGGCAAGCTGCTCCTTGACTACAGGGAGATATACAACGTTAGAGCCGATTGTAGTCACTCCAGAGGTAATCTGATCCCATGCCCTGTTCTCACGAACCTCAGGCATTTCCGTGTTGATAATCTGAACGATAGCGCCGAACTGGTCGCTGTTCTGAAAGAAGATGTCGCCGTACTTGTCAATCCACGACGCATCGGTGTACATCGTGTCAATGATTCTACCGGACAGTGCGCCGAGAAAATCCTCTTTCTGACCGAGTGTTGCTGCACCTGCTTCCTGAATCACGCCATCGTACATCTGCTGACTGATAGGAGAAAGACCCTTAGCCTGCTCTCCTGCGGCTTTCAGGAACTGGTCAACCTGCTCATTCCATGCCATAAATAATCATCCTTTCTGGAGTTGACTCCAAAGTAATTTATTGTCTCTCCACTTGTCCACGTGGAGTTGACTACACGGAGGACGCGGGGGAGGGCTAAAAGCGCAAAGTCCTCCCACGCGCAAGAGGGTATACCTCACCCGTATGCAATTTAACGATTTAATATTCCCTCTTTACTACTATTATACCAGAAAAGCATGCTTTTGTCAATGAATATTGTGTAACAAAATTGTTACAA
>ERZ808027.34-NODE-34-length-13458-cov-13.197743_pt1 | contig 13458 bp, 12 predicted proteins | sample MGYA00380183_ERZ808027 | MGnify/ENA primary metagenome ERZ808027 (study PRJEB31490, sample SAMN06133374) | cow dung metagenome | isolation source: H7 | host: cow | place: China: Chengdu | collected 2015-05 ...
TAGCAGTCATCATCATTGTTATTTCCTTTCGTTTTTGTACCCTAATTATAGCACAAATATTTCCCGTTGTCAATAGGAAAATTGAAAAAAATCAGATTTGTATACATGCACAAAAACGTATGTTGATAATTGTGCATTATGTACATAGACTAATACAAGGTCTATTACAGGTGATTAAAAATCGTTCATATAGACAATATGCGTTATAAACCCGTTTAACAGCCCCGTACAGACACGGACAGACAACAGGTCTAAAATTATACCCCTGTAAATAACGTGTCTGTAAACGGCTCTACAGAACCCGTACGGGCATGTGTATATAATAGACAAATTATAGACAATAAGATTGTGCAAATTAACGAATGGTATAATACTTGACATATAGTATAATTTATGTTATAATTTACATAGGGGTGAAACATATGGGTACGATAAATAAAAAACAATTTTCTTTTTGGAAACGTTATTTGATTGATATGGTCTATAATAGCATCTATTGTGATAACATGTCTAAGAAACAAGAACACATGTTCAAACGGTCTTTGCTATTATATGGAAAAGTAGCATTTTTTAAATTAAAAAATACAAGTACCAGTTCACCTCTTGACAATAATGATGATGTGTATTGTTATCATTTTACAACAGCTGGTTATGTTGGTTTCTATCCAGAGTATTACAAGATACTGATAACTAATCCGGTTTTAAACGAAGAACTGACCTTGACAGTAGATGAAGATTGTAAACTTGTGTTTTTAGAAGATTTTGACCGTGATATAGATTATGTGGATTGTTGTCATGGTGGTTTTTCATATTTAATTGATGAAACGGCACGACTATTAACAGACAATACAATAAGTATAAATCAATGTCAATTTACAAAACGTATACCAACAATTTTTACAGCATCCACGGACAATGAGTTATTGGGTGTTATGGGTATTTTAGAAAAAATCAGACAGGGTACACATGCAATAGTAGCAAGAACTAAATTAGATGGTTTTATAAAGAGATTAGATGCATCTGGTACAGCTATACCAACACTACAAGAGTTTACAGAGTATCAGCAATATGTTTTAGGACAGTTTTGTACTGCAATTGGTATTAGTTCTGTATGGAATATGAAACGTGAAAGGGTATCAGCTGTAGAAACTGAAACAAGTACTAATATCAGTCAGTATAATTTAGAATCAATGTTACAAAGAGTAGATGAACAATTACAAGAAGTAAATCAGATGTTCAATACCAATTATAGAGTTAAGTTTGTTTCAGATGACATTGAAGATGAAAATTCTGTAGATAGTACAGATAGTAAAGATAGTACAGATAATACAGAAGGTGATAGTGATGATAACAGCTCTACAGACTCTTGAATACTTAGAAGCCCAAATGGGTCAATATACTAATTATACATTATTATCACTGGTTGAAAATCCATATTATAAAAATTGGAACATTTTTGGGTATCAGACAGGTGATGAAAATGACCCGTATGGTACGGAAATGTTATTATTAAAAATGTTTACTGACTACTATGGACAAGTTAACGTGCAAGGAGAGTATTTAAAAGTTCTTCAACAGATACAAGCTATAGTAGATACATCATATTACAAGTATCAGAAATTATATGATAGTCTTAATTTTAAGTATGACCCCATTGTAAACTATGATAGAACTGATACTGAAACAACGTTATTAAACCGGAGTAACGTTGATACTACTACAGATGATGACAGACAGTATGAAACGGATGAACGGATAAAACGTACGACAAGGCACAAAAATAAAATCTCTACTTATAAAAGTACTTATGATAGTGAAAGTCCAATCTTGACAGATGAAACAAGGTACACGAACGATAATTCAGATTATACAATTGAGGAAACAACAGAACCAAGTTCTGGAAACTATACACAAAAGTCGTTTAAAAATTCAGGTGACGTTTCAACAACAGTAGATTATCAGACAAAACGGTTTCAGTCACAAGGATATAATTTTTTTAGAACTGATTATTTCGGTAATCATGGTGATGCAGATACAGATGCAGTGGAGTTATCCAGCCATATTTTACGGGCAAAAGGTAACATTGGTGTAACAACAACACAACAGATGATTATGTCTGAACGGGATGTTGCAATGTTCAATTTAATCATGATGTTTGTGAAGGAAATAATAGATTATATTGCAATACCTGTTTACATGCAGGACATTGTGGGTATTACGTTACAAGAGTTAGAAAATGGAGAGTGAATGAAATGTTAGTCAATCAGATTGCAACGATTTTGAACAGTGTATTTAGAAGTGAGACACAAGAATCCACGACAATGGTTTCAGAAGATTTAAGTAACATTGTCAGTGTAGGACAGATTATTACATCATCTACAGACTTTGGTAATAATTTTGATAATTCTGTAGCTAAAATCGTGGATAAAGTGGGTTTGACATTATATGGTACAAAATATGGTATTGTAGACGGTTTAGGACTTATTAGATATGGATTAGAATATGCATCTGCAATTGAAAAAATTAGAGTAGATATTGGGGATTATGAAGATAATAAAGCATGGCAACTGACCGATAACAATATAGCAAACAGCTTTACAGACCTGTTTAATTTTGTGCCTGCAAGTGTAGATACAATCTACTACAATCAGGCAGGTACTTTTAAAGTAAAAATTAGCATACCGGAGTATCAGGTTAAATCTGCATTCAAATCAAAGGAAGATATGATTAGATTCTTTGATTATATCGAAATCAGAGTTAAAACCAAAATGCAGTTAGCGTTAAAGTATGCAGAAAAAAGATTATTAAATAATTTTATTGCAGAAAAAATACATGCTAATAACGGTGTTATCAATCTTTTAGCAGAGTACAGAACTGCTACAGGAGATACAACAGTAACTGTAGCTAATTGTTTATCAAGCAAAGAGTTTTTAAGATTTGCATCTAAAACAATTGGTGTATATCGTTCACTGTTACATGAAGAATCTGGTATCTTCAATGTGTCAAATTATGTGACACATACCAGTGATGATGAACTGAAAATGTTCTTCTTGTCTGACTTTGCTAAGGCATTGGAGAGTTACTTATTATCAGATACTTATCATGATAATTATGTAAAACAGGACGGTTACAGGGAAATTGCATTTTGGCAGAGCTATGGAAAAGGTTCTATAACAGACAAGTCAAAAATATATGTTGAGATTGCAAGTGACGGTTCAGCAGTAATACAGTCGGGTGTTTTAGCAGTATTGATGGATAAAGATGCTTGTTTTATTGCAAGTGAACAACCGACTGTAAAAGCATTGCCTAATCCGGATGGTGACTTTACTAATTATTGGCATAAGTTCAAAGCATGTTGGTATAACGATTTAGCAGAAAACGGGATTGTATTTATAGTACAGAACCCTTCATAATATAATTACCTCTCATTACTAATTTCCTCATGACCCGTATATACCCAAATATATACGGGTCAAAATTACAAGGTGGTAAAAATGAAGAAAACAGGTTTCACATGTGTTAAAAGTGTTATGACAATACTTTTAACCAGTGCTTTAATTTATTTAACTATCTGTTATCCAGATGTGTATCAGGATACATTCAAGAGTTGTGTGACAATGGTGGTTACATTTTACTTTAGTCATCAATTAAGTAAACGGGGTGAAGAAAATGACAAAACAGGCAATTGATATAAGTAAACATGATGGAACAATTGATTTCGGAAAAGTAAAAGAATCCGGTATTGATACTGTGATTATCCGTGCTGGATATGGTAAACTTATATCCCAAAAAGATATTAGATTTGAGGAGTATTACCGCCTAGCAAGGCAATACGGGTTCAATATAGGGGTATACTGGTATAGTTATGCTGTAACTAAGTCTGATGCTCTAAAAGAAGCACAGACCTGTTTAAACGTGATTAGGGGTAAACAGTTTGAGTTACCAGTATTTTTTGACATTGAAGAAACATGTTGTAAAGAACAGGCAAAAGATTTAGTAGAAACATTCTGTAGTACAATAGAAAAAGCTGGTTATTATGCCGGTATTTATGCAAGCAAATGTTTCGTATTAGAGAATTTATCGAATGACAATTTACGAAAATATGACTTATGGTTAGCACACTACACTACAAAAACGGATTACAAGGGAAATTATGGTATTTGGCAGTACAGCAGTACAGGACATGTAAACGGTATCAAGGGTGATGTTGATTTAGATATAGTTTACAAGGATTATCCGACAATTATAAAACAGTTAGGATTAAACGGGTTTGAAAAACAGGACGTTAAACCTGTTATTAGTGAACCAAGTGAAATTGATGATATGTTATTTGACATTGAACTGCTTATAAATGGAAAACAGGTATATCATGTCAAATATAATACGGGTGATGATGATGACAGTAACATTGTATAAAAATACCAGTGATGCAAGATGTATCAGTAAGAATTTGTCAGAAGGTATTGAAATAACATGCAGGGAATTTGATAACGGTTCTATCATGAATCCAAGGTTAATTGTTGAGTATAACAGTGAGTATGCAAATAAAAACTATTGCTTTATCAGTGATTTCGGACGTTATTATTATATTAACAATATAGAAATCACGAATGGTAAACGTTGCATAATAAATTGTTCTGTAGATGTACTTATGACTTATGCAGGTTCAATACGAAATGTCAATGCAACAATAGTTAGAAGACAGGGGTCTGGTACTACAACAATACCGGATAGTAGTATTACATTGAAAACAGCACCGAATGTACAGGATTATATATTTACAGGAAATGCAGATGTTTTCACAAGTGGGGCATATATTTTGAACGTGTTCGGGGGTGGTGCATAATGGCAATTACTGATAGTGCTTATCCGAAATTAGCAACATGTAAAAGGGGTGATGTTGTAGAAGATGTTGTTACTCCTCAACTTGACCTAGGTAGTTATAGTACATCTTTAGAAATGTCATTTCCGTTACAGAAACTAGTTGAGCAGGGAAAATTAAGTTTTGGTGCGGTTGGATTAGATAGGAGTAATTGCTATGCCGGATTTAATCCTGCAATCAAGGGTAATTATGTAGGGTCAACAACACATTGTAGATTAAAATCGGATAGTCAAACGGGTTGGAACAAACCACTTGTAGAGCAACAAAGTTGTGGTACTGTTAATTACAGAATGATGATGTTTGTTAACAATGGTATTACACAGGGACATATGGTTTGTAATTGGAGTACACCAAGTCAAGAATGGACGGATAAAAGAACACAAACTATCAATACAAAAAGTAATACTATTTCAATGCCGAAATATGGTGCAGAAAGCTCAACAGCACCATATTATAGAAATGGTGATTACAGTATACCATACAGGGCATGTGCAATCAGGGATTGTGACTTTTTTAATTTTGTTTTATATCCTACTTTTATTGTCCAGACTTTAACGATTAAAATAATTGATGGTACAGAAAGATTATCTGGTAGTGTGGGTGCGAGTTCTGGATTGTACACATACAAGGAGTTAACAGAGTACACAGGTAATTTATCACAGACAATATGTGATGCTTTATGGGGACAAGGTTTTTATGATGAAAACACAGGTAATACCGGTACTACAAGTGGTGAAAACTGGACTCAACACAAGATATATCGGTTATTAGGGATTTCAATAAAAACATATTATGGATATGTAAAATCCACTTATAATGAACAAACTGGTACTTATCTTGTTTTAAAAGGTGCTAGATATGAATTAAATTCAAGTTCTTTTAGTGGTTGGCAATTTCCGGAAGGTTTTAATTGGGGATATAGTTTCAATGCAAATCAGATGACATTTGCTGTGTTAGCAGAATCATATAACCCATATACAAAAAGTATCTGGTATGATACAATCCCCGGGCTGTATTGGGGTTGTGCTACTAACGGTAGATGTTCAAAAATATGTCCGGGAAGAATAACTTATAAATATCCAAGTTTTGGTATTGTTAACACATATAACAGTCCAATCACACCGATTGAAAATAATGGAAATGATTATATTGTCGATACGATAGTTTATAGTGATGCAGGTGAAACAAGTTTTGTCGGCATAGGAAAAACAAATTATAATCCCACTGCCCGTGATGACACAATAACAACAGCTTATACATGCTATTCAAATGGATGTATATATGACTACAGTAGCAATGCAAATGTTAGATACTGTTTATCCGATTCATATGGTGATTATTATTCAGGTAGTGACTTATGGAGTACACTTGCAAGTTTAGGCATGTATGTAGGGTTAACAGAACAGGCATGTGAAAAAGGTAGAATAAACCCAATACAAGGTGTAAACACTCCTGATATACTATTAGGGCATATGCTTGAAGATGGGACAACAGATGGAACATTTGTTTCAGGTGATGCTATATTAGAAGAACCTCACCACAATTGGGATAATCCAACTGATAAAACACCATATAAACCAGTAATCCCGAGTGGTGGTGGCGGTTCGGGTGATAATACTCCGGGTTCGGGTGTAGATGATACTAGTAACATTGATGGAAAAACAAAACCTGATTTCACTAATATAGCAAATATATCTACAAGTCCATTCACTCAATTTTATGTCGTGTCAAGTTCTGGATTAGCAGGTATTGCTAATTTATTAAGCAGTGCAGACATTTCATTTTGGCAAGCAATAGGGACTGTAGCAGACGATACACAAGCGAATTTATTAAATTATATCATTTCATGTAGATACTATCCTTGTAATTTCACAACGACAGGTAACAAAAAATTAAAGTTTGGATTTAAAGCTGGTTGTGAACTTAACGTTACTTTACCAACACTAGGAAATACAGCACATGTATTTGACTTTGGACGTTGTGCAGTACCATATTTTGAAGGAAATGAACCAACGTTTTTAGATTATGAACCATACAGTAAAATTGAAATTGTATTACCATTTGTAGGAACATTTGAATTACCGTGTATGCTAACCAGAGGTCAGACAATTTTCTGTACTTATATTGTGGACGTTACAACAGGTATGTGTACTGCTTATGTTTGGAGTTCATCTGACATTTTATTAGTTACAGCATCTGGAAAAATTGGTGTAGACGTGCCTGTAGCAGGCAATGACGTAATAACTCAATCAGAACGAATTGCAAGTAGTGTAATCAATACTGCAAGTACAGCAATAACAGGTGGTTTGGGTGTAGCAGACAGTGCAATTAGTTTAGCAGAAGCAGTACCAAATATGAAAGATGACCCTGCAACATTTGGACATGCTCTTACTGGTACAGCTACAAGTGTTGTAAACACCATTGCAAATGTAGCTCAATCGTCGTTAAATATGCATATGGCAAGTCGGGCAGTACCGATTAAAATCGGTTCGGGTTCTGGTTTTGGTATCATGGGTCAACCAAAACAGCCTGTAATCAGAATCCATAATCCTAACAGAAGAGTACCGGATACATATGGACGTGAGACAGGATTTCCATATGTATTGAGTAATACAATTGGTTCACAGTCCGGTTTCATCATTTGTAACAATCCGGATTTAAGTAACGTACCGGCAACTGGACAGGAGTTATCTTTAATCAGACAGCAACTTGCATCAGGGGTAATAGTTTAGGGTGATAAAAATGATTGGTAAGAAAAAATATATTGATGTATTAGATTATATTGATTTAGATGATAATAATTGTGTCTACTATTTATTTTTGGGTAGACGTGCGGACGGAAAAACATATAGCATGATTAAAGCAATGCTGGATACCTTTATAAAAGAAGGTATCCCCTCTGCATATGTCAGACGTTCACAAGAAATGGTTATTGCTAAGAACATCTCATTTCTATTGCAACCGTTTACTGACTACATTGAAAAAAAAACAAAGGGAAAATATAATTCATACACATATCGTAATAATTGTTTCAGATTCGCTTATAAAGATGATAATAACAAAGTAATCAATACAAGTGAACCTGTAATTTATACCAGTGCACTGTCAACGGTTATGACACAAAAGGGTGCAGACAAGGGAAAAATTAGATTTTTATGTTTTGATGAGTATGTTGAGCCAAACGGTAAGTATTTAACAAATGAGTACACATTATTTACAAATGTGATAAGTAATTTCATTAGGGACAGAACGGACGGTTACACGAAATGTATTTTATTGGGAAATCCGTTATCAAAATCATGCATCTATTTTAGGGAATTCGGTTTGTCAGCAGGTGACGTTGACAAATATAAACCGAATGACATAGTAGATATAAAGAACAAAGATGGGTCAATAACAAAATTCATATATTTACCGCCTGTTGAAGAAAAGAAAAGTAAAATAAATAAATATATAATTGATAATAATAGTGAAAATAATAGTATTGTAACTGGTATTTGGGATGTTGGTAATTATCGCCACTTAACAGCAGAACAAAACAGTTATTCAGAATTGATTGCAAGTGCAGGCATTGAGTATCGTGAAAAGTATTACTGCATAGAAATTAGAAATGATATGAAAACGGATAACATGTATCTGTTTTATAGACCATCAAGTCAAGAGTTTTTCAAAAAACAGGATTTGCGATATAGTGATAATCCGTTAAATGGGTATGTGGTACTAACTGGAAAAACAGATTTTGAAAAAGTATTACGGGACTTAACCAGATTACAAAGAGTATTTTATAGCGACAATTTTACAGGTAATATAATAGAAACTCTTTGGAGACGTGATGTATTGTTATAAAATTAGTAAAAGTAGACAAGTCATTGTCTACTTTTTATGCATCTATCCAAATTGAAAAAAGTTTTGAAAAAAGTATTGACATTTTCAATGACTTATGCTATACTATAATCATAGAGCAGGAACAAAGCTCTATAAAATAAAAATTATGAAATGAGGTCTTAGTAATGGTAGAAAACAAACACGTATCACCTGACAAGATTAAAGCATTGTTGAATGTTTTAGTAGAATATAACACCAATGTTATTAGAAATTCAGGGACATGCAGGAACACGACAAGGGCAAGTGTAAACGAACCAACATATGTTGCAACTGACATTTACACAAAAAGCGTTGCAAAACATGTATTTCCGCTGATAACTAATTTTGGTTTAGCAACCAACATGGGAGATGTGGCATTTGATGCAATGGCGGTAATCAATGTGGGTTATGATTTATCAGGAGTTAATCCATCTTATCAGAACTGTGATAGTCAGTTTGAGTATTATGGTATATCATTGAAAAACCATAACAATGTCAATGGGATTATTAAAAAGTCGTCAATACAACTCACACCTGACATTAACAGAAGCATTGTTGATGTGTTATTAGACAGAAATACAGATAAACCTTATCGGTCATACAAGACAGTACTTGTATTAACAGATATAATAGATACACTGGATTATAGAAATAAGGAAGATATGAAAATTATTGATGGAATAATTGAATTAGCAACATTGTTTGATTTCACATATTTAACATTCAGTGAAATGCATAAGCGGAAAAGATGTAGATACTATCCGTTTAAATACAAGAGTGAGACAAGATATAGAGTAATTCCAAATTATTGTCCTAGTCCTGATAATATATATTACAGTCCACTAATGTATGCAAATGTTATCAATGCAAGAATAATAGATGGTTATGACGGTATTAACGAAAAACCTGAAAAGGTTGGTGATAGTCATATGTTTGCAACTGCATTGTTGGATGATGACTTAGTGGTAATTGACAGGGGACTGTATAACTATAACGATTGTATAGATAATAACGGTTTCACAAAGATGTTTGATGACAAAGACGAAAAAGATGCTTATTTAAGTGCTAATAACGTCGCACCAATTTATAAACATATGATTACAGTGTGACGTTAATATAAAAATTATTATTTACAAGGAGTGTTTTAATTATGAGTAAAGTATTATTTAACAGCTATGAGAACGCTAAGAAGGTAGAAAAAATTAAAGCTATTAAGCTTATGAAGAATGCAGATGAGCTTAAAGACATGCTGGACAATGAACTGACTGTAACGGGTCTGAATGTGGTAGATGAAGATGATGTGATAACAGATGAAGGTGTTGTTATCAGTATTAGGACAACTTATGTATTTACAGCAGATGCTTGTTACAAGACCACAAGCAAATACTTTAGCAGAACTATGATTGACATGGTAGAGTTCTTAGGGTCAGACACATTTCCGCTGACTATCAAGATAGTTAAAGTGAAGATTGCAGATGGATACAATGATGCACTTGGATTTGATGTAGTAGAATAAAAAATAATCCCGTGAATGGTGAAAACCCATTCACGGGTATACTAATAGGGGTGATAATATGACATATGATTTGAATGAAATGATTAAATTAGTAAATAGAGCTAATTTTAGATTGAGAAACTTGGAGAACACTACAAGAGTAAACAGTGTAGGTAATACAGTTAGTTTTGCAGATTATAGCAGAACATATGAACAATTGACAACGGTTAAGGACGTGGCATTTAATACTGAAACGGGACGTAACATGTTTACAGATGCAACGGATAAATTAAGATTTAGCAGACCATCAAAGGCATGGACTCAATCTGATTTAGCAATGTTAAAAGTACAGTTAGATGCGGTATTAAACGATAAAGCATTGACAACTGTAACTGTAATTAAACAACACGCTAAGAAACTTGTAAAAGAAAAGCAAGCACAAAACACACAAGAAGCATATGACATACTTGGGGCAGGTTCAAGGGGAAATTGGTTATTCAATGAAATGATGAGAGAAGATTTTGAGAGTGATGTAATCCAAAGTACTTTTGACGAATTTAGACAACAGGGACAGAAGGTTACAGACATTTCATACAGTGACATGTTAACCAAAGTAACAGAAAAGAAAATAAATAGTAGGGATGGAGACCAATTCAAGGCAAAAATGATAGTGACAAGTGAAGGAAATGATTTTGTGAGACGTTATGAAACAACTACAGGTAAAGAGTTTCCTTGGTTTAGTCAAGGTCAAATGTCAGAACTGGAAAATATGTTAGATGATAAGTATACTAATTTGACTGATTACTTATTACAAAATAAAATCAGTTATGTAAATTACAATGTCGTTAAAAAATCTATTGAAGATGAAGGAGATAAGTAATATGATTGAATTTTCTGAATACATGAAAAAACATGCAGATGACATTGCAGATGGTAAGTTAAACGTCATCAATATAAGCAGGGACAGTAGCAGGCACAAACATAAATATACAAAAACAATAATAACACTGGATACGGAAACAAGCAGTTATATTTATAACGGGAAAAAATATGCATATGTCTATATTTGGCAATTATGCATTGGAGACTTTGAAGGTAATTATGAAACGATATACAGCAGGGATTTAGACGACTTAAAGAAATTACTGGACATGCTTAATACTAGTGGACAAAAACAAATGGTTTTTGTCCATAACTTGGGATATGATTTCCAGTTCATTAGAAATGTTATCCCATTCATAGAGGTCTTTGCAGTTAAAGATTATAAACCAGTCAAGGCATATTACAAGGATTTTGAATTTAGAGATACTTATATTATGACAGGGTCAAGTTTGGAAAATCTTGCTAAAGATAATAAATTAAAAACACAAAAATTGGTAGGTGATATAAATCATACTCTTGTTAGAACTCCTGACACACCATTGACAAGCAAAGAAATGTCATATTGTGAAAATGATGTAATTGTATTATATGAATTTATACTTAAAAAATATGTGAAAAGTCCAAATTTCAAGAGTATGAATGACATACCAATTACAAAAACAAGTGTTGTGAGACATGCAGTACATGAGTATATAAGAAAACATAAATTACAATTTAAAGTTCGTGCAATAATAGACAAGTTAAAACCGGATGAAGATTTATTTAATCATCTGCATGAAGCATTCACAGGTGGATTGACGACAAGCAATGCAGTTTGGAGTAACAGTGTAATTGCAGATGCAGTTCACAGTATGGACATCACAAGCAGTTATCCGGCAATTATGTTTAGGAGTAATAGATTTCCTATGGGTAAATTCACAGTAGCAGACACGGATGTAAATCCATGTATATTAGAAGCAACTGACACAATGGCATATATTGCCACAGTAGAGTTAACGGATATGAAAAGTAAATTTGGCATATCGTTATTAAGCGGTAACAAGATAGATGCAATTAACAGTACTGGTGTAATAACTGCAAATGGTAGAATTGTCAAGGCGGATAAAGTGGTGACAACAATTACCAACATTGATTATGAAAATCTAAAAATGATGTATACTTTTAAAGTATCAAAAGTGACATATTTTGCATGTGCAAAACAGGGTTATTTACCGGATTATATTGTAATACCTATGCTTGGATTTTATCGGGATAAAACAGTATTAAAGGGTATTGATGAACAGTATGAACAGTACATGATTCAGAAGGGAAATCTAAACAGTATTTACGGGTCAATAGTTATGAACCCATTGAGAGACTTTATTTATTTCAGTTGTGAAGATGGTTGGTTAGATGATGAACAATTAGAATGTATGGGAAAAAATGAAGATGGAACAATAAAAGATTCATTCAAAGATTATTTTTTATCGACATCTGAAAAATTAGAAAAGTATTATGCAAGTAAAAACACAATTTACGTTTATCAATGGGGTGTATGGGTTACAGCATTAGCAAGACAAGAACTTGTTAAAATGTTGGCTAAAGTCGGTAACAATGCGGTATATTCTGACACGGATTCAATAAAATATATCGGACAAAACAAGGGACATTTTTGGAATAGAAACTTAGAAATACACAAAGAAAATGAAATAGCTGGTAAACACTTTAAAGTAATCAGTGATATGTATACCCCAAAATCAAAAGACGGAAAAATCCACGAACTTGGTCTATGGACATATGAGGGTTGTAGTGATGAAAACGGATTCAAAACACTTGGTGCAAAAAGATATGTATATATACAGAACGGGGTTTATCATGCTACAGTTGCCGGATGTCCAAAACGTGCAATAGAATTATACTTAGAAAAAAATGGTTTAGACAGTTTCACAGACGGGTTATTATTAAGCGGTCAATATTTATCAAAACCAGTTGACGGTATACATTATAATCATAGTTTTAAAACCACAATGACATATTTAGAAAACGAACCTGAAACAATACCCGTAACTGATTACTTAGGACAAACAACAAATGTAAAAACTGGTACAGGTGTATTTGCAGAGGGCTGTTCATTTCAATTAACAGTTTCAAGTTCATATTTAAAATTCTTAGCAGGGTTTAAAATCGGTGAATAAAATTATTAAAACGGTCAACAGATTTAGTTTAGCACACTAAAATCTGTTGACCGTTTTTTTGGTTCAAATAGAACAATTGTTCGGAAAATGAAAAACAGTGCAAATGGCTATGTTTAGCCAATTTGGGGCAAACTACGCACCCGTAGGGTGCGTAGGGTGCT
>ERZ808027.35-NODE-35-length-13296-cov-6.412697_pt1 | contig 13296 bp, 12 predicted proteins | sample MGYA00380183_ERZ808027 | MGnify/ENA primary metagenome ERZ808027 (study PRJEB31490, sample SAMN06133374) | cow dung metagenome | isolation source: H7 | host: cow | place: China: Chengdu | collected 2015-05 ...
ACAGAGAGATGTTTGAACACATTCAGGAGAACGCACCGCACTTGAACGCCATCCGCTATGCATTGAATGAACTCGAAGCCGCTGCACTCACTGCCAGCGACGTTTACAACTGCACCAACGTGAGTGAATACAATAGCGACGCCGAAGAGTGTGAAAAGATTGCAGCAGCTCTCACTGCACTCTACAATAACATCACCAGCCGCGAAGCTGCAAACCTGCAGGCATCAGAAACAAAGCACGGGGAGGTTGAGTAATATGTTGGATGTTAAGCTTTACACAGTTGTTTTTGTGCATGATACAATTGACCCAGATTTGCATATTATCACGATCGCCGGGCACGGTCGCCAGGCCCGCTATATTTACAGAGGCGATATTTGCAGCGGTGACTGGGTAACAATTGACGAACACGACATCGCCCGCCGTGTGGTTATTGATCTTAATTCTGGCAAGGTGATGTTTGTATGAATGATAGAAACGCGACTGACGCCTGGTCGGTAATGGGCAACGACTCACAGCACCGCTATCCGATTATCACACCGAAACGAGTCCGCCAACTGCTTGACAATGCTGTCAAATATGATTCGTTTGAGCTGTGGACCTTATGCGATGACCTCGCCGACGTGCTGCTTAGTCTTAACAATGTGGTGGCGTCATATCGCTGGCAAATTAAAAAACTTAGAGCCGAAAACGAAGCACTCCGCAAAGCACTGCAACAACTGAAATAAAAAAAAAGCCCCCTGCCGGTTACCAAGTCGGCAAGGGGTTATTATTATGGGTGCTCATTATCTACATAGAACGGCGGAGCCGTTAAACTATTACACCAGACTCCAAATAGTTGGCGATCTGTGTGAGTTCTGTCGCTGTCGCTGTAATCCCTGAAACGTTTGGATTGACGCACTTCACCAAGCCCGACATGTCGCCGAGTGTGCGAGAGTGGTGCAACGGGTATGCCGCTGTAGAACCGTGCAAGCCAGATGTTACAACACGGGTCTTTTTAATCGTGATCACCATGTTGGGGCATCCGTTGATCCCCATCATACCGCCCATATTTGGGGACGTGATAGCAGTAACACCGCCCGTCATGTTGGCACCTAGTGTATTCAGGGCCCCGGAGATACCGGAGGAAGCTCCAGAAGCGCCCCGCGTGATTTCGCCTAGTATGCTGTTCTGCTTTTCATTTATTGCCGCCATTTCTTCGGCTGCGGCCCCCTTTGAAGCGATTGCGGTCCCTGCTTTTGCGAGTGTACCGCCTGCAAGTATTGAAGCTCCCAAAGTACCAGCAACAAGCGCTGGGACGCCTACGGATGCCGCCAAAGTCCCGATTTTAAGAGCTGCGCTGTCTGTCGTCAACGGCACGTCATAGCCTATAGAACCCGTGCAAGTGAAAAGCGTATTGGATAGCCCGCCCTTGCTGCGTACGACATAGACAAGCATTTCACCTGTTAAAATATTGACATACGTCTCCGTGTTGATGCTAGCGCCTACAATGTCCGCAACTGGTACGGGGTACTGTCCGCAATACGGGATATATATCTGCGCACTGGTATACGGTTCGAGATCCTGCCAGTCCTCTGCGTCGGGTACGTCAATGGAGCATGTTCCGCCGTAAATAATTGGCGTCCGGATTTGATACGGCTGCCCGGTGAGCGTTATAGGTGCCGTGGCCCGCCCGAAATATATAGCAGGGGTCCAGAGGGTTGAAACGCCTGTAGCTGTGTATAGTGATGATGATAGGTCTATGGGATACATGCGGCACACTGGGAAATACTTCAAACATTCACTAAAATCAAGCGTTGCGGAGTTGAAAACAGCAGTCCACATGTTTTGCATAAAGGATTCAGAACCGAGCGACGCCCATAGACTAGCGCCGAACGCGTTTGCAACGCTGCTGTCCATAGCGTACAAGCTCATCATAGAGCCCGGAAACCCTAAGAGGTCGCTGTATCCGGTGCGGGGCCCTGTATCGCTGCCAGTCCACTCCGGGCCCTCGCCCATCTTGTCGGGACCGTCTTCGGATGGCTCCCCGCCTGGCTCCGGTCTGTCTGCGTCGGGGTTGTATGTTGATTTGGTGCTGTCTCCGTCTGTAATCCATTCTGGGACCTTTTCAGACAACAACGGATCATCTCCGGGGACTAGGTTCCCGACATACTCATCGCCATCCATCTCGGCAAACCAGAAATCCGCTGTATTTTGTGCGTACTCGTACTCGTGCCCGGGCTGCGCCCATACCGGCAACAAGCACATATGTTTCCATACGTCGTCCAATGTGACGCGGGGGACTGTTGTGCCAAAGTCGTCGCGGCCCTCGGGGATGAAGAAGTTGCGCTGGTTGTCCGTCCATTTGTCATGGTACGACCTCAAAGTTTCAAGAGTCCAGCCACTTATAAGCCTATTCGATGCCGTTACGATAGGGGAGCTTGCGTTGAAGCCGCTGTAGTTACCTACATATCCATGACTAAAGAATGAAGCGTAGCTGGCGTTGAGAATACTGGCTTCAAAAATTCTGTTTGTTCCCTCTTCTTCATAATAAACACCGGTGCAGGTTCCGGAGCCTGATGGCCTTGTTCTAAGGCCTGTGCCCCATGATGAACGCCTGAATCCGCCATAGGGATAGCTACCATATGCTCCTGATATTAACCATTTTGGCGTTTTGGATGCGGCCTCTTCTATCGGAACGGGCGGAACGTCCAATCCGCTCCCGATTGCTGGATATAAATAGCTGTAGTTACCTAAACCTGATGCTGGTGTGGTGTTACGGCCCCAACCGCTGAACGAGTACTCTAGAAAATAAAATCCAGTTGCGGATTCATCATCACGCCACAACACTCCGTCCGCTAAGTCTGTAACGCTGTACGTTTTGCCGGCGTGCGTAAATGTATCCGTTGTTGTACCGTTTCTCAGATTAATGAAGCCCCGAACGCTGTAGTTGTCACCGTACACTGCGTTGTACGCGTTGTCTGCTGTCCCGTTCGCGATGCCTGTAAACTTGATTGAAATGTATACCAATGACGGATGCACAACACCGCGGGAGTCAAACTCACCAAAGATAGCAGGGCTAACCATGTAGCCAATATTGGTTGCTGCTTGATGTGTGCTATATCCATATACGGCGCTGCCTGTAACAATGCTGTTGCCAGTCATTGCCCGTGCGTTGCCCTGGTTGATGCCAGTGTAGTAGATGTCGAAAACATTGCCCTGCGTGTTGGGATACTCCTCCGCCGTGCGCTCGTTGTTTGTATCAGGGGCATAACGCGCAATATAGTACGATGGGATCATGTGTTTGGGTGTGTTTTCGTACTTAACAAACCCGGTACTAAATGCCGTGGGGTATAAGTCTGTCGGCGTGTATGTCTTGTTGCCCTGGTATGCTGCTGTCTCTGTTGCTTGTTCCGTGAATCTCTCTTTATTCATTCAAATCACCTCACGTACTGGTTGCAGGCGATGACCTGCCGATAACACCTAACACCATCCAACATGTACCTGTTTCAGCTGCCAGCAGGGTGCCGTCTGATTTCAGAACATGCGTTTCGCTGCTGTTGGTGAACCCCTGTGACGTGTCGGGGATATAGTTTTCTGTCTGTCCCTGTGCCCTGTCGATGTTGACGCGTAACCCCCTGATGCCTGCCGCGTATGTCATCAATACATCAACGGTTCCAGATACCACGGCACGGCCGCCCGTCATAAATGTGACGTCTGTAACCCAATAGTAGCGCCCAAAATCAGGGATATACATGTAGTTAATTCCGGCAAGGTCGGCGGAATTGACTCGCAACAGTATCTGCGGAGCTGTTACGCTTGCATCCTGGTACGGCTTGCAGTCGTATGACCCCGCGCCCGTCAATGACTTGTTCAGCATACGCGGATCGCTGCTTGTTTTATACAAATTAACAGTCATAAAAAGCCCCCCAGTCATCTTCATTCGGCAACAGAACAAGACATTCAGCCGCAAACCATTCTAAAAGCCTTGTAGCAACAGGGCGAAACAGTCGGAGTGCTTCTTCTTGCTCTAGCATCTGCTGGGATGTTGTGACGCCGATATTGCCGTAAACGTGCAGGTTGGTATCCTCGTCTGTGTCAATGTCTCTGTTGTCGGTGTGCTCCTGTACTGTGTCTGTAGCCCCGTCCGCTGTTGGTGTGTATGTCTCAACCGATAAACCACGGGACGCCGTTGTTCCCTCGCTCTCACTCTTGCCCGTTTCGCGCTCCGTTGCGTCGTCGTACGTTGTGGCGCTGTTGGTTGTGGTTGGTTTGGTGCCTGTAACAGTGTTGACGCTGTCGTCGTTGATTGATATTGATGATGGGAGCTTGCTGCCGTCTGCTGTGTCGTCTCCGTATAAGCGCCGTGTTGTGTGTCCCTGCTCGTGCCGTGTGGTTGTGGCCTGTCCGTATGTGATGTCGTCGCCTGTTACGATGTCCTTGTGTCCTATCTCGGTGCGGTTGTAGTTTTCAAGCGGATCATAGTTGGTGTACCATGCACGGCATGCCCGCTGTATGTCGGTTGTGTGTGACTGTTTCCAGAGTTCCCAACATGACAAAAAAGCGGCGTACGCGTCCGCGGATGTTGATCCCCAAAATGACCATTCCCAGTGATCCATGATATAGCGTTCAAGGGCTGCAGAATCAACAACCCTGTATGTTCTGATGCTGGAGGAGTCTCCCTCCTGCTCTACTATTGTGCATGTGATACCGTGGTTATCCAGATCCGTTGCAACTGTGCTCGGGAAACCGTTGGGAAACGCGTCGGATATTTTGAAGTATTTAAACGGACTCGCCATTGTTCTCGCCCTCCTGCTTGTTGTCTTGCTGCTCGTTGTCCTGTACGGTGTCGGCGTCGTCTTCGTGCATCTCCTGCCGTGACTCCTGCCATGCTTCGCTAAAATCAACGGAAATCGATGTCCCGAACAGTTTGTTCATCTGTTCAGCAAATTTTTTACGGTACGCCAACCGCTGCAACGGGAGTATCATGCTAACACCGTCGGATCCGTGCAACTCGTCTGTTGTCTGCTGTGCCAGCTTGGCTGTGTTTTGCATGCCTTGGCCATAAAGTTGAAAAAACCGCTTGACAATGTTGTCTCTGTACTGGTTGAGGTATTGCAACAGGTTAATCTTTTCAGGGTCGGCAAGGTCTAAAAATTCAAGTTCGTCGGCCTGTCCGTCAATGTACTTTTTCAGACTGTCATCACTTGTAACCGCCAAAAAATTACCATTGTACAGGGCTTTGACTGCTTCTTCGATGGCATCTTTTTCGCGTTGATTGTGTACTTTTGGGATTCTTAAAAGTCTAGCAAACAACACGTTCAGGCGCTCGGATACGTCAACCTCTGCCAGAATGTTCGAAAATTTGAACAGACTAAAATCAGGGGACGCCGTGGCATTGTTCCAACCAACCGCGAAACGATCGCCAACCTTGCCCTTGAGCTCGTCGGAAATCCCTACAACTGTAATAAGATATTCAGTTGGCAACCCGTTGAAGATTTCGCCACAATAGCCGCCGGGGCCCGTGTACAAATCGCCATGCCATTCACAAACACCGCAACTGCCGTTAAAAATAAGATTTGTTTCAATCCATTCAGGGAGTAACGTGTCCGGGAGTCCGCTCCATTCAAACATACCTAACAAAGTATTGAACAAGTTGAGAAAATGCTCTTGCGTGTCGACTGCCTTTTTGACTTTTGGTTTCAGTGTTTCATAGTACATAATGTTCACTCCTTTTCAAAACAGGGCCCCAAATCGGGGCCCGTTGTTGTTATAAGTCGCGGATAACAAAGCTAACAATCGGATAAGCCGAGTTCACAAAGTACTGCATTAAACTGTGGTGGAAATAGTTGACGGTGTCGCGTGATGCTGTGTAATTTGATGTTACCTTTTTCTTGTCGATGGAAACGCCCATCGCGTAACGGTCATAAATAACACCAATAACACCTGTAATATCGTAACTTGTAGCGCCTTCGGCAACTTCAATTCCTGCTTCATTTGCTGCGGCGGCTGTGAGACTGATGGAGCTGGCTGCGCCAAAATTGTACGGGGTTGCGTCGTTTTCGGATGTTGCGGCCTGCCATGCAGATACCTTGTCATACTCACCAATTCCCAACAGCTGCTCGTTGTAAGTGTTGGCACGTACTCCAAACTTTGCGGCGTTGACGAACTTGTTCAGCAGGATTGTGTTGGCATCGCTTGCGAATGTTACCATGTTGTGATCGTTGTACAGGGCTGTAAATCTGCGGATGTTGTCCTTTGTCTCTGCGATACGCTGCAAAGCAAAGCGCATAAAGTCGGGATCTTCCAGGGCTGTCGCTGCTGTGATGGTGCTGCCTCTGTGTAATGCCTTGTACTCCGTCAACAGGTTGATTTCGTTGTTGTTTGCTTTTGCCGTTGCAATGCCCATGGAAACAGTCATCAGGCCATACACTTCGGCTTTCAGCTGGATTGTGTTGTCAACGGATGTGAACAAACCGGCAATGTACTCCGATACCTGCGCCGCGGACTGGAACGCGCTGAACATCTGCTCACGTGCTTCAGTGAGTGCAACCATTACGCCGTGTACTTTTTTGTACAGTTTCGCACTCACTGCCGGCTTGTAGCATCCGTGTTCAATTGCTGCAATTCTTGCGCCTTCTGCGTGGCCGCCTACCTCACTCCAGTTAACAAAGCCAGCAGGATTCCACATTTCATCAACCATGACATCACTGAGATCGATAAAGATCTGTTCTGTCATCAGGCCGAATTCTACAGGGTCAACGTACAGGGATGGCAACTGTGCCGTGTAGTGTCTTGTATTAACTACAATTTTGCCGATCTGAGTCAGCAGGGCTTTGTGAAAAATATCCACGGGGCTCCCGTTTGTGATTTCCCCGTCCTGAATCTGCAGGGCTTCGCCGAGATCCGCAACAAGATGGTCATCCAGTGCGGTGATCGTCGAAACGTTCACATCCATGTAACCTTTGGCAACCAGCTGGGCAATGCCCGCCTTTGTTGCTGCTAAAATCTGTGCATCACTCCACATAAATAAATACCTCCTTAAAGTCTTGAAACAATTGTTTCAGCTGCTCCCCCGTATATTTGTTTACCTTCGGGGGTTTTGGTTCTACTGCTTATATACTCACTCTTCAGAATGCTACGCTTTTGGGATATGCATTCCGAAGCGATCCACCAGTTGTCGGGCTTTTGTGTCTTTGGTAACGCTTTAGAGGGCGGCGACAATGCTGCCGACAAGTAGTCGCTGTATTCAACTTTGAAATCTGTCGGGAGATTTGTCAAGAACGCCGTCCGGACATGCGCCCCGTTTTCGTACGTGATTGCAGGTTTAATCAGCACGGCGTCGGCTTTGTCAAGATGGCTGAAACACGTGAGCATCGGAGCAAATAAAAAATATTTGATGTCGTGCGCGTTGTAGTATTTGATGATATTAGCTTCGATTGAGAACGGCGGATTATCAACAACAACACGGCCGCCATAGTCGAACGACTGATAGTCTGCACCGGGCCAAAACGGGCGGACCATGTCGGAACGGGCAACACCGTACCGGGCTGCAACCCAATCCGCTATAATGTCATACACCGCCGGCGGGGTCATACAGTCGTCTGTTGTCTTCTTCGGCTTGAACTTTTCAACAAACTCCTCATAGGTTTCAGACTTGTGCTGAATTGTTGGCATGTCGTACAACCCCCTCAAAATTCACACCGTTCATAATAATACGGATCGGGATCTCTTCTTTTGTTGTCGGCTCCGGAGTTTGCTCCGCTTCGTAACCGTTGAGCCCTCTTGCTTTGATGATGCTCTCGAAATCCATATGACTAATATTTGCATCAACATAGCCGGCAATACCGTCAACACGTTCAGCCGCGGTACGTTGCCACATTGGGGCTGTAATATGCTGCACCGGAGTCCAATCAGCGATCCACAGACTGTACTTTTCGCGCGTTGCTTGGCTCACATAATTCTGTACAGTGCTCCTGTTTGCATAAAATCCAGCAAAATAGCCAGCCTTTTCAATCTCGTTACAAAATGCAGTGATCAGGATATTCGCGGCGGTCATCTGGTTTTTTTCTTCGATGTCGTAATACAACGGGAACTCGAACTGCTTGCCCTTTACGACTTGTAAAAAGGTTTTAGCTTCTTTGATGGCGTCCTCACCAGTTGTTGCGTAACTATACCAATAAGCCCCGACTTTCAGGCCTGCCGCTTTCGCTCCTCTGTAGTTCTCTTCAAACAGTGAATCCTTTTGAGATAGCTCTCGGCCGTAACCTGCCCGGATGATAACAAAGTCAACGCCGGCCGCCTTGACTGCTGGCCAGTTAATGTGCCCGTTGTGTTTTGATACGTCAATTCCCTTCAATTGTTTTCACTCCCTTCTGTTGCTGGTGTGAAAAATAAAACGTGACTACCATTGTGCAGCAATTGCGCATTGTTTCGGCGTACTGCTCCGGATACACGAAGGCAAGACAAACAACCGTCAAAACAAGCAAAATTGTTATAATACTTTTAACGCACATCAAGTTCCGGAACTCGTTCATTTTCCGCACCTCCTTGTTTTAATTATAACACATGTTACAAAAATTGTCAATAGTCTAAATAGATCCGGCATTTTGACAAATACGAACAAAATGCCATGCCCTGCTGGTTTGTACTAAAATAAAATTTATGCTGTTGCCACAAAAACACCAAAAATTTTTCAAGCATCGGGGGCCCTAACCCGTACGCCTGCCAGCTCTCGGTAATAGGTTCACTCTGTAGGATAATGCATTTTGAAACGTCTCGGGGATATCCAGGCCGTACCCAAACACACAACCCAACATCGTCATGGAGTACGGTTTGAAGTTGCAAGAACTCCGACCCGTACTTGATAAAAATAGAACTGTCAAGCACTTTGAACTTTGTTTTGTCGCCCTTATGCCCGGGAAACAGTGGGAATTGTTTCACGGAGTACGTTCCGCGGCCTGTAATGGCATTCAGTTCCTCGTTGTCAAAATCGAAGAACCTTTTTACAAACTTGTCTTTTTGTTCACGGTACTCCCTCGGCGGGGCTATCAGTTCAAAATAAACATGTGTTTCGCCCGTGTCAACTATCCCATAGTCTCCAAGCTTTGCAGCTTTTAAAGGCGTTGCAACACCTAGGTCGCTATAGTAATGGTTGTACATGTCGAGTGTATTCCCTAACATAATAACACTTCCAGACCTACGCAGCCGGAACACGGTTGACAATAGGTCTGAAAGCAGTATAAAGTCGTGGGGGTCGTTTTGTCTCACGTCCATCGGGTTCAGCGGGACAAACTCATCAAACACAACCATATCACACCTGGGGAGATTCAGGGCGCTTTTCAGGTCGCTAACCTGATCCAGGCTTGTAACCATGGCGCAACGCTCCGGACATCGGTCAACGATCTTGCCTGTTTCGTCGCGCTTGCACATATACCAGGCCCGGGAATCGTACACCATGGAGTTATATAGGCCGTCTGTTAGTTTGTGAATATACCCGTACGCGTTGACGGTATCAAAAAGAGTTTTTGCATTTTTTGGGGCTATCATGTCGGCGGAATCGCGGACATATAAAAACGACGTGCCATAAAGCCACCACATACAAAGACAATACAATATCACGTTTGTTGTTTTGCCGGTCGCGCGCTCCGACAACAACATAAACCATGCGGCCTGCTTGAATGGCATAACCGTCGGGTTGTAATAGCAGTCGGGGCACCCTAGAGAGTTATACAGCTTTGCTATCGTGCTCCATGGATACACCCGGCCGGCCCCTGGTGTCCCTGGTTCTATCAGTTTTAGCCGCGTGAACCTCTTGTCCCTGTCCTCTACATGTTTCAAAAATTGTTCTTCTTGAGCCTGCTGCAGCATTTCGGCTTGTTGTTTTTTGGTTAATTTCTTTTCTGCCATTTTGCAGCCACCTCCCTATGTTATTATTATAACACAGGGCGGCTGCTTTGTCAACTTTGTTATTTTGTGGACTTGTCGACAAACTCCAGAAGCTGGGTGACTACCTTCAAGCGGTACTTGTCTATTTCTCCGACATTGTTGCGGGGGTCTCTTCTCTGGTTGCGAGTGATCTCGCTATCCAGCAGCAGGGCCAAATAGTCGCCGCTGAGTCCCATAGAAAACCCAATCGGGAACAGTCCAACGGATCCGCGTTCTGTCATGACCTCAGTGTGTCCCTGCTCATCTGTTACAACATGGGAGTGCGTTTCGTCGTGGTACTGGTGCCCCAACTTGCAGGCCGGAACATACATCTTGTCATGTACGAACTCAAACAAATCAGGGCGGGTGCCGGTTTTCTTCTCTATCTTGTCAAGGTGTTTTTTGAGTGCATCTTTAGGCAAGCCCGCGATTGTCTGTTCGAAGTCGAAACCGTCATCCGTTGCCCATTCTTTTACATATCTCTTAGCCCCGAGGGTCTTGAACCGTGTATAGTTTCCGTGCTTGTTGATTGGGTCAAACTCCCCGAGGTCTGTAACCAAATCGGGATCAATGCCCCTGTGGTCGTACATGTAAAGGGCTGCAACATCACCCGACAAGCTCCTGTACGTTGTCAAGTCAAAGCCGTGGCGCTTGTTCCACGCGTTGACCTTTTCTGTATTGTCAAGCCATTTTTTCAGGTTGTAGACTTCAAACCATTCGGCATGGTCGTCCGGGTTGACTAAATAAGCGGAGTCGGTATCACAATACACAACATCGGCGGACAACTCGGGATCCAGGACAACGGCCAGCAGATTGCGGCGGGCGTGTGCTGTAGTCCATACACCCCAATAGGGGTTCAACGGGCTGTATTTGTTGTCGCGTTCTCCAAACATGTCGTTGTGGAATTTTGTTTCAAGGTCTTGATCCTCTGTCGTTGTTGTTTCCCATTCGGACCCGTCAAAACTGATTGTATTAAAGTGAAGGTGTTCGCACATCATCCCGTACAAGGCGTTGACCATGGCCTTCGCAAACTTGTACTCCGGAGTCCCGTCAAGCTTTGCACGTTTCAGAATTGTTTTCTTTTGGTAATATTTCAGTGCGATGAAGCGGATAGCGTCGGGCAAATAGTCATACTTGCTATAGTAGCAGTTCTCAATGACTGGATACGGGTCAAACTCATAAGCGTCAACAATTGACATAAGATCCAGGTCTGTTGCCATGATTGTTACGGAGTCGGCTGCCAGGATCCGGCCGTTGTCGATGATCATGTTGTATTTCTGAACACATTCTTCAATGCTGTCGCACTCGTTATAGTTGTATGTTTTAGACAATGAGATGATACTGTGCGGGGTCTTCGGGCGGAGGTGTGTGAGTGTGATTTTGCAGCGTGTTGCGTATTTCTCGGAGCGGTTCAGAATGTTGTAGAGGTCCGGAGCGTCGTCCGGGGTCCAGTTTCCAACCGGGAACTTCTGAAAAACAAGGCTGTAAGGGTATGAGCTTGTGAAGTCCCATCCGTTGACGTTGTAGAGTGTTTGGCCGGCCCATTTAAAAGAAGCATGAGTAAAACCGCCTTGAAACAGATAGTCAATAATTTCAGAATACTCGGCATAACTCTGCGGGAAGCTCTCGCGGTATTGTTTCCCGGCTGTGCTTATGTAACTTTTTGTTCTGCCCTTTTTGTCTGTCTTTGTTACTGTAATGTCGCGGGCGTATGTTTCTTTTACGTCGAAACGAACAAAGCCGGTCTGGGTGAGCGGATAGGGGAAACCGTTTTCAACATAGTTATTGATAATATATTCATTAAGTTCGGCAAGGATACGGACATCACAGGAGCAGTATTCTTTTTCTTTATCAGTCAAAACTGTTTGAGAATTACGCGGGATATTATAGTCAAGGTCGTGTGTTTTGCTGGTTGGTGTTGCGTAATTTTTTGCCAGGCTGTTGAGTGAACCGTTGCAAAGTCTGAGGGCGTCCTGCCACAAAAATCCGCGGAACTCGGTGTATGTCATCGGCTGGCGTTCTTGGTCCGCGAACAAGTCGAACAAGTCGAGATCGTGTTGTAAAAAAGCAAATTCAAAGCTGCTGTTTGCGTGTAATACTCTCAGGAGTCTCACTGAATCCATCGGGGTGACGTTGTGCAGGTCGGTGAGTCTGTAGTGGTTTGCGATTTGGTTGAATACGTCGTTCGCTGTCTCCCATGTTCTGCAATGAAAAACAACACCGCCGATCCCAATCTGAAAATAGTAGCGATAGCCGTAAGCCTCTAAAACCTTCGGAGAGCCGTCCGGGTTGACTTCGTTCTTCTTGTATCTGCCGCGCTCGTCGCGTTCTGCATACTTGTAAACAGTAGTGGTTTCGGTGTCGTAATTGACTGAGAGGTCGCCAAACTCGCAATTGATCGGGCACTTGCCTTTTTTGAGTTCTATGTCGTTGAGCTCGCAATATCTACGCCAAATCTTTGACGCTTGCTTCTTGTCTTGGTACCATTGCACCTCTGGCAAGTATTGCGCAATAGACATGCCGGGATAAACGTCAACGTCTTGGTATTGTCTAGCAGGTACTGGCACGGGGCTGAGATCTGCAAAAACCGGGTTCGGTCTGTATTCGATACCGTTCGGCGTGTTGAATTCTAAAGCCCTGCGGCTTTTCGGCTGTACCATAATGCAGCCGCGGTTTGTGTCTTCGTGTCTTGGTAACATATTAAGCACCCTTTCTGTTTTTAGTCTTGGTTAAAGATTTCGCGGGCGGCCCAAAAGACTCCCTCGATCTTCTCGTTTAGCTTGCGGTCAAAGTGTTTCATAGTCTTATTATAATCGGTCTTGGTTGCCAACCCTTGACTGATTTCGCTAGCATTGTAGGCCCTCACGTCATCCAGCGCTTGCTTTGCTTCGTGAAGGATCTCGCCAATTTCGGCGCGTGTCTTTTTGCCTTTACGTTTTCCGATTCTAATCACCTTCGCTGCGTGTGCTGATACGTCGGCGAAATCATACATGTACTGTATAATATTAGTCAACCCGGCACCGTTGATTGCTTCAAAATAGAGTTTACTAAATCCAGCATAATCAAAAGCCCTGTCTGTAGTTTTACCAATAAAAGGCTCTGCGGTCTCCCTTGCTTGCTTCTTTAATGTTGGTAGATTCATTTCAGTTTTAAGCCATTGCTCTAACGCCTGCAGCTTTGCAACATACGCGGCATCATTCACGCGGCCGCCTTGTCTCTTTAAGTGAATCGGGTCATAGCGTCTTTTCATGTTGATGTCAAAAGCGTCAAAGGGTAAAGAAGTAACAACACGGGCTGCGATCTTGTGTGTTTCTTCACTAGCCGGGCCGAATGTCGCGGTTATCTTATCTATACGTTTACCGATACGGTTCACGAGGTTATCGAGTTCACGTC
>ERZ808027.37-NODE-37-length-13067-cov-1.930947_pt1 | contig 13067 bp, 17 predicted proteins | sample MGYA00380183_ERZ808027 | MGnify/ENA primary metagenome ERZ808027 (study PRJEB31490, sample SAMN06133374) | cow dung metagenome | isolation source: H7 | host: cow | place: China: Chengdu | collected 2015-05 ...
ATATTTGTCATTTCCCAGGAGCTGGAATAAAAACCCCATTTATTATAGCCTGAGGCTCTATAAACAAGTCCTGACTCAGTGCTGAACATAACAAATCTTCTGTGGTTAGTAGTCGATAGATTCATTGAAACAACATCAATTTCAATGGTAATAGGAAGAATGCTTATGGGGATGGTTATGTAACCCGATGTTGCACCAAAAGTAATTCCGTTGCTATCCCGGCTTACATCAGTTATAGACGCTACAACACGCCTTTCTACACCAACAAGTGAATTAGTAAAATCCCAACTTTCAATTGGGGGTTTGTTGTATACTAAACTTATATCATCCTCACAGAACTTCTCTTTCGTCTGGATCGTCTTGGATCCGGAGGCGCTCATGGCAGCAATCGTGCTGCCCTTGTAGCGCAACGTAATATCAGCCATCAGCTCACACCTCCCTGATAAACAGGCAGATTAGCCCATACCGGATAACCGTTTGCGTCAACCTTGAGCCACTTGCCTGCGTCCATGGCCGTCGCCAGGGGAGCCCCAAGCATACCCCAGATAGTAGGATAGATCGATGTGATGCCACTGAGGATCGAGAGGTTGAGGTGGAGGATCTGCAGCTCTCGCGTGGTTTCATCGAAGCTGAGCAGCGCGTCCCCCACGATATCGAAATCATTAGAGCTGCCGGATCTGATCACATGGAGCTGGGAAATAGAGACGTTTCGCAGGTTGGTGAAGCTGGTGAAGCCCGGCCAGCTGCTGACCTCCTCGCAGGTGATCACAACCGGCACGCCGTTTTCAATGGCGTACAGAATATCATCCATATCCTGATCCATTGTATAGGCGCTGTTCTCGTAGCTGATCTTTACCTCCAGCGGGAGAACCGTGTCGGCCGGCATAGCACCGATGTTATTACGTGCCTGGGCTTTCTGGGGGATCGTGAGGCTCTGGGAGCTGTACCGAAGCACGTCAGAAACGTCCGGGATCGCAGAGGCAGCAGCAGCTCCGATATTGCTCCGGGCCTGCGTTTTCTGGCCGTCAGTGAGGCTCTGGCTCTCGTCATATCTCACGGCGCCCTCAATGGTAGGCACGTCTCCGGCAGCAGCAGCTCCGATATTCTCACGGGCCTGTGCCTTATAAGAGTCTCCCAGTTCCTGAGCCTCGTTATAATACACCACGCCGATCATGGGAGCAGCAGAGATGTTGCCTCTGGCCGTCGCCTGCTGTTCCAGGGTCAGCTGCTGCTCGGTGTTGTACTTGACAGTTCCGGTCACGTCGGCCTCGGAGATCGCGCCGATATTGCTCCTGGCCGTCTGCTTTTGGCTTGCGTTGAGGCTCTGGGGCGTGAATTTTACCACGCTGTCCTCCAGGCCGGTCAGCCGGGCAGCGTAGCCGGCCACGGTAGCAGCAGCCTGTTCCGTCGCGGTTTTCAGCTCCTTAATGGTTTTCAGGATCCAGTCAGTATTGAGATTGTGCAGGTTGGTAAAGGGGAACATATTGAATGCCACTGAAAATCACTCCTTTCTTTAATAGACGCCCAGGCAGAACATTTTGATAAACTCTTTTACAATGAGATCATAAATGTCCATCTTCCGAAGCTCCAGCTCCGCCTGGATCATCTGCTGTGCCGTGGTGACGCCGATATTGCCGTGGATCCTGCTGGTATGCTGGATCGTGCCGGTGTGGGTGTCAGCTGCCTGATCTGTTCGGTTATCACTGTCGGACGTGGACATGGTGTCACTGCCGTTGACGCTGCTGTTGAGGCCTCCGGTCGTTTCGTGTTTATCTTTGTTCGTCCAGGCTGTTTCATTGTAACCAACTACGCTTTCCGTGTCAGAGCCAGTGCTGCTGGAGGTCTCCTGCCGGCTGTTCGTCCCTGTGCTCTGACCGGTGCTCTGCCTGTTTTCACTGCCGGTATGATTATCGGTCAGATTCCGGGTGTCCGTCCAGGTCTCGCTCCGGTCATAGTTTTCGATCGGGCTGTATTCAGCCTCCAGCGCTGCAAGAATTTTTGCCCAGGCCGGATTGCGAGCCATAGACCATGCATAAATGACGGTTTTCAGCGTGTTCGGCTCCGGGTAAAGGAGCTCCAGCTCTGCTGTCTCTGCCAGCAGGAGAGGATCCAGCGTAGTATGATCTATCCCCTCCGGGAGAGGAAAGTACGTGGAATCAAGGATCGTAGGATCCTCGTTATACATTGTCAGCAGTCCGATTTGGAGCACGGCTAACGACCTCCTCTCTCATAGGTTTCATGGGATCCACACGCCAGTCAACCGACAGGCCGATATTGTACATACTGTTGATCCGTTCGCAGCAGCTCTGCAGGAGCTCCAGCCAGGCAGCAGCTCTGCCGTAGGTTTCTACGTCGTTTGCCTGGACCTCCGCGGAGATCGTACGCTCTTTCTTTGCCGTGGCCAGGTTGGCCGGGACTCCGATCTCATTATCAAATTTGCATTCCAGCTTTCGCAGGTTCTCCAGCACGTCACCGGCCACGTAGTTCTGCCCGATGTTCTGCAGGAGCAGGTTCCAGGCCGGAGATCCGTCCGGAGTAGCCACGTCCTTGTCCACGACGGTCATAGGATTGCCCTGGTAGAGCTCGTCCATGGCCTTTTTCAACGTTTCGGCGCTGCGTTTGTCCCTGGCCGTGAAAACATAAGAGAGCCTGCTGTTTAACGTGTTCAGGCTGAAAAGCTCGGACGTCAGAGCCATAGCTTCGGCATAGTCGCTGACCAGATCCATGATCCCGCCGTAATCCGGCCGGAGCTGCAGCATACCGCAGCCCTCCCAGATCCTGGGCTCTTTGACGTCAGGCAGCAGGGGATTGCTGATCACGGCATTCGTGGGCTCATACTGCACGCCTCTGCCCATCAGCCCGCCGTGCTGGGGGATCACGCCGTATTTCTCAGTAGGCAGCACAAATGTAAAACCGTTGCAATACACAGTGTAAAGCACATAGGCACGGATCCAATAGTCCGGCATTTTCCAGCGGAAAACGCTGCTCGCGCGATCCAGCAGGTAGCGCTTGAAATACCGTACCAGGATCGTGTTCTGGCTGTGCACAATGCCAGGCTGTACAGCTGACGCCTCAGCGTTGAGATAGTCATAGAAAAAAGGAAGATCCTGCATTTATTAACCTCCTTTCTGAATTTCGATTGCTCTTTTTATGAGCCAGATCGGCAGGCCTCCGGGCTGGGGAGGAGTGCCTCCGTATCTGTAAATGTGGTCATACCATGAGAGATCACTGACCCGGTGAATGCTGACCTGATCGGCCAGGGGGAGCTGGGAGCTGCGGGCTCCCATCAAAGTCAGGGGAGAAGCTGCATAGACCATTTCGCAGTGCTCCTCTGTTTTTGTTACGATGTCCCCTGCCTGGGGTGCGACGTCTCCGATGTTGTATCGTGTCCAGCCCAGGCGTGGCAAATATTCCTCTGCCCAGTAAACTGTCCAGGCGTTGGCTGTGTTCGGGATACTGGTATAGTCGCTCAGGTTGGTGCTGTAGCCCAGGGATCCCATGTCGAAGCCACCGCCCAGCCACAAAGCAAAAAACGTAAAGCTGGAGCAGTCGAAGCAGGTGTATTGATCTGACGGCCGTACCTGCATGTTTCGGTAGCTCTGATCATAGGCCTGATTTGCCATATTACACCGGGTCACAGCCCAGTTATAAGCGCCCTGCAGGTTACTCATAGAAAAAGCCTCCAGACAGGCCGGAACGCAGCTCTGTGATCTCAGGATCCGTCGCACCGGTTACGACCAGCTCCTCCGGATCCGCCATAACAAAACCGGGATTGCTGGAGATCTGACGCACAGCGCACAGGGGACGGCCACGGCCTGCCAGATCGTCCGACGCCAGCCAGGTATATTCGGCAAAAAGGCCGGAGCCGATCTGATAATTGATCAGGCTGCCCTGGTGATTGATCGTGTCTCCTCTGCTGATCCGGCTCTCTGTAATACCCCCGATAGCAGCCTCTGCCGTGGAGGTGAGGCCGGAAGCCAGCAGCAGGGGGTTTGCAGAAGCAGCTCCTGCAGCCGTCGCAAAAATGCCAGGCAGCATTTTTGCGATCTGCATAGCTCCCAGATTATTCTGGAGCACCTGGGAGAGCTGTACTTCCACGCCGGCCTGTGCTTTTACCACAACAGGATCCCCTGTCACGGTCACCGGAGGCTGATCTGACCCGGATTGCACAAAATAGATCCGCAGCACAGCCTCACCGGTCGTGATATCCAGTGTGCTGACCAGTTTAAGGCTGACTGCATTTGATACAAGAACAGGATCCAGATTGATCACACCAAACGGAGGATAGCTCAGATAATATTTGGAATGTGCTGCGTTGATCCAGCGTCCACGGCTTTTCTGAGGATGGCCGGTTAGGCCGGAGAGCTGCACCGTCTCCGTGAAATGCAGGATAGACGTTTCCAGCCCTGTAATTCCGTCGATCCGTTTATAGCAGCTGAACGTGCCGTGTCCGGCCGTGCTGTCCATCTGGGTCAGGCCGACGTAATAATCACTCTCCAGCACGGCCTGCTGATCCGTTGTGAGGCTGATCGGATAGGCTCGGATAGAGGTGATATATTGCAGCGGATTTACAGCCACTTTTGCAGACGGATCAGAGGATCCGAAAATCCCCAGCACATCGACGTAGTAGCCGTCGCTCATGAGATAATTAAACAGGGTGGAGAGCTGTGTCCAGTTGAACGCACGGTATTGCACAACAGCGCTGTTTTTACCGATAATGCCGACAACACAATCCCTTCCCACAATGGAGCTCATACCGCTCCCCAGCAGAGGTGATGTGACGCCGATCATCTCTCTGGTCACATCTGAGGTTGCCGGGAACATATTATCGACCAGCGTAGGATCCCAGGTCGTGCTGTTGCGATAGATATACAGACTGTTATTGCCGATCTGTGTTTTCCAGCTCGCCCAGGGATCCACAGTCAGCCGAGCCTCCCACAGTCCATCCTTGACCGTCCAGCCCTCAACAAAATAATACCGGCTGAAATTTGGGATCTGGGCGTAATTGTAAACAGTCGGCGGGGTGGCCGTATCCAGGCCGATTTTCAACCGGATCACCGGAGCCAGCAGATCCAGGTCACCGTTGGCTGTGCAGCTGTAGACGGTGGCCTGACCTGCCGGCTGAGCCGTGGATCTTGCTTTTTTGGAGAACGTCCAGAAATTCACGTTAAATGCCACGGCTCACACCTCCGATCAGTCGAGCAGGAGCAGCACGGATTTTTCCGTGGTGTCCTGGATGGCCTTGAAATTCGCGTGCATGGCAGTATTCCAATACTCGCCGGTGATGTTGAACGGGCTCACGTAGCTCGCCTCGCGGGTCATGGCATAGCCCAGGGCGTCCCGGTCGAAGATCACACCATAGACGCCGGTGAGAGGATCAGCGCCTGCCTCGCCCACCGCGGTCGTGATGGGATCGCCGTCCGCTTTGGTGAGGCTGATCGTGTTGTCCAGACCCACAGCGTCGGGCTGCTTGATGGACTGCCAGAAGGCAACGCTCTCCACGGTGCCGAGGCTGAGCAGATCGTCGTGGAACGTGACGCTCTTTGCCATGCTGTCCATCTGACGCAGGTACTTGGAGAGGATGAAGATCCGCATATCCTCCGCGCCGGTGTGCCGGTTGATCACCTTGCCGTTGATGGTCGTCTGGTACATGGTGGAGCGCTCGCTCATGAGGTCGATCAGGTTGCCGATCCGGGCGTAGACCCAGCGGGTGAATGCCGGGTAGTTGTCCGGCTGCATAACAGTCTGAGCAGTCAGAGCATCGGCGCCGGTCAGACCCAGCTCCGTGTTGTACTCGGTGAGCAGGTGGATCACACGGCTGGGATCACCCAGAGGCGACAGGGCGTTTGCGATGTAGTAGAGAGAGCCGATCAGGTTCAGGGTGATAGACCGGCCGATGTTCTCACGGTACTGCGCCAGCTTGTTCGCGCGGTTGAGCACGGCAGCTGCGTTGTAGCGCATGAATTCAGCCGGATCCCGGAACGCAGTTTCCAGGGAGCTCAGGAATTCCGTGCGGATATCCTGATAGACGGCCTGGCCGTAGAATTTTGTTTCCAGGGGATCGTCCTTGTGGATCTTGTACATATCCACGCTCTGGCCGTTGCCGGTGGCGGGATCCTGGTTAGAATCATACGCAACCGGCCAGGTAAAGCGCTGGTCGTTCTCGATGGCCGTATCGGCAAAAGAGATCTTCCTGGTGACGGCTGCCCATCTGTCCTGATCCATAAACAGAGAGGCAAACTTCTCACGATAGGGACGGACGGCAAAAATCGTCCTGCCCCACATCTGGGTCAGAGCATTGAAGACCGGATCTCTCGCGGTTTTCAGGGCGGTTGTGGCCACAGAGACAAAATCGCCCACGCTTGCAGCGTTGATGGCAGTCTGGCCGGTGGCCTGCTGCACAATATCCTGCAGGATCGCGCTGGCCTGCTGGATATTCATGTCATTGACGTTCGGCATTTAATTTTTCCTCCTTTATTATTTGGTTTCAGGTTTGGGAGGCCGGATAAAACCGGCCATAACATCATCCCCAGTGATCCGGCTCTGGCCGGGCTGCTGGGCGCTGTTTCTGTTGATATTCTGGATCGCTGCCGTCAGGCTGTTGATGGCTGCGAGAACATCCTGGTTGCTGGGCTGTGCAGGCTGCGCAGCCGGTGCAGGCTGAGGAGCTGCAGGAGCGGGCTCCGGCTGGGGAGCTGCAGGTGCAGGTTCCGGTTCCGGCTGAGGTGCAGGTTCCGGATCCGGCTGGGGTTCTGCCGGTGCAGGTTCCGCAGCAGGCGCCTGCATGGCAAGGATCTCCGATCTGGAAAATCCAGCTCGTACCAAAGCAAGAATATCCTCCTGGTTCATACAATTACACACCTCCTCTCTCATTGATCATTTCACGGATCCAGCTGAGCACCGGCCAGCTGTCCACAGTACAGACAGGAGCTCCGGCAGGCGTCGCGCTGTATTTTGGCCGGATCACGTGCAGGACCTGTGATCTGGGTCTGAACATTTGGCGCACGGCGTCATCCGTGTTGCCGTCAATGGTTGTGATCGTGGTATCCGTGCAGCTGAGGCAGATCGCAACATGATCCCCGCCTCCCTGGGGCGTATCCCAGTCGAAGATCACCAGGTCGCCCGGTTTCGGATCTGTCACAAAAAGGCCGTTCCGTCTGCCCCAGTCATCCAGCGCCGGGACGTATGCGGTTTTCTGGCCGTCGTAGTAGAGCTCCGGGGCGTTACAGTGTTTGAACAGCCACCAGACGAACGTGGCACACCAGGCGTAATTCGGATCGTTGATCTCACGGCCGTAGTATTCGGTGTTGTATGGTACGTTGTTTGAGCCTTTCGGCTTCTCACATACGCCGATCTGCGTTTTTGCCAGGGCTACGATATCATTTGCAGAGCAGGGCATACTCATACCTCCTTGCTTTTGATGGCGTCGGCCAGCTTGTCAAGCGCTGCCGACTGTGCTGACATTGCCATGGTGTTGTCCTTGATAATACTCACCAGCTGATCCTCACGTTTTCGTGAATCCCACCAGACGGCAACACACATGGCGATCGGAAATCCCACCTGGGTGATCAATTGAATCACGCTCTCCATAGGTCGCACCTCCAAATATGTAATGAGCCCCGGGGATCTCTCCTCGGGGCTTTCGGGGCTGTGTGCGACGGTCAATCGCATGCTCAGCCTTTCCGGGCTCGACCTGTGAGCTGCCCCTATTGCAAATATATACCATAAATGGTGCATTTGTCAATAGGTTTCGCCCATAAAATTCCGGTAAAGGATCTCCGGCAGATAGTCCTGCCAGATTATTTTATCCTCCATGTAGAGCTCCCACGTCCATCCGTAGGCTGATCTCCAGCGGGCTATATCTGCGTCAGACGTTCCATAGACAGCCGGAGATCCGGAAACGTGCGTTGATCCGTACAGCTGCCGGTTGCTCTTGTGCCGGTACAGGCAGAGCTCTCCGATCTGTACCAGGGGTGTCAGCTCCCGGAGAGGCAGGGATCCGGATCTGCTCCGGCTTTCGTTGGCGTACTTGTTTTGGATGGCCATCTCAGAATAGCGGGTGCCTTTTGTCAGCTGGTAGAGCGCCGTCTGGGCTTTCTGCTCTGAGATCGGGCTTCGCAGCAGGTGAATGATCCGCAGGCGCTTGGATGGGAAATCCTTCATTTCGATTCCGTCGCGGATCATGTTGTCCACGTCTCGCACCATTCGCAGGCCGATAAAATAAGGATTTGCCAGGGTGTTGCTGTTGGATAGGCAGTACAGCTGCACAGGAGGCTCTCCCTGCAGCTCCCTGTTTCTGTTGATGGTTTCGTATGCGTTCATGAGCGCCTCGAATTCATTTCTCATCCAGCGCTCGTGAGGCTCGGGGATGAATTCATCATAAATGATCGTTTTGATATGAGAGGCGTCAAAACCTCTGATATTATGGATCGTGCTCAGAGCCATTCCATAGCAGACCGGCTCTCCCTCCGGCTGCAGCTCTGATCCGGATTGCACGGCATTATAAAAACCTATAAAACGCTTGCCGAATTTCTTAGGGATCGTGTGTATACCGAAATCTGCGTCCAGTTTCCGGAACGGATTGAACTGCTCCTGCATACACATATCCAGCTGCTCCTGCGTCCGTCTCATATAGACAAACGGCTCCGGCTGGGTGATCCGGTAGCTTTTCAGCCAGCTGTAGGTTTTTCCTATACCACGTGCTCCGGTGCACATGGTAAATGGTGGGGACGTGGCCCGGATCTGAGCCACGTCCACGTAACCATTATCGAGATAGAGATTGATCATGCCTTGCCGTCCAGCATGTCATAAACAGCCTGGATGATCTTGTCCTGATCCTCCTGGGAGAGAGGAGCATAGGCCAGCTTGTAGAACTTGCCGTCGCTGCCCTTTTTGGTCGGCCACGCGATAAACGCCTCGCCGGCCTGGGTGGCACGCACGGCCACGCCGTAGACAGTGACGCCGTTCAGAATGAGATCAAAATAGGGGACGCCGTTGCCGTTGTCTCTCACTCGGGTGAGAGAAAAGCCGGTGACGGTGATGGGCTCCAGGCGCTGGCGCTCGGTGTTGGTGTTGTTGGTGTTGGAAGTAGTTCTGGCTTTCATAATAATTCTCCTTTTTAATCGTAAATGTAATCAAAGTTTCGTTCGTCTGCAAGGAATTCGAGATAGCTTTCAGGATCTCCGATCAGCTCGCCATACTCCTGAGTGACGCCCAGCTTGTAAGTAGACGGCTTGATATAGATATTCGGGCCAAGCTCTAACTTGTGTCCATCTATGATCACCTCCTCTTTTGTGAAATCGTTGTAAATGCTCTCGGTGCCTCCGGCCTCCCGGAAAATAAACCCCGGCTTCAAAACCTCCAGGCCTCCGTGGGCTTTCAGCTCAAGCGCACCTTTTACTTTGTTGACGCCGGCGATCGTGGTGATCATCGTCACCTCGCCGGAATCGTCCAGCTCATAGGCGTATTTCTTTGCTCCCCAGGTTATAAACCGTCTGCAGGGGTGCTCCTCCTCAAATACGCCCATATAATGGATCTTTCCTTTTGGATCCGTTGCGTAGGCGCCTGAGGCCTTGGAATCTGCGATCCTCTGCCGATTGTACCAGTCTAGGTTATGCTCTCCAACGTATTTAATGGAGTCCGTGTCCCCATAGACGTAATCACGGCCGACGCCGGGGTGATCCGGATCTCCGTCTCCGTAAATGCCCTCCCAGAGACGCAGCCTCGCCCAGCTGGTCGTCCAGCAGCCCCAGCTGTAACTCCGGTAGGCACCACGCCGGGATTTGATCAGCAGCTTTTCCACGTCCTCCTCGGACTTCTCAAACGTGCAGCTTTCAGGGTTCCATACCAGGGAGGCCTTGCAGGGATCCTGAGCCATCATGCCGTAAATGGCATTGAGCAGCGCTTTTGCCAAATCGTAAAACAGCTCCTGACCCTCCACGCCTTTCAGCTCAGTTTTCCGTTTGTAATAGAGGATCACCAGCTGACGGAGAGGATCCGGCAGAAAATCATAGCCGGCCTGCCAGCAGTCTATGTATTCGATCCCCTCCCATACGTAGGCCTGCTCATAGATCCGAAAATCCAGATCTGTAATCGTTGTCTCCAGACAGGCAGCGCAGAGGATCCGGCCGTTGTCCTGGGCGTCATTGTAGATGTTCCGGCACTTCGAAGCAGACAGGGGAGGATCTCCGATCAGAGGATTACGCAGGTGCAGATTGTAAAAGCGTACACGCATCAGGAGAGCCCGGTCAAGTTTTGTTAATCGTATGCGCTCCGAATCTGTCAAGCGGATCCAGCGCCGGAATTCTGTCATGGGGAATTTGCAATTTTCCAGTACGTCGGAGTATGAGCTGGATCTGTCCATGCTCCGGACGCCGGGAACGATCTGGCCGGCAAACGCCCGGTTGGCGTGGGTGTCGCCTCCACGGAATTCCTCACGCAAGGCCTGATAGACCTCCAGGCTCGGCTGGACGTTTCGCATGGTGTAATAGCTGACACGCTGCATGACCTTTTTGCAGTCTCTCCGGACGTAGCCGGTGCTGGTCATCGGGATCGTTTCCAGGGTGTCATGGTCACGCTCCATTTGAGCCTGCAGTGCCTCACACAGACCCAGCACGTCGTTCCGACAGTAGATCTGCTCCTGCAGCGTCAGCTCGTCCCAGGGATAGCGGATCTGGTTGTGATCGTAGGCCTCGCTGTCTGTTTTCGGGTGAGCAACGTGCATTTTCGCTGTCCAGGCTCCCAGACCCATATTTGTGAGCAGGTAGCTGCAGCGAAGCTCTATTGCGCCGTCGTACATGGTGGCCTTGAGAATATGGCGGGAGGAGACTGCAAAAACCTCCTCCGGCTGGAAATCGTAGACCGTGCGGAGGTGGACCCATTCAAAGGACAGGTTGTGCACGTAGATCACAAGTTTATCATGATCATCCAGCGCCTGCCGGATCCTGGTGAGCATGAGCCGTAGATCGTCCCATGTTCGGCCGTGGATCGTTTTTGTGTGCAGGCCTATCTGCATCTGCCAATGATAAAGGTGAGCTTCCTCGCGCCGGGGCAGAGGTGTATGGGAGGTTTCGATATCGAACGCGCATAACAGGTCTTTGATTTTCCGCTTGCGTTTTTTGCCTGGATTTCCTACGTTGCATTTGGCATAGTCGGCCTCCGTGATAACAGCCGGATCCCAGGTCGCCGGTGTGTCCCATTCTATCCTCTCGATTTGTTCCATCTGGTAAAATGCTCTTTGCCCTGCTGCACCTGCCCCATGTAATAGCTGTAATGTTTCTGGAGCTCAGATCTGCTGATACCGGAGGCTTTTGCGATATCAAACGCTCTGGCTCGGGTTCCGGATCCATAGGTGTGTGCGTCTTTTCTACTGCGTGCCCAATCCATGAATTTACCGAACGATTGCAGATCCTTTTGCTGGATATCATAGCCGGAGGCCTGCAGTCCCTGGGAGATCTTTTTCTCGGTATCACGGTAGCCTGTCACTGTGCTGCGCCGGTTCTCCAGGAAGCGCATAGCGTCCAGCAGAAGATCCTCCATCATGGCACGGCCTCCGCCGGCCTCCTGGATCTGCTTTTTATTCAGGTACAGATTTTTCTTTTCCAGATAGAGAGAGCTCACACGCAGCGTAGGATCCTTAGATCGTGCGAAGCTTCGCAGGCGCTCTGTGGCCTCTCGCCTCACACGGCTGTACTCCCGGGCGAGCTCCTCGTCTGTGAGGCTCTCGATCCCCATTCGGGTGTAGGTCGCAGGGGAGTATGTCGGCACAAAAACTTTCCAGGATCTGGCCATTATTTCACCTCCATTAAAACATTTTCAGCGTTTTTGAGGATGGGTTTTCCACACCTGGGACAAAAGGCATAGCTGCATTTGCCAAGAGGCCGTGTCATATCGTAGCAGATCCCTCTGCAGGCTGAGCAGACATAGCGGGTCGATTTCGGCAGGCTGTCATTCGGCCTGAGCCAATAATAGTTTGTCATTGTACCTCCTCTCTGGCTCTCCATGCTGCCCTGGATAGGATCCAGAGCAGGAGCAAAGTCAGTCACCTTCCGATGGTACGATGGTGGGTATTGCCTTAATCTGGCGCAGAGCCCACATAAGAGCGTTATATTCGCCAGACGTCCCGGCGAGGTCAAACGCTTTATTGTGGAGGATTGCTTCTGCGATTTCCAGATCACCAAGCCTCCCATGCCCTTCCGGGAGGGGGACGAGAGGACAATCCTCGCCTCTCTGTGTGTTCCAGATAACTTCTCCCGTCCGCTTGCAGACCCATGCGCCGATCTGCTCAATGCCGTTTTCATTCCATCGTTTTTCCGGGTCGTAAATCTTAAGGTCGCATTGAACACAGGTTTTAGGCATCTCCATGCCCCGAATCAAAATATCAGTCATTGTCCGTCACCTCCTCTTTGTCACCTGAGCCCACAGGGGAGGCTTGCAGCCCTGGGGAGTTGCCTTGCGGATCTTGTCCAGATAGTCACGCAGGGCTTTCAGAGAGCCCTCAAAAAAGATCGTGCGCTCGATTGCGTCCTTGTCATCATAGATTATAATATAACGTGCCATTTTTTGTCCTCCTTTAACACGGCTTGATAGCTGTCGGTGTCAGCATAGACGCTCCTGGCTCTCTGAGCTCTGGGAACAGCTGCCTCACACCAGTGATGGGCGTCGCTGGATTTCTCGGAGATCCGGCTGCAGCTCATGTGCCACACGTTGCCCAGACGCTGGCCTCCATATACCACAGTGATGGGCGTCCGGCCGTCTGCATCGTAGACCTCAGCGATCACGTCGGCCTCGCTGCTGAACACATAGGTTTTGACCAGCTGTTTCCAGATCCGGGCTGCGCGGGTTTTCATGTGCAGATAGAGCAGCTGGCCGGGCTCTCCGTGATACTCGGCCACGCCGGCCAGAGTGCCGGAGGCCATATCAGAAAACATGATGGTTAACATTCAGATCACCTCCCGGTTTTCAGAAATGAAGCGCCGGAGCTCGTTGTACCGGAGAGATTCCTGCTCGGCCTCCTCAATGAGCCTGTCAGCGATCCAGTCAGCATCTGAACAGCATTTCGCGTTTAT
>ERZ808027.38-NODE-38-length-13003-cov-3.704317_pt1 | contig 13003 bp, 11 predicted proteins | sample MGYA00380183_ERZ808027 | MGnify/ENA primary metagenome ERZ808027 (study PRJEB31490, sample SAMN06133374) | cow dung metagenome | isolation source: H7 | host: cow | place: China: Chengdu | collected 2015-05 ...
GCAGGACTCCGCATTTGAGTTTGGTTTTACTCAAATATTTGAAAGCCTGATGCAACACAGCGCCGATTTAGGTCAATACCCTTCACAGTCTTTTATCGGCTACGGCGCACTGCAGCAGATAGCACAAAACGGCATGATCCGCACCGCGATCCAAACGGTTGCGGATGATATTACCAGGGAATGGATAACGATTACCGGCGGTGACAAAACCGACAATGAGCTGCTTGATACGCTGGCGGAAAAAATGGACGGAATGAACATCCGGAGGCTCTATAACCGCGCTTATGCTACCCAGGGTTATATGGGCGGCGCCTTTATTTACATTGACACGGGCACGGATGATCCGTCACTGCCGCTGCAGATAAGCGATAAAAGCGATGAGATCAAACAGGGTACAAAGGTTAAATTTGTACTGATTGATCCGGTTGTTGCTGCTCCCGGCATTTACAACGCATCCGATCCGTTAAAAGAAAATTACATGAGCGATCCGGACTACTGGCTTATTTTGGGCCGCCGCGTACATCACAGCCGCCTTATTATTCTGCGTGACAACCTGCCGCCTACACTGTTAAGGCCGGCGTACAATTTCCTGGGTATTCCTCAGGCGCAAATCTTATGGGATTATGTGCTGCACTGGAACCGCGCCCGCGTATCTGTAGCGGGTATTCTTGAAAAACTTAATCTGCTTGTTTATCAGACCAATACCGAAGACCTTTTGACCTCCTCCGACGGCGTGCAACAGATGGATGCAAAGATGCTGGCGTTAAGCCGGTACCGCAATAATGACAGTGTAGTGGTATGCGACCGCAATGCTGAGGACATCAAAAACATCACACTGACGATCTCCGGCGTGACCGATATCGTACGCCAGCAGCTGGAATTTATCGCGGCGATTAACCGCACCCCTGCCGTTAAGCTGTTAGGCATAAGCCCATCCGGTTTTAACGCGACCGGTGAGAGCGATATTAGGAACTATTACGATCACGTAATGAGTAAACAGGAACTTTTAAGGGACGGCATACAAAAGATATTAGACATTATTCAGCTGACAACAACCGGAACGATTGATCAGTCAATATCATTTGAGTTTAACGCCCTGGGCGCCGATGATGATCAGGCGGACGTACAAACCGCCGCCGCCCGCGTTAACATGCTAAACAGCTTACTGCAAACCAATGTTTTGAGCGCGGAGGAAGTTCGCAAAGCGGTTAAGGAAGACAAAAAGACAAAACTCGGTTTTATTCCTGACGATTTACCGCAGCCGAACGCCGGCGCAGAAGTGGGAACCGCCGAGGACCTTGCGGAGGATCCGGCGATTAAGTCTTTATGGATGCTCGGTGAACCGGCACCGAAAACCGCCGCAGAGCCGGAGATCGATCAAAACGTGATAGCAAACTGGATGGTTGAGCATGAGTCAGACGCGCCGCAGGCCTAGTATTTTTTCAAAATCCCGCCGCCGTTACCGCAGAGCAGTAGAACCGAATCAAGGAAATTCACGCAAATATGCGAACTTGATCACGCAATCAATAAATCGCGTGAATCAGGCGTTGATTTTAGTTATATTATATAACTTGAGATCTAGTAATTACGCCGGCCGTGTAGAGCTTGCACAGGACGCCGGGATCGGAGACTGGATCAAAGGGTTCACCAAAAAGGCCGCAGATACCGCCGCGGCGCTTATGGTTAAGGCGCAAAGCAGCATAAAGGCCGCTGCGGACTGGTTCACCAATGCAACCGTACGCGATACGACCACCGCACAAAAGGACGCATTGAAAACGGCCGGAATGAGTGAGGCTTTTATTGCAGAACACTGGACCGAGCCCACAGACTGGGGTCAGTATGTTGCGCCTGAGGTCCGCGGAATGATCCCCGGATTTATCCGTGACCAGACCGAACTCATAAGCAAAATAGGCGGCCGCGAGCTGCAGAAGATCCAGGACATCATGGCCGAGAGCCTTAATGCCGGCGTGACTATCACGGACATTGAAAGACTGCTGCGGAGCGTTGAGGGTTTTGATCCGGCACGGGCTAAGCGTGTAGCCCTTGACCAGTCGATTAAATTAAATCAGGCTATCCAGCGCGGCAACGATTTAGCCCTGGGGATAACTGAGGCTGTGTGGATCCACGTACCCGGACAGTATACAAGCCGCGAGGCCCACATAAAGCTAAACGGCCAGGCTTATGACCTGCGGACCGGGATATACGATCCGGAGGTTGAGAAAAACATCCAATGCGGTGAGTTGCCATTTTGCCGGTGCATTTACCGGGCAAAGATGCCGGAACTGATCGCGAATGTGACATCACCGCCGCTTAAGGCGATGCGGACATACATCACAGAGGCGCCGGAGAAAAAAGGCCAGCTGGAGCTGGAATTTGAAACAAAGCCGAGAAAGCGGACCGTTAAGAAAAAACGCACTTATACAAGACATAAAAAGGCGACTCCGCACGGCGTACAGATGCAGCTAGATTTTGACATGGCGCAGATTGAAAAGGAATTTACGCCGCAAACAATTAAACCGAAGAAAACCGGGAGAAAAAAGAAAAAATGATCGTTGATACAATGGCATTTGACGCTAAAAGTGTTAGATCTATCGACTCTAACGGTTTTATGCACATCAAATACTCGCCTTTCACCAAAGAGCAGGTTGCCCCATATTACGGCCGCGAGATCCCAGGCTGGGAGGCTGCGGGCCTCCAGGCCGATAAAACCTATTACGGGTACAGATCTGCGGAGGAACTGAGCAAACCGGAAACCGTGGAAAGCCTGAATGGCATCCCCGTACAGTTCCGCCACCACCCTGATTTTGCGGACGCGCCGGCAAAAGAAACCCGCGTCGGAGCCGCCGGAACTGATGCAGAGTGGAAACGCCCTTATCTGTTTAACTCTATGACAATTTATGACGATAAGGCCAAGAGCGTGATCAATAACGGCTTTATGCGTGAGTTGTCTCTAGCGTATCAATACAAGCCGGAGTTTAAAAAAGGCACGTTCGACGGCAAGCCTTACGATTTTATAATGCGTAATATCCGCGCCAATCATATTGCACTGGTTGAAGAGGGCCGCGCGGGAAAAGATGTGCTGGTTTACGACTCAAAACCAATTCCAAAAACCAAAGCTGAGGTAAAAAACATGGATGAAAAAGAGATCTTGAAAAACGCCACCGCGGCACTGCAGGCACTTTTAGCCCTGCAGAAAAAAAGCGAAGATACGCTTGACGGCGCCGTGGACGGCATTATAGGCAAGCTGGGCGATCGTATTACAGAGGATGAGAAAAAGGAGATCCGCGATTCGATCATGGCCCTGGGTGAAAAGTTCAAAGGCGACGCCTGCAAAGACGAAAAGCCGGAAGAGCTGAAAGACGAAGAGGAAACCGAGGAGACCGCAGAAGTGGAAACCGAGGAAACCAAAAAGCCGGAACTGATCGAAGGCGTGGAGTCCGCAGAAGGTGAAAGCGACGACGACGAAGGCGAAGAGGAGACCGAAGGCGACGACGACGACGACGACGAAACCGAGGCCGAGACTGAAATCACCGAAAAGGTAAAGGCTGAGGACGGAGATCTTGACGAAACCGCCGAAGTGGAAACTGAAACCGAAAAGGTGAAAGATACCGACGCCCGCATGGATAAGCTGATCCAGGATGCAATTAAGGCCTGCGGCCTTGAAAATGAGGATGATGTGGTTAAAAATGCGTTTATTGCCGGTATTAAATACGGCGATCAGTCAGGCAAGGCAATGGCCCATGACAGTATTAACGGTTATAGCGACGCCCTGGACGCTTACGACATGATCACCGCAGAGGTCAAAGAGCGTATGAACGCAATCGCTGAGGCCGCCGAAGATGTAAAAGGCGTACTCGGTAAAATCAAAGCTACCGCATATGACGCCGCCGAAGAGGTATATCTTGACGCCTGCAAACAGCTAGGCATTAACTGCAACAGATTAACCGCCCGCGACGCCTTTATGGCGTATAATGCCGGGCATAAAAAGCAGCTTGCAACCGACGCAAAGCCGGCCGCACCTGCAAAACAGACTATTCTCGGCTCGGTTCTCGACCGCGTTAGAATTGACTAAAAACCTATAGGAGAAATTGAAAATGGCTTTACAGAAAGTTGTCAATATTGATCCAGCGATCGGCGTTCCTGGCTCCCAGGCCGCCTTCCTGGGCGAAGTGATCACAGTACAGAACTATTTGTCAGACGGCACAGCCGCCGCCGGTCAGTTCGTATGGAACGGCACCGCAACCGTTAACCCGGTATCCGGCGGCGCTATCGGCGTAGGTAAGGTTGCAACCGGAAACGGCACTGGCGGCGGAGCCCTCGCAGGCCTGGCTGTTAGACTCATTACCGGCGTGCTGCCTGACACCTCAGACGGCCAGCTGACCTATGAGCGCGGCGAACTGGTAACCGTTGCAATCCGCGGAGACTTTTTCGTAACCGCTACCGGATCTGCAACCGCCGGACAGTCCGTGAACGTTGTAACCGCTACCGGTGCAATGACTTACGGCACACCGGGCACCGGTGAAGTCGCTACCGGATGGACCGTTACTGAGGGCGGCACCACTGGCGATCTGATCGTTATTTCTAACCACGGTTAAAGGAGAAGGCTAAAATGAATTTATTTGAAAAATCAAAAGCCCGCGGTATTTCCTCCCCATATGCAAAGGATTTCATGGCATATGACGAAGTTGACGGCAAAATCCGCGTAGACTATGAAAAAACAGCTAAGATGCTTGCTCAGGATGCTGCACTGACTACAGCTGCAAACGTTGGTATTCCTAGCGCACTTGTAACATACATTGACCCTACAGTAACAGAGATCCTGTTCTCCGCTATGAACGCCGGACGCCTGGCACCCGAAGTTAAAAAGGGCGACTGGTCCGACAAGTACATGCGTTTTAATGTTACTGAATACAGCGGATCTGTAACACCTTATTCAGATCACGGCGAAAACATCGCAAGTGATGTGAATATTGAATCTCCGGAACGTGAAAACTTTGTTTTCCAGACCGTGATCCGTTACGGCGATTTAGAAGAGGCTACCGTTGCAAGACAGCGCCTGAGCCTTGCATCCGAAAAGCAAAAGGCTGCGGCTACAATTCTTGCAAAGGCACACAATAAGTTTTACTTATACGGCGTTGCCGGCAAGAAAACATACGGCTTACTGAATGACCCTAACCTGCCTGTTAGTGCATCCCCGAACTCTATCACAATCGGCGGTAACACCTACAGCACCTGGGCTGATAAGGCCGGACACGATGCCGCAAACGCATCAAATCACGTATATAACGACGTTTTGAAACTGTGGAACACCTTATGCGCTAACAACGGCGGTAATATCGACGCTGACAGCCCGATCGTGCTCGCAGTATCTAACGCAAGAGCCTCATATCTTAACGCTCTCAATACTTACGGCTTGAGCGCTGCAAAGATGTTAAAGGATAATTTCCCTAACATCGTTATTGTTCAGCTGCCTGAATTGAGTACCGCCGCCGGCGAAATGATGTATATGATCGTTCCTGAACTGTTTGCATCACAGACCGCAGAGCTGGCCTACTCAGAAAAAATGAGACTGGGCCGCGTGGTTCCTGAAATGTCCGCATTTAAGCAGAAAGCTGTGGGCGGCACCTGGGGCGCAATCATCAAGAGACCGTCACTCATTCAGACCATGACCGGAATTTAAAATTTATTTTCTGTGTTTATCCTTTAGGGGTCCGCAAGGGCCCCGTTTGTAACTAGCTAATAATTCAGGAGACCAATTTATGGCAACACCAAAAAAAGAAAAACTGCAGGTAGTTGAAAAGAGCACCGATGAAGTGAAAATTATCCCGCAGAACTCCAGCACTCAGGTAACCGTGGCCGTACACCTGCCGCACGGGATCATGTTTGACGATGTACCCGTAAAGGGCGGCGGCACAAAGACCGTAATTTTCCCAGGCATTAACGACGGCGAGGGGATCCTCCTGGGCGTGGGTCAGTCCGTAGCTGTTAAGATTGAAAAAGAGGACTGGGAAAACATCATCCGTATGCACGGCAAAGAGCGTGCCTTTAACTCATATAACGGTATGCCACCGTGCATTATGCTTATTGACGATCCTAAGGCAATTCACAACAGCCGCGACGTTAAGGAGCAGAAACACGGTCTGGAACCTTTAGATCCGACACTGCTCAAAGTTGAAGAAGTAAAGAAAAAATAAGCATGTATTGACAATGTAATTACAAAGAGGTGCTATAATGGCCGTTTATGATTTTTCCGTCGGGGTATTTAGATCTGAATACCCGGCGTTTGAGGATGAAACAAAATATCCGGATACAATGATCACAACGGCCTTTACAAGCGCCGAGACCTATTTTCACAATGACGACGCGAGCATATACCCGTATGACCCGCCGCACAATTATTTCAGAAAATATCTGTTAGATCGTGCCACCTGCCACCTGCTCTATATGGCATCGTTACCGGTTGACCAGGTTGGCCGCGTGTCGAGCGCAAGTCAGGGAAGTGTGAGCACGTCGTTTGATCTGCCAAAGTCCGGCAATTCTGCGGCCGCAGAGTTCTGGAACCGTACAAACTGCGGGATGCAGGTATGGCTTATGCTTGCGCCGTATCGCTTAGGCGGCCGGATCTATCTTAGTAACCATGTGCACCCGTGGGGGTGATCTATGTTTACATTCGACGGACTAAAGAACCTGGCAACCGCCGTATCAAATAAGCTGAGCGCGTGGGCGCAAAAAGCTAAATCGACAATTTTCAAAGAAAAAAGCACGGAGAAGGTAAGCGTTACCGTAGGTATTTTTGACCCGCGGATCGCTACATATGCAAGTTACCTGGAGCGCGGCTGGGTGCAGTATGTAACCCGGAAACAGTTCGCCTATTTCCGCGGGATCCTGGGAGATAAGGCACCGACGCCGGGATCTATGCTTATACTGCCGCCGCGCCCGATGTTTGGAGCCACCTCCAGAGCATACCGCAATAAATGGGATAAGTTCATAGCCGATAATATCCGCAACGCTCACGGCCAGCAGGACAATGAGCGCTTGCTAAATGCAGTCGGCTCTATGATTAAAAAGGACCTGCAGACAACAATCGCGAGCAACGGCACGCCGGATGAAAGATTTAAGACCAGGGCGCCGTTAACTATGCAGCTTTTAGCCGCGAGTGCCGCGGGCCACCGGACCGATGCAACCGGAGGGAGCTCCAGGGCTCAGGCGCTTGTGCGCACCGGGACAATGTTAAACGCAGTAAATTATAAGGTTACAAAGGGCACCGCAGAGGCCGGAGATACGACCATAACGCGGAGCACAGGAGGTTAGACCAATGAACGCACAGCAGGCAATAAAGGCCGCCGCCGCTTTTAGAGCGGGGCTTATGTTTATACGCGGACTAAAGCGCACAATGGCCCAGGATGCACAGATTAAGGGCGGTTGGATCACTATAGGCGCAAAGAAAGCCAATGCGGAAGGCAAAGGCGGCCGCAAGGGTATACATGTCAAAGTCGATGATAACGGCCGCGTGGTTGCGGGGCTGGGCGGTAAACGCTCAAAGGGTAAAAGTCTTAAGGCTGCAATCCGCGGACTTAATGCAGAGCGTGAGCGTGCAAAAAACGGCAAATTAAATGGAAAAAATGCGGAAGTTCCGCAAAAATCAAAAGTAAAAAGCAAAAATGAGCCGCAAATAAGCAAAGAGCAAACCGATAAGCAAACAGAAAGCAAACAGATACGCAAAGAGCAGACTCCCGAGCAGAAAGCCGCTAAGCAGGCGGAGGCCGAGTCTAAAAGCATGTTACGTTACGGGTTTGACCTCCACCGCGATTTTAACCGCTGGCGCGGCATATGGCCGGAGTCAGAAAAAGACACGGTGCAGAAAACTCAATCCCGTTTTGCCGATTATATGGAGATGTTGCGCGATGTTAAAAACCGTGCCGTGGGCGGCATGAAAACAGAGAATCAGCGCCAGTTTGCCCGTGAAAGCCTGGCAAAGATCGACGACATCATGCACGGCATCAAAAAGGACGTACAGCTGCACGGCAGGGCCGACCCTTTAGAGCTTGAACTTTTAGCCCAGCGGCTAAAGATGCACACTGAAAAATTGAGGAAGATCGCAGATTGAGCAATCTAAAATAAAAAATGGTTGATCCTAATCTATAATAGGTTGTAGGGGTGAAAAATGAAGATAGATCACATAATTAGCGCGTTCAATCTGGGGCTTAAGTTTTACCGCGGCATGTGCCTGCTGGCCCAGGATAGGGCGCAGAGTGAGATCGCGACAAAACTCAATAGCGAAAAGGACGGCGAGCACTGGGTAACCGTTAACGCTGAAAACGGCAACGGCCAGCACGTATTATTGAGCGGAGAGGGCCGCATTTTAGCGGGTATGGGCGGAAAGTTTACCGGGGTTAAGATCGATAATATCCCGCGCAAAAAGTTCATAAATGAGAAAGCCTGGCAGCGCAAAGAGCAGGCGAACAAAAAGACAATGAACTACACTTTGCCGGCTAAAGTTCACCCGGAACACATCCAAAACCGTGACCGCTCAGGAGAGGCCAGCCGCGAGCAGATCATAGCCATAGCTAAAGACCCTGATTATGACCGTTTGAGCGCAAGCCGGACCCTGGCTGACGGCGCTCCGGTTGTCGCATACGGTAAGATCCCCGCTGCAAATATGGGGCACATTGTCCGTGCTACTGATGCAAAGGGCAGAAAGATAAATGTTCAATATGCGGTGGTTGACGCCGCGGACGTGGCCGCATCGCACAATTACAGCGGCGACCGTAATGATAAGTTTTACAGCGATGATCCTAATATAACCCGTGCTATTGCGGGCAACGGCCGCATAGCCGCGATGCAGAGAGCCTACAAGCAGGGCACCGCCGGAGACTATAAGGACGCATTGATTGACGATCCGACGCACGGGATCGACATAGAGAGTATTGTCAAAATCAAAAACCCGGTACTGGTTAGAGTTATGCAGCCTAGTGACGTGACCGCCGATATCGGCGACCGCTCAAATACTGCGGGCGGCATGAACTTATCCGCGATGGAACAGGCGCAGAACGATACAAAGAGGATCGACCTGAAAGGCATTGAAACATACGCCGACGGTTCACCGACTCCGGCCGCCGTGAGCGCTTTTATTGACCAGATGCCGGAGAGTGAACGCGGTAACCTGAGAGACGCGGACGGATATCCTACACGCCAGGCGCAGGAACGCCTTAAGGCTGCAATGTTTGCAAAGGCGTATAACAGTGAGCCTTTACTGCACATTGCGTCCCAGGCCGCAAGCATGGAGCAGGCCCGCATTGTTAAAGGGCTGCAGGGCGCCGCCGCACGCGTTGCCGATATCGCGGAGAGCAATCCGGAGATAAGAGACTTAATCGCCGGAGCCGCTGAGAGAGCCATAGGCGAGGCGCGGACAATGGGAAATATCGCCGATATCGGGATCGAGCGTGACATGTTCAAAACCGAGGAAAGCGACGCCGCAGAAAGGGCTATTACAAAAATCTTCAAAGCTACAAGCGCAAGGGAGATAACCGGCAAATTGAACGCCGTCGCTAAGGCGCTTAAGGCCGAGGCCGATCGCCCTGAGTTTGATTTATTCGGCGCGGTGGAGAAAAGACCGGCCGCCGAGGTAATCACGGAGGCGTTAAAGCGTTATGAGTCTTAATCTACACGGCATTGTCCGCACTGCGATCAATTTTAACAATGCGGATGAAACGGTCCTTTTAATCCGCAGTCTAGGCAATGCGAACGTTCAGGGCCGCATAGTTCCGACGTACGGCGAGCCGGAAAGCGTAGGGGCCCAGGTGCAGACGCTGGGCGGTGAAGATCTAAGGGTCATTAACGATACCGAGAGGACGCCGCGAGATCGTAAGTTTTACCTGTACAGCACTGCGGACTATACCGCCGCACCTGCGGGCATGATCCGATATCTGGGGCGCACCGGTGATTTTATTTATAGGCCGCTTGACGGCACCTATTGGAAAGTCTACCAGGTGGCTGAGGACTTTAGCCCTGCGGGCTGGGTGCAGCTTTTAGCCAGTCAGCAAACGGAAATACCGCCGCAATTAAGGGAAGTTATGGATGAGTATTTTAACCCTGAGGGAGGTGGCAATGAATAAATCAAAAGCGATTAAGATCGCGATAGCTTTTAAGCGCGGCGCGGCTTTTATCCGCGGTATGCGACAGCTGGCCCAGGATGCAGATGTACCGGAGGGGGCACGTTGGATCACTGTAGGGGCGCATGAGAATGAGGACGGAGAAAGCTCCGGCGGCCGTCATGTTTTGATCGACAAAGAATCAGGCACAATCCTAAAAGGATTGAGCAAAGACGTTCAGGGCAAAACGCTCAAAGATGCTTTTAAGGAATTGAAGAGCAATACATACGAGGTAACACCGGGATCGGGCGTTATGTGGAAAAAGCCAAAGGGCGCAAATAAGGCACAGACCGCCGAGATCAAAAAGGCTAAAGATGCCTATATTTCATTATCAGAAGGCACCGCCGCGGACCTGGAGCCATATGTAGCTGAGCTTAAGAAACTGCGTAAAGTGGTAAAAGGAACACCGGACGCGGCTATACTCGAGAACCGCATAAAAGAGCTTACCCGCAACGTGCAGGATCTGAGCCTTAAGGCCAGTGAAGATCTGACCAAAAAATACAATGAACTGATCGACATTAAAAGCAGAGGCGGCGGCCGCGATTTTAGCCAGGATTATGAAACACAAAAAAAGGTCATGGATATGATATCCAAAGAACTTAAGGACTATACCGACGGCCGGATCAAGTTCGCTAAAGATGTAGTTGACTGGGTAAAGAGTAAAGGTAAAACAAAAAGGGGCTAAGAATGAACACAAAAACAGCACAGCAGATCGCGATCGCCTTTAAACGCGGTTTAGCTTTTATCCGCGGGATCACGCGCATGGCACAGGACGCCGATCCGGATGAGAAGTGGATCACTATAGGCGCAGAGGAAGGCGACGACGGAAAAAGGCACGGCGGCCGCCCCGTGTGCATAAGCAAATCGACCGGTAAGATCATAAAGGGATTGAGCAAAGATGTGGTCGGAATGACCCTTAATGAGGCTTTTAAGGAACTGAAAAAGACTCCGGAGGAAAAAGAGGCCGACAGAAAAGCCGCCGAGCAAAAAGCCGCCGCAGAAAAGAAAAAGGCCGAGGAAAAGAAAAAGGCCGAGGAAAAGAAACCGGAGCAAGGATCGCTAATTCCTGAAAATAAAGATGTTGAGGAGATCAAAAAGACCGAAATCAAAGATTTTGGTGAGTATTTGGCCGGTGCAAGAAAAGACCTATATAAAAGCCTTGATACTGAATTAACATCCGAAGATCTGCTTAAAAAGCCGTTAAGCAAAACATGGCCATTGGATAGTCTTAATGATATCCAGGACAATAACGTGGCTGCCGCGGTTATGGCCCTGCGCATGCAGGTGGATAGAAAACCGAGCAGCAGGTGGGGCCGCGGCAGGTGGGTGGATGAGGTTAACGAGTTAAGGTCAAAAGCCGCGGCCATAGTTAAGTCCGGTAAGGTTAGCGGATTAGAAGGTAACGCCCGCCGTACGCAATTACTACTTGCCAATTTACCGCGTGCCTCCTGGGGAGATGTGAGCAAGGTAGGAATCGGATCGGGGTCAATCAGTCCTATGCTTGCCCTAAAAGACGCCGCCGAGGGAAAACTGATCGACTTAAGACCTAAAAAGATGCAGGAAGAGGCTGCAAAAGCCTGGGCGCGGGGCACGTTTAGCGGAAATTATCCGATCTATGACGTGAAAACCAGTAGGGGAGAGTTTAATGTAATAACTGCACCCGGCAAGGACTTTGCGTATATGTACGATAATAAAGCTAAGGGCCCATATGAGGAAGAAGCTATGAAAGCCCTGGCCGACATTATTCAGACGGCCAGCCCGGAAACAGAAAAGGCAAAAGTAGATCTTAAGAAAAAGGCATATACTTTTAATATTTACTGGGATCGTAATAAAAACAAGTATTTCATTGCCAAAAAAGGCGACCGCAATTATACGCCGTTAAAAGAGTTTGACGATGTGAAGGACGCCCGCCTATTCAATACACCGGCGCACGCTTTAGAGCTTACCGAAACTTATAACGCTATTAAGGCATCGTATGATGTGGACGAAAGCAAGTTAAGATTTAGATCTAATGAGCGTCACGGTGGAGACTATAGAAAAGGAAAGGCAACAACGCCTAGCGATTATGACAAAGCCTTTGGATTTAGGGGCGTTCAGTTTGGAAACTGGGTTGCTCAATCCGGAGAGTTATCCCGTCAAAACTTAATGGACCAGGCATATGACGCATTGCACGATCTGTCTAAGGTTACCGGTATAACCACAAAAGATATAAGCCTTGACGGTTCCCTGGGGCTTGCTTTTGGTGCCCGTGGCGTCGGTGGCAAAAACGCCGCCCTGGCGCATTATGAGCCGGATACAAAGGTTATTAACCTGACCAAATACGGCGGCGCCGGATGCGTAGCGCATGAGTGGTTCCACGCAATGGATAATTACATTGTAGGAACCGGAGCCGATAATTACGGAACTGAAAACACCTATAAGCTGAGGCAATCGGAAAAGCTGTATAAGGCGGCTGTAGACCTGCATAGGGCTTTACATGATACAGACTTTTACAAGGCTGCGCAGAAAGCCGATAAATACAGATCAAAAGCATACTGGACCACAATCAGGGAAATGGCCGCCCGCGGTTTTGAAGGTTACGTGAAGGACAAAATGGAATCGAAGGGAGAAAGCAATCATTTTCTGGTTAACTATGCCTCTAGCGACTTATGGCCGAGCAAATCAGATATTAAAAAACTGGCCCCGCTCTATGATGCTTATATAAAGGCAATTAAAGAGACACGGTGGGAAAAGATGGCCCAGGATGCAATCCCCGAAGAGCTGATCCGCTATTCTACACGCTGGGTTACGATCGGCCGCGGTGCCCGCATTATGGTGGATAGCAACGGCACGATCCGCGCGGGTTTAGGTGG
>ERZ808027.39-NODE-39-length-12994-cov-4.052799_pt1 | contig 12994 bp, 11 predicted proteins | sample MGYA00380183_ERZ808027 | MGnify/ENA primary metagenome ERZ808027 (study PRJEB31490, sample SAMN06133374) | cow dung metagenome | isolation source: H7 | host: cow | place: China: Chengdu | collected 2015-05 ...
TATATACTACCTATTGTCAAAATAGAAGTTAGTTGCTTATCGCTAAAAGAACCATTTGAGCCACGCCCGATCTCATCGTTATTGCATGAGACTTTTGCTAATCTTGATGAGGATACATGTTGCATCGTAAATACCGTATCTCCTGAACGCACTTTTTTAGAAAAGGCATTCTTACTAAATGAGGAGTTTCAAAAGGCAAAACCACGTACCAGACGCATGAGCCGACACTATTACGATTTAGAAAAACTAATGGATACTGATTTTGCCAAAAATGCATTAGATAATTACGAGTTATACAACAATATCATTGAGCATCGTAAACATTTCTATAATCTGCACTATGTCGATTATGAAAAGAACCAACCTAACAATATATGCTTCTACCCGCCTGAAGAATTAATAGAGGCATTCAGTGCTGACTACGCAAACATGATCCGAACTTTCATCTTCAAAGCAGCACCAACTTTTGATAACCTTATGGAGCGTATTGCAGAATTACAAGAAAGATTCCGAAAAATTCAATAATTTCCTAAAACTTTGCAAATATTTTAGGAACAAACAAAGTAATCCGAATAATTTGCAAAATTTCGGATATTTGAAAACAGAATAGCAGCCGCAAAGCTGCTATTTCTTTCATCCCACGACCTCATAGAAATCGCCCTTGAGGAGTTGACTCATTCCATGTTCGTTGAAGGTGGCAGTAATCTTCTCGCAGATGAACTGCTTACCCTTGATATAGAACAGAGCCCGCACGTTAGGTATGTCATCCGAAAGGAATTTGAAGGAGTATTTGTGTATTGGGTCAATCTTTCGGGCATAATGACTATCCTTGAAGTAGGCGAACTGAAGGGACAGCGAGTGCGGCTTGGAGAAATAGCCACCATCCGACATCACCTCGATGGTGTCAATGGTAGGACGTGGATATTTGAGTGGACCTCTAATGCCCTCCGAAAAGGCGACGAAGAGTTTGTCCAAAAACTCGGTGCTTTCTTGCTGGGTCATATTATTGATATAATAATCACCATTGGTGCGCATTTGAGCGAACGCCTCGTCTGGTGTGAGTTCTTGGTTCTTGATGTCCGTGCCATAGTCACCCAAAGGCAGAAATATGACCTGACCTTTCTCGGGTGTGGTGTCATCAATCCATGCAGGAACGATCTTGAGTTCTATGGTGTCGGCATCCTCGTCCATGATGAGAGGTGCAAAACGATTGATGGGCTGCATAAACCGATACGATGTACCATACGGCAAATTGAGGTCAGTAGCATGTCCTTCAATGACATTGCTGACCATGCGCAGGACAAAGTAGCAATCTACATCCTTTACGTATGTCACACACTGCTGAATGCCCGCCTTATAGGGTTCAGTAGTTGCCAAATAGGGCTGCACTTGCGATGCGTAATTGGCGATAGTATCTACATCTCGCCACTCGGTGTTTTGTCTAAGGAACTTGCGATGATCTTCAATGAACTTAGGGCAAGAATGATACTTTTGCATTTTGTGGTCACACTCTGCAAACATAAAGTTCTGCCGCTCGCGATACTTACAACTAGCAGCATCTTCCACGCTAACGGAGTAATCATCCAGAACACGGGAGAGTGTCACTTCTCCACTGTTCGTGATGGCTTCGTGGGAAGTTTGATAGGAAACATGCTTGCGTATGTGATCTACATCAAACTCGCAGTTCATGAGGTACTCTAACTGCTCCAGCAACTCCGTAACCGTCCAATGAGGCAGAGCAGCTGCCCAGTTCTTAATCTCCCATGCATACGGCAAAGCATTGCAGATGATTAAGTGGCGATAAGGAGTAGCAATCCACTTTGTAAAATCGTAAGTATAGCCGAGCTTTTCAAGGATTAGCCCTACTATGTAAATAAGGTATGGCTGAAAAGATAATCCTTTCACAGAACTTTCCCAAGTGGTATGCTGAGCAAACACATACATATCATTCTGCACATTACCTGTGTTATTATTGACCCAAGGATAACACAACCATTTCGCTCCTTGATCGTAGCCATTCTGCCTTGAGGCATCAACACTACTTGGCGTAGTATCGGGATAGCCTAATTCTAACTCATTGATATAGCAATCATCAAATGATGATGCGTAATTGTCAGCAGAACGACCCTCAAGAAATTGGGTTTTCACCTCTACATCATCAATGGCTGTGATAGCTATTGAACCTGACTTAACGAACTTACCATGCCTAATGGTACAAGGTAGTTTCAGATTACCTTTCTCCACATCCACGCGGTTGATATGACCAAATATGCTAAGGTTTTGAGCGCAATGCTTCAGCGGGAAACTGATGGTCATAGAATAAGCGTCCGCTCCCGAGAAATAGCGGTTCTCAAATACAAAATCAAAACTCAATTTCTGCTTGAGTACTGCGGGCATGTCATTGATTAGAATTTCCATACTATCTTCTTGATTTAGGGGTTTTGTTGCGTATTAGTTGCTCGTATTCATCTTGGGCTTTCTTAATGCCCGTATCACCTGTGACCGTGTTCACAGTGACAAACGGCTCATTCAAACGAGATGAAAGGTCTTTCATTGTGCTGCTATAGGTGGCTAAAGTCTTAGCCGTAGCAGCTAGTGTAGCATTGAGCCGTCCGTCTTCTGATGCCTTGGCAATCTTCACTGGGGCTGTGATAGTGCTTGATACATCTTGAGCTCTTAACGAACCTATTGTGTTCGTTCGTTGGGCATAATCAAGGGTATTGATTATTGCTCTGGCTTCAGGATTAGCAAGCAACTTCTGCGAGGCTACCCACTCTCCTGCGTGTACCACGCCCACCTCCTTCTCAGGAGGACCAGCGGGTGTAAAACCACCCGAAGCATAACCTACAGCAGCAGACGCTTCTTGCTGCTTCTTGATAGATGCAATCTGCAATGCTCCGGCTGCAATAGCCATAGCAGCAGCTATAGGAGCCATCACGAAACCGACCACAGGAATTGCTGCAGCAGAGGAGTAAGCAGCAATGGCAGACATAGCAGTTTGGGCAACGGCTTGAATCACCTGCATGGCAAACATCTTCTTATTTGCCTCTGCCTTGGCTTTGCCAAGTTCCTTCTGCTTCTGTTGTTCGAGCTGCACCTCTTTGTACTTGTTGCCCTCTGCAGCAGAAATTTGAGCATCATAAACGGATGTGATCTTGGCGGTTTCGATATCCAACTGTGCTTGTACCAGGTCACTCACCTCGGAAAAGATAGCAGACATACCCGAAAGCACCGTATCGAGCGACTGTGAGAATGCCTGCCCGCCGTCGGATTCCAGCCAGTCGGCTACATCATCCATGGCGGAACGGAACGACTTTTTGAGTTCCTTGGCATTCTTCACATTGTACTTACGACCTAATTGGTACTTTGCCTCTTGAAAGGCACGCTCTATCTGCAAGCGTTCTTTGCTATTATTGCCACATGCCTTCAGCATCTCTTTGTGGACAATCTCAAGGTTGCGAAGATCGCGTTGATAGCTGTCGTTATCAGGTACCTGATATGCCTTGGTAAAGTACTCCTCACGCATCTTCTCTTGGAGTTTGCGATCCTCCTCAAGGTGCTTCATCTGCTGTCTGCGACTAGCGTCTTGGTAGTTCTTTTCCGCCTTTAATCGCTCCTTTGAGCCTTCCTCGTACAAGCCAGCCAACTTACGTAGGTGTTCCAACTCCTGCAACTCCATCGCGTTTTGATACTGGCGAGCAGTCATCTCGCCATCAATATAGCGTTGCTGCAAGGCAGCGAGTTGCTGTTGGTACGCCTCGTTCTCCTGTTCTACAGTTCCCTCGATGGCATTCGTTGCTTGCTTGCGTAATGCCTCATAATAACTTGCCTCAATCGTGACTTGCTCATTGCCCACAAGGTCAGTATGTGCCAATTTCTTTTGGTGGTACTCCACCTGAATAGCCAACATACGTTTGGTGTAGGCATCATAATCCTTCTCGCCTTTGGCATAGGCAATGCGATTGAGAGCTTCCTCTCGCTCTTTCCAATCATCCTCGGCTTGGAACTTGTTGGTGGGTGTAGTGCTCTCAGGTTCAGGAGTGGGAACGACAGTCGGAGTTGGAACGACCACATCTACATCATCAACAATTTCCTTAAACTCCGCTTCTGCTTTCATAAGCCCTTCGCCATATTCTCCAAGAATAATCTTCTCTTGCTCTACGAGTGCTTGCAACTCCTTGTCCGTTTCTGCTAAATTGCGTTTAGCGGCTTGTATGTCTTCATCAATATCTGCTACCATATAGCCCGAAGCCTGCATGGCTCCACCTTGGTTCAGCAAATCTAAAACAGTACTGCCTGTTGTTTGCTGATTTTGAGCAAGCGTGCTTGCCGTTGCTCGCTCCTCACCTAGTTTGGCTATCTCAGCATTTTGCTCCGCCTTTTTGATATTGAGTTCGGCTTTCTGCCGACCAATCTCAGCCAGTTTATCCTTTGCTCCCTCCAACTCATACTTATAGCGCAACGCCTCAAGGTAATCATCCAATGCCTCTTTGTTGGCTTGGTACTTACCTGTTGTTGCATCCAGTTGCGCATTATAATTGGGAATAATCGAATTCAGTTTATCAACAGCCTTCTTACGCTCCTCCAAACTTAGCTTCTCATTATTGGCAGCAGCAACCAGCAGGTTGATCTTATTCGTTTCCTCCACCATGTTTTGGGCAGCCGTTTTACGAACACTATCCAGCGTATTGGTAGTAGTTACTGCCTCTCGCTGTTTCTTGATATATCCAACCAAAGCAACTGTAGCGCCAACAATCAAACTTGCTAACAAGCCCCAAGGGTTTGTCTTCATAGTAGCGTTCAATAATTTCATAGCAGCATTTGCACGGGTCACATTGCCAGTCATACGATTGTATGCGACAGAAGCTGCTAAAACAGCGACTTTGTGCAAGTGCATAGCGGCAGACTTTGCCACGATATAGGCTGTATGCAACTTATCCTTGATAGCAGCAAGATTTACTGCTACGGTGTAAGTTGCAATAGCAGCCGCAAGGGAAGTGATAGCGACCTTATTCTCCTTGACAAACTTAATCATGGTAAGCAGCACTCTCATACTAGCAGATGTAGATGAAACAAAGTGCTTCATTACGGGAGCAAGTTCCTGTCCGAGTTGAATAGCCATCTCCTTAAAGCCCTTACGCGCTTTATCAAGGTTGGCTTGTACAGTCGTGTTCTGTACATTAAATTCCTTCGTGACAGAGGTAGCCTCCTCATAGGCTTTTTGGGCTTCCTCTTGCTCCCAAATGAGCATGTCGATGTTACCCGCAAGTGCAGAAATAACAGCAGAGGCACGCGCACCGTTCTCTCCCATGTCCTTAAACACGGGGGCAAGAACGTCCATTCCTCCCAATTCATGCAGGCGGCGAAGCAACATCAATAAGCCCTCATTAGTAGAACGCTGAAGGGCGGCATTGAACTCATTAAGATTGAGACCTGTAGCAGTCGCGATGGTTTCTGTCTCCTTGAAAAGGTTCATAATGAGTTTACTCAGAGCGGTGGCTGACATCTCCACTTTCTGACCTTGGGAATCGAGAACAGCTCCAAAAGCCATGATTTGTGGCACGGTCATCCCGGCTTGCGCTCCAACGCCTGCCAGTCGTTGAGCAAACGAGGATAGATAGCCAGCACTGGCCGTGCAGTTTTGTGACAATTCGTTTATCACAGAACCAACTGCCAAAAGTGATTGCTCCGTGCCGAGCCGTTCCTCGTCCCCAAAGATATTGGTCAATTTAGAAAGTTGGAGTGTCGCACCCTCGCCAAGGTCATCCAATGCCACATTGATTTGATCTGCTGCCCGCACGAAGCCGAGCACATCCTTCTCTGAAGTCTTGCCGAGGCGACCTGCCTCTTGAGCAAGCTGATTGAGTTGCTCGCGGGAGGAGCGCGTGTCAATCTTCTTGAACTCCTCATTGAGGTGTTCTACCTGCTCTGCCGTTAGACCTGTATACTTGCGGACGCTCGCCATCTCTTGATCCATCTCCGCATACATCTGCACCGCTTGTTTGCCTGCCATAACAGCACCTGTGAGTGCCGCTACCCCACCCACGGCAACAGTCTGCCAGCGCTGCCATGTATTATTGAACCGCTCAAGCATAGTTTGGGACTTACCAAGCTCTGCGTTTACTTTAGAGATCTCATTCTTGACAAGTTTGATTTTCTTGACCTGTTCGTTCCAGGCATTAGAGCCTCGCTCCATATAGTCAAGCTGCTTATTGAGTGTGGCTAACGATTTTTGCAAATCTCGTGGAGTTGCCTTGTCAAGCCGTCGCATGACGGCATCCACCTGCATGGTCGCGGACTCAATCTCCTTAATCTTCCGATTAGTGTCATTGAGTTCGCGACGCAATTTCTTAAGTGTGACCTTATCGCCAGCGGCAGCTGCTTTGGCTATCTCGTTCGTAAGATTAAGTGCTGCCTGTTTTAGGTTTACTAAGGTTTGTTCTGCTTGTTGTCCGTTGATGGTTAGATTTACAGACGCGTTTGTTGAATAATCAGACATAGGGTATAAAATTTTTGTGCAAAGTAACAAAAATTCTCCCTATTACTAAAAGACATTTTGCGGCATTTCCGAAGCTATGGGAAAGCCAGTAAAATCACGGAGAAACACCCGCTTTTGCGGGTCAAATTTTTCCTAAAAATTGCGTTTTTCCGCTCTAAAAAACAAACGCTGCCTGAATATCAGGCATTTAGAGGGTGCAGGGGGACAAAATCCCCCTGCTTTCCGTCAGAAGACCCCCCAACCGCCCTGCTTTCGTGTTCCGCGCTCGCGCACTTTTTTAGCGGAATATGCACGCAGTCTATTTGTGTCACTTTTGCCCTTTCAGTCCATCAATTGACCGAGAGCCTCAAAAGTCTTTCTATATCTTTTTGCCCTCTATAGTCTCGCCTTGCTCCTCAAACCCTTTGCAGTCTTGCACATGGGCGCGAACCTTGAAAAGTCTCTATTTGCTCCGCGTGCCTATGCAGTCCCACTATGTCCAAAAGGCGAAATAGTCTTTGTATGTACTTTGCGCCCTTTGTGGTCTTGCTATGCTCCGCGCGCCTTTGCAGTCTTCGTGTACTTTGCAACCTCTAAAAGTCTCTACACATCACGCGCGACCTTATATAGTCTTTATATGGTTTGCGTACCTATGCAGTCCCTATACAATCAAAAGCGAGAGAGTCTCTGCCTATCTTTTGCCACCCTTGCAGTCCCTTATTACCTCGCGCACCTTTGCAGTCTCCGTTTGCTCCTCAACCTCAAGAGTCTCCACCATGTCACACAACCCTATGCAGTCTCTATAGTTCCCGAAAGCCTTTGCAGTCTTCGTATGAACAAAAGCGGAAAAGTCTTTGCCTACTCTTTTGCGCTTGCAGTCTCCATACATTGCGCCCACCTCAATAGTCCCACCACATCGCGCGCGCCTATCAGTCTCCATTTGCTCCGTGTACCTCTGCGGTCTTGGTGTGACCTTTGCGCCCATGCGCCTTGCGCTCACTCTTGGCGAGCGGGCGGTATCGGGCTCTATATGATATATTTTTGCACCGCAGGTAGATGTCCCAATCAATGGGCGGTACATTGCAGGCACGTCCGCAGGAGCCACCGGAGGTATACTCAAACTTACTCCCGCCGAGTGTAGGCGAAACCACCGGAGGTATACACCCCATGCCGTCAGGCATAAATATCTCTGCCCCACCGGAGGTAAACATCCCAAAAGCACCGCAGGTAGATGTCAGCACCGCAGGTAAACACCGCCCCGCGAGGACGGAAGACCGTAGGTAAACAACCCCAAAAAAAAGAAGTAGGCACACTCGCCTACTTCCTAAAGTAAAATCGGATTACGATTTTCAGAATAAAATATATTACCACGGCAGCCACAATTGTCCAAAACAATCCTGTGCTCCATTGGTAGAAACGAGGAACATACTTCTCTGGAGGGTGTTCGATGTTTCGCACGACATCTTGGTAGATAGTATCTACCTGTAATTGCACACGATCGCGATAGCGTATGCGCCATTTCTCTATCACGAGGGTATCGACACGAGGTGGAACCTGTGGCGATGGGTTATTGGATATTGGCATGTTAGCAATAGGTGGACTATCGGGCAAGCGAGGTGGAGTCACCTGCGGACGATAGGACATCGCTATGCTATCGCGTTCATAGATGTGCGTGCTATCATTGCGCAATGAAACACGCGTGCTGTCATGCTGCTCGGCAGTGATAACTGGCGATTGCGTCTTGCAAGAGAAGAGCAGCAGGAGCAAAGGGATTAGATACAAGTATTTCATAAGCTAACTGTTTTAAGCCATTCTTGGACATTAAAGCATGGGCATGCCTTGGCTGCGAACTCATAATGTCCGTGAATAGTGGCGTTAGGGAACTGTTGATGGAGTTGGCGGAGCAAGTGGAGCAGCGCTTGCGTCTGCTCAGGTGTGCGTGTGTCCGCTGGCTTGCAATGGTCGTCAAGACCACCTGCAAAAGCAATACCGATTGAGGTAGCATTATGTCCACGAACATGTGCGCCTGCCTGCGATAGCGGACGGCCCTCATGGATGTGGCCATCGTAGTCGATGAAATAATGATAACCAATCGTGCGGAAGCCACGCTGCTTGTGCCAACGAGTGATGATGTCCACCGTGACATCTTGCCCAGGGCGTGTAGCGGTGCAATGGATAATGATTTTTGTGATTTCTCTCATAACTAATCAGGCATTGGGGGTTCAACTGGTTTGGGTGGTTCAGGATCTTTGCCTTTGACCTCAATGGTGGTACCAGAGCGGGTTGTTAGCTTGGTAGATTTAGCCGATGAAATGACGGATGGTATCAGCGCCAGTGCAGCGAACGCAAGGAGTTCGCCAACGGCCGTGATGACTGAGCCATCAATAACACCGAGAGGTGGAACAAAGAACCCACCGACAATCATTGCCACACTGACGGAGAGGCAGATGATGAAGGTGACTTTGGAAAAACGATTCTTTTTCATAGTTCAGGTGGTTGAGGATCATCGGCAATAGGGGTTTCTCCCCACATGGCGAGGATGGCGTTTACAAACTCAGATGGCAACACATCCTGAAGTCGAGCACGATCGCGAGGGATGTTGTTGTAGCATACGCGTTGGTTGCTACCCAACTGTACGCGTTGTCCATCAATCTCAACAAACTCTTTGATTACGACATTTACACACTTGGGTGTAAGATGTTCGAGGGCAAATTCGATTTTCTTTTCCATATTATTTACATTTATACATGATGATTAGCGAGGTTTTAGAAGCCTTCATAAGGCTATCATCTACAGCTGCGATACGCAGCACGTTCACGCCTGTAGCGGGTTCAGCGGCGATACTCCAATAGAGTTCCTGGTTCTTTACCGCGGACTTGAAGTAGCCGTGCGATGTCACGGTGCATTGCACAGGCAAGGAGTAATAGACAACTTGCCAGCCTTCAGGGAGCATCATATCCTCCAGCGAGAGGATGATGTAATCGCCAATGATATTGTATTTGGCGATATTGATAAAGCAGCTGGTGCCTGCGTACCATGCGTAGAGTTCTGAACCGGGCATTCGTCCCGATTCAAACATGGGGACATTGTCTTCAAGGTGACGGAGATAATCCAATGTTCCCATCTCAATGGTGGAGATCATTTGGGGAGTAACGCTGTTAGGGGCTTTTGCGTTGGCAATCTCAGCGATTTTAGCGGTAATTTCATCGTATGTCATAGGATATAGAATTAAAATAGTTATTACATGTGACGGCGGATATCATCAAAGGCATCTGCGATGATTCCTTGGAACTCTCTGCCGAGGTTGTCGGCGAAGAACTCTTTGAGGTTCATGACGGAGGCAAAGTATTTCTTGCTGAACCAAGGGCGACGCTTGCGGACTTTGGCATAGCCGAGCATACCGCTGTTGCCACGAGGTGTCTCGCGCCCTACCCCATAGTCTTGCCAAAGACCGTACTCAAGGAACTCTTGGGAGAGCTGCACCTCAAAGAAGCGTCCGTCGTGACGCACGGATAAGGAAGCAGGCGAATGAAGCAGACGATCGGTGTCACGGACATCGAGCAACGTGAGCCGCTCCTTCCAGATGTCAATCATGGTTTTGTTGAAAGCCATGACATATTTTTCACGCTCTTGTTGAGCATCGGTTTGTGTGCGCTCTGCCATAGTTATACAAATGGAGGGGTGAAATGTTCGGAGAATATTCTTTCTTTAGTAAACTCAAGTAACGAAACGCCATTGCGGTTTTCGTATTGCCATTCAAACTTGAAAGTGCGTTCGGTATTGGGTTCGTCGGAAAGTTCATAATCATAGGATGTGATGATGATGGGTACATCATAGGCATAGCCAAAGACAATCTGCACACTTGGCGAGGTAAGCATTTGTTCCATGACGGCAGCTCGCTCGGAGTCGAGCGCTGCTGTCTGTTGCTCAAAAGAACGAGTATGCTGAATATCGTAGCGATATTGCTTCTTACCACAGACAGCCAAGGAACTCTTGGTTTCGGTGATGTTCTTTGAGATACAAGGAACAGAAATGCTCTCCTTGGCATTATAGCAATTTCTGAAGATAAAGTGTCGGACATTATGCGCCTTGCCTACATAGAAATTGCAGGTTTGCTGATTGACCGTAAAGGAGAAGAAAAGTATATCCCATTTGCGCACGCGATCTGGGAGATAGCGACGCAGTTCGGGGAAGGAAATCATCAGTTCATTGATACCTTGGTGGATGGTATAACCATACTCCATTAAGATCCACTCGCGGTGTCCCGTGTAATCTTGCACCAATACATAGAGGCGAACGGTGGTGCCGTTAAAGATACTGTTAGGTTCGCACCAAAAAGTGAGGTAATCAACCGAATCTTCGTAAAGGACGCGGTTGCGATAGGTAGTGAGCAAGCCGTCGGAAAGGATGTCTGCGGCAAAGAATTTGCGGGGTTCTTCTTTGAAATAGACTACACGAATGGTCTTCTCTGCTGTGGACTGAGCATCGGTAACGATGAACTGCATGTCAGCAACAGTAAGATTCTGTTGCTCCATGAACATCTCGACTACATCACTGAAGTCGGGGAAGTTGATGTAGGAGTTAGGCGTATTGTAGGTATTGCTAAATACCTCAAGCGGCGATTGTATGAGAAGCGTTACCGTGCCAGGAGTAACGGAACAGGAAATGCCACTGAGTTCGCTGGAGTAGCAAACGGATGGCATATATGATGTAAAATAAGCCATAACTTTGCGTTTTGTGGTGCAAAGTTATGGCAAATTAGGGGAATTTGAAAAGACAAGAAAAAGGAGGGCAATTAAAATACCCTCCAAAAATTGCATTAGTTTTGCTGCTTTAGCAACTCGCACCAATATTTAACTAATGTGACTTTACGTTTTAACTTTTCAAGATCACATTCAATCTCAGTTAAAAGTTCAACTGCTTGTTGCAAGTCGGCAGAAAGACTCTCTACTGTACTTCTAGAGTCTTCAGAATTTTTTTTTATTCATAAATGTATTACTCCGATTTGACGGAGGTAGCTATTACAATTAGCTAACAAAATATGAACTAAAATATGTTGCTACACACAAATATGAGCACTAGGATTAAAACCATGTAAGAATTCTTGTCTACTTACATAGCCTAATTGATTGGAAAGTACTTGCGTATTACCAATCTGTTTGCATACATTGCGATGTGAGTGACCGTATATCCAATAATTGATGTCGCTTTGCGCTATATATTCGGTTAAATCAGCCACGAAAGCACCATTGATAGAACTATTCTTAAATTCCTCTGCGGTTACCAACGGAGATGGAACGTGATGAGTAAGCACAATCTTTGTTGCTGCACAACTTTCCTTGATTGACTTCTTAATAAAATCAACACAAGATAGGTGTTCCTTATTAAACAGGGCTGCCGTCAGATTATTCTCCCCATAGCGTATACGATAAAAATCGGAAACATATAATTCTGTTAGAAAGGCATCTTTAAGATCTATGTGTGCCCATAGAGTAGATGCCACAATATCTACATCACCTATATGCTCCACGGTATTAGAACAAATATGCACATTGGATGCCAATTCCCATCGGTGAGACTTTGGTACTGAAGCTAAATCATAGAAGGCATAATATTCGTGATTTCCTGGTACTGCAATGACACGTTCATAATTATCAGCCGCCCATTTCCAAAATGGGTGTTTTAACAAATGCTCTTGCCCTAAATAGATACTATCTCCAGCAATTAGGAGTACCTCTCCCGTCACGGGAAGGTACTCTTTCAGATAGCGACTATTGTCTGCTATCTCTAAATGTAAATCGGAGACGAATTGGAATTTCATGCCTGAGGTTTAAAAATTTCGTTGCGTAGAACGGATAAATAACTTTGTACAATCTCCTCTGTAGTACCCAAAGCGGCTGCCAGTGAATTTGTTTTGTCCTGCACTTGTTCTACAAATTCAATCACTCTATCGTAAATCTTCTGATTTACTGTAACCACTTCAGGATATGAACCTGCTGCTACCAATTTCAACACGTCAGAACGATGCTTCTTGATGTCGTTGGAATTAACATGTTTACCAGCATTCTTGTCTGCAAGGAGATTGAGATAGGCATTTGTTTTTAGCGCTATCAATGACAAATAATTAGCGATATTCAGCTCATTGATATCATTATTATCTACTTGTTGAACGGTAAAATCATAATATATATCATCCATTATGATTGCCGACAAACTTTGATGATCTTCATCAGTAGGCAATGGTTCTATATGAAAACCAGAAGGCTCACCGAGTAAATCAGAGTGTCGAGAAAGCAATTCGATTTGTTGAGGATATTCTAAATTTTCTCCTTGTAGAATAAATCTATATAAAGCATAAACCGAATTTCCAGCTTGATTGACACGGCGTTCAATGCGGTAATTACCTGCTTTGATAAATGCCCAGAAAGCATCTACAAATGCTTGAGACATCTTCTCTACGACCACGATGATATCAATATCTACAGTGGCACGTGGTATCATTGTACTCCCTGTAAG
>ERZ808027.41-NODE-41-length-12908-cov-3.797132_pt1 | contig 12908 bp, 8 predicted proteins | sample MGYA00380183_ERZ808027 | MGnify/ENA primary metagenome ERZ808027 (study PRJEB31490, sample SAMN06133374) | cow dung metagenome | isolation source: H7 | host: cow | place: China: Chengdu | collected 2015-05 ...
CGATAGATGCGATAAGTACAATCCTTCGGTGTAAGATTTGCCATAGCCGGGTCGAAGACGGATATTTCCTTGATAACTTCTTCTACCAACTCATTCCAACGAGCTTGACATTTCAAGAACTCATCCTTATGAGCATTGAACCATTCGCGATTGTTATTGGCCTGAAGCTGACGGAGATAGGCAATGATTTCTTTCATAACATTATTTATTCAGTTTCAAGGTATGACCTAAATCCTCTATTTCGAAAATATGTGCACGTTCGGCACCACCCGGTGAGTTAGGAGCATGAAGCACCAAGCACAAACGTCCGTCGAAAGTCTTGAATATCATGCCATGACCACCATGCTTATCAAACAATGGTTCCTTTTGCTGTTTCCAAGGACCAAACACCTTTCCTGTCATGGATTCGGCAATACCAATCGCATACTCACCATTCTTGAAACTTGACCATATCATCAGGAGCTTGCCCGTTTGGGTACGATATAGAAAACATCCATCGGTAACGTATGTTCGTGTACCATCTTCGCGAAGGCTACCAGTTGACCATTCAGCAGCCGAAGCACAGAACAAACGGATAGGCTGACCAACAGTTCCCGATAAGTCCGGCTTCAATTCTACCAATTCCATGGTTCCGTCCATCATCTCTACCCATTCGTGACAATAAATCATGTAAGGTGTACCATTTTCCACCCACAAAGTACCGTCCAAGCACATCTGCCCCATCGGTGTATGAGGCAATTTGCTTTCAAACGGAAGGAATGGACCTTCGGGGCTATCAGCCCAAAAGATTTGTGTCGTACGATGAAGAAATGCCGGATGATTCTTCATTGGTGCTTTCCAAGCGATATCACTATTCAGTGTAGCAAACAAATAGTATTTACCTTGATAGTAATGTACTTCCGGTGCCCAAACTGTTCCTGTTAAAAAATTATCACGAGGCACATCGAATACTCGGATAGGCTCCGACCAATTCTTCAAATCCTTGCTCTTGTAAGCAACCATACCTCCATAAGTCTTCCCATTCTCCGTAACCGATGAGGTAGCATACATATAATAGATACCTTCCTTCTCCAACGGAAGAATAAAAGGATCACGGATATTGATATCCTTTAATGTCAAACTTTGAGCAAAAGTTCCGATGGTCATACATAGAGCCATCAAAAGGAGTGTGAGTTTCTTTTTCATGGTTTAAATGATTTTATAAAACGACAAACCCCTACGTCGTTTCAAATCAAACGCCGAAGGGGTTTTTATTTATTTCTTCTTCAAATCTTCCGGAGCGACCAATTTATATAGTTTATCACTCGGACGAATCTTTTCCGGTACCTTGAAGGATACTCGTTGGCCTTTCTTCACATCATCTACCGGTTTCAAATCCACACGAGCCTCATCGAGAGTCAAGAAAAGTGCACCTGTCGTAGGGCCAGTAATCAAGAGTTTATCGCCCACCTTCATTTCGGCTGCTTCTACCAAGAACTCTGCCACACCGATATTCGAGAAGTAACGGATACCCTTACCTACATAGACCTTACGTTCTGTTGCCTCCGAGCCATAGTTACGGCTCCATTCGCCTAAACGCTGACCAAGGTAATAACCATTCCAGAAGCCACGGTTGAAGACAGTCTTCAAGCGAGTATCCCATGCTTCTTTCTTTTCATCTGTAAATGTGCCTTCCAAATACGAACGGATAGCCTCCTTGTAACATTCCACTACGGTGCGAACGTACTCAGGACCACGGGCACGACCTTCAATCTTGAAGACACGAACACCCGCTTCAATCATCTCGTCCATGAAGTGAATGGTCTTCAAGTCCTTCGGCGACATGATGTATTTATTGTCCACTTCGAGTTCTACCTGGCTATCCTTATCCTTCACTTCATAAGCACGACGACAAATCTGCATACAAGCACCACGATTGGCCGAAGCATTCATTTCGTGCAAACTCAAATAGCACTTACCTGATACGGCCATGCAAAGTGCACCGTGGCAGAACATTTCGATGCGAATCAACTCGCCCTTCGGGCCTTTGATTTGTTCCTTCTGGATTACGTCGTAGATTTCACGCACCTGCTTCAAATTGAGTTCACGAGCCAACACCACCACATCGGCAAAACGAGCATAGAATTTCAACGCCTCGGCATTACTGATATTGAGTTGGGTAGAAAGATGCACTTCCTGACCTACCTCGTTACAATAAGACATCACTGCTACATCGGCTGCAATCACCGCACTGATGCCTGCTTCCTTGGCCGCATCGACAATGGTACGCATCAGTTTCACATCTTCATCATAGATAATCGTATTGATAGTGAGATAACTCTTGATACCATGTTCATCACAAATCTGAGCGATTTCACGCAAATCGTTAATGGTAAACGTGCTGGCCGAACGGGCACGCATGTTCAAACTTTCAATACCGAAATAGATAGAATCGGCACCTGCCTGGATAGCGGCCGCCAACGACTCACGAGAGCCGACAGGAGCCATGATTTCGAAGTCTTTGATGTTATACATATCAGGTTTATTGGATATTTTGTGCAAAGGTAGGAGTTTTTTCCGTATTTTTGCAGCGGAATTATTATAATAATGTCATTCAGACGACCGAAGGGAGGAAGAATCTCAAAAACATCCCCCTTTATGCTTTCGAGATTCTTCGCTTCGCTCTGAATGACACCTATGGATGTAACAATGAAAATCAGAAATATAGACTTAGGTGAGCGCCCCGTTGTGCTGGCTCCAATGGAAGATGTAACCGATCCGGCTTTCCGACTGATGTGTAAGCGCTTCGGTGCAGATATGGTATATACCGAATTTGTTTCGGCCGATGCGCTGATCCGTTCGGTGAACAAGACCATGGCCAAACTGAACATCGATGAACAGGAACGCCCGGTAGCCATTCAGATTTATGGCAAAGATGTACCGACCATGGTGGAAGCTGCCAAGATTGTGGAAGAAGCGAAACCGGATATTCTCGACTTGAATTTCGGATGTCCTGTAAAACGTGTAGCCGGTAAAGGTGCCGGAGCGGGTATGCTTCAGAACGTTCCGTTAATGCTGGAGATTACCAAGGCCGTAGTAGATGCAGTAAAAATTCCTGTGACCGTAAAAACACGTTTGGGTTGGGATCACGACCACCGTATCATCGTGGATTTGGCAGAACAATTGCAGGATTGTGGTATTGAGGCACTGACTGTACATGGTCGTACTCGTGCCCAAATGTACACTGGCGAAGCCGACTGGACATTGATTGGCGATATCAAGAAAAATCCTCGTATGCGAATTCCAGTCATTGGTAATGGCGATGTCACTACCCCTCAACGTGCTAAGGAATGTTTCGACAAGTATGGTGTAGACGGTATCATGATTGGTCGTGCCAGTTTCGGTCGCCCATGGATTTTCAAGGAAGTGAAGCATTATCTGGAAACAGGTGAAGAACTCCCTCCTTTGTCATTCGATTGGAAAATGGAAGTCCTCCGTCAGCAAGTGTTGGATAGCGTCAATTTATTGGACGAACGCCGTGGCATCCTTCATGTACGCCGCCATTTGGCTAACTCACCGATGTTCAAGGGCATTCCGAACTTCAAGGAAACGCGTATCGCCATGCTCCGTACCGAAACGGTAAAGGACTTGTTCAGCATTCTGGATTATATCAAAGGGAATTACGCCATATAACAAAGAAGCGGATGCATTATAGTGCATCCGCTTCTTTATTTAGGTTCAATACCAATCGGAAATCCCGCGAGGCAAACCACTTCTTGTACATCCAAGTAGAAAGGATATAGATAGCCACCGCCGAAATCAAACCGGCAAATACATCTATTAAATAGTGAGCCTGAATGTATACTGTTGCACAACAAAGCAACACATAGAAAGGTGTCAATCCATAACATAACTTCTTATTGACACGCCAAGCCATAATCATCAGGATAGTAGAAATACCCACATGCGAACTCGGGAAAGCAGCCGTCGGACGCTCTCCTACCTCCTGTGAAGCCTCCACTAAGTCAAAGAACAAGCCTTGTTCAAAGTTAGGCCCTGGCAGAAGAATAGCGTTGTGATTGAAATAATCGCCTATCGACAAGAAATTACATGCCTCTACATTGTCCATACCAATAGCCGGAAAATAGAACTGAGGGCCTGCTACAGGTACAAAAATATAAATCAAATAATAGAGGAAAAACGAGGTAACAATCACAAACGATGCCTTCTCGAACCATTCAAACTTGAATACAAAATAGTATATCGCTACGATAGCAATCAGCGGATAATAAGCGAAATAGCCCATATTGAAAGGTTCGCTGAACCAAATGTCCGGACACAACTTACTGAATTCCACCGAAGGCTGACAATTGAAAAGCCATTGCTCTGCCGAAGCAAAGAAACAATCCAAATTCGGGAAAAGACGGTTGAACTCGAATGTATCCGGATACCAATAAGCCAAGAAAGACATCTGTACCACCATACGTACGAAAGCCGACAGACGGCAAGGATATTTCTGATACAGATAAATCAATCCGAAAGTAATGGCTACAATGCCAGCACGTTCCAAAAGCATCATACCCGGATGATCCATACGAGAATAGAGCAATACAATCAGGATTGTCGTGATTGCATTGTATATCAGACTGATGCGCTCTACCGCAAACAGTCCTTTCGACGATTCTACTCTTTTAAACCAATCTAAAGCCATCCTTCTTTCTTATACCACGCTATGGTTTCCTTCACACCTTTTTCCAGCAAATATTCGGGCTTGAATCCCAATTCACGGATAATCGGTGAAATGTCGCATCTCCAATTGCGTTGTTTCATAATGTTATACTTGTCGCGGTTCAAGGTGCTTGTCTTCCCTGCACACTTTGCCCCCCATTCTGCTATAACTGATATACACTTCAACAAAAACAGCGGACATTTGATTCGCAACAACCACGGATTTCCCAATTCTTTCTTGATTAAATCCGAGAAAGTGCTGCTGGCATACACTTCTCCGTCGCTCACAAAGTAGGCACGACGCAAGGCTTCCGGCTTCGCACCAAGATAAACTGCCTGCACCAAGTCCTTCACATAGATGAAGGTGATGTCCTGACGCTTGAATCCGGCCGCAAAGTCCACATGTTGCTTCACACTTTGTGCCATGAGGAAATAATCGCGTTCACGAGGGCCATACACACCTGTCGGACGATAAATCACATACGGAAAGTCGGTCAATGATTGCAAGTATTTTTCCGATTTCAGTTTGCTCACACCGTATGCCGTATTGGGTTGTGCCTCATCCTTTTCACTGATAGGTGCATAGTTTTCTTCATGAATCGGACCGAAAATACTCAGCGAACTGATGTACATGAAACGTTCAGGCACCATATCGAGTTCCTTCAAGGCTTCCACGAAATTCACGGTTGCCTGATAGTTCCCCTTATCGAAGTCCTCCTTATTCAAGCATTTGGTCACACCGGCACAATGAACGATGTAATCCCAACCATCGTGTTCCTGCTTGTGTGCAGCCAGTTGCTCCTTCAGCGTCTGCTTATTGCCGAAGTTCAGTTCAGCAAACTGAATGCGCTTGTCCTGCAAATATTTCCGGCTACTGGTCTTTCGGATACCGGCCCATGTCTGCATACCACGTTCCAAGCCGCCTTCCACTAGAAAACTGCCGATGAATCCGCTGGCACCCGTCACCAATACTTTTTTATTTTCCATTTGTGAATTTTTGAAATAAGTTGCAAAGATAGAGGAATTTCGGGATTTTGTCGGTATAAATCAAGCGGTTTTTGTGATGATTATTCCAAAAAAAATTGTTTACTTTGTATCTAGAAACATAAAACTACAACCACCATGACGAAGAAGAAAGAAAAAAAGGCGGGCAAGCACATGAGAAAGAGCGAATTGGCCGAACAACTGATGACCTGGATGCAGATGCGTCCCGGCGAAGACTTCGCTCTCAAACAAATATTTCGTGCATTGAATCTCACTACCCACCCGCTAAAAATGCTTTGCGTGGACATTCTTAACGAGATGGCGGAAGACGACTTCATTCAGGTAATGGAAAACGGACACTTCAAGCTGAATAACCACGGCATCATCCTGACTGGAAAATTCCAACGAAAAAGCAATGGTAAGAATACATTCGTACCGGAAGACGGAAGCGAACCGATTTTCATAGCCGAACGTAACTCCGGCCATGCCATGCATGGGGACAAGGTGAAAATCTCGCTCACCGCCAAGCGCAAGGGACGCAAGGTGGAAGGCGAAGTGATAGAAATCCTTGAACGTGCAAAGGAAACGTTTGTAGGTACACTGAAAGTGGACAAGCATTATGCTTTCCTGCTCACCGAAGACCGTACACTCGCCAATGACATCTTTATCCCTCGTGATATGCTGAAAGGCGGTAAGGACGGTGACAAGGCGGTAGTAAAAGTGACCAAGTGGCCGGAAGATGCCAAGAATCCTATCGGAAAGGTCATCGACATCTTGGGACAAGCAGGAGATAATACTACTGAAATGCATGCTATCCTGGCGGAATTCGGCTTGCCGTATGTCTATCCGAAAAATGTGGAAACAGCAGCCGAAAACATATCAGACATCATCACACCGGAAGACTATGCCGAACGCGAAGACTTCCGCGAAATCACCACCTTTACCATCGACCCGAAGGATGCGAAAGACTTCGACGATGCTCTTTCTATTCGTCCGCTCAAGCCGGGTTTGTGGGAAGTAGGCGTACACATTGCCGACGTAACACACTACGTCAAGGAAGGAAGTTGCATCGACAAGGAAGCTGAAAAGCGTGCTACTTCGGTGTATCTGGTAGACCGCACTATCCCGATGCTTCCGGAACGTCTTTGCAACCTGCTTTGCTCACTCCGTCCAAACGAAGAGAAATTGGCTTATTCGGCTATCTTCGAAATGAACGACAAGGCAGAAGTAAAGAACAAACGTATCGTGAAGACCGTCATCAAGAGCGACCGCCGTTTCACTTACGAAGAAGCACAGGCCGTTATCGAAACCGGCGAAGGCGAATTCAAGGATGAAATCCTGAAACTGAACGAATTGGCACAAATCCTTCGTACGAATCGTATGGCAGCAGGTGCCGTGGATTTCGACCGAGTGGAAGTACGTTTCGAAATCGATGAAAAGGGTAAGCCACTCAGCGTCTATTTCAAGGAATCGAAGGAAGCCAACAAACTAATCGAAGAGTTCATGCTTTTGGCCAACCGTACCGTAGCCGAATGTATCGGCAAAGTCCCTAAGGATAAGAAAGCCAAAGTATTCCCGTATCGTATCCACGACCTTCCGGATCCGGACAAGTTGGAAAACCTCAACTGGTTCGTGAACCGATTCGGTTATAAGATCCGTACTTCGGGTAGCAAGACTGAAGTATCGAAGTCACTCAACAAACTGCTCAAGGAAGTACACGGAAAGAAGGAGCAGAACCTGGTGGAAATGGTATCGCTCAAGGCTATGCAGAAGGCCAAATACTCGACCGTAAACATCGGTCACTATGGCTTGGCATTCGATTACTATACCCATTTCACCTCGCCTATCCGCCGATTCCCGGACATGATGGTGCATCGTTTGTTGGCTCGTTACTTAGCCGGTGGACGTACTGCCATGCAAGCCAAGTACGAAGACTTGTGCGACCATAGTTCGGAAATGGAACAGATTGCAGCCAATGCCGAACGTGCTTCAATCAAGTACAAGCAAGTGGAATTCATGGGAGACCGATTGGGGCAAGAATTCGAAGGAACCATTTCGGGCGTAACCGAATGGGGATTGTACGTGGAAATCAACGAAAACAAGTGCGAAGGTATGATCCCGATGCGTGAACTGGATGATGACTTCTACGATTTCGACGAAAAGAGTTATTGCCTTACCGGACGACGCTACCATAAGAAATATAGTTTGGGAGACCCGATACGCATCAAGGTAGCCCGTGCCAACTTGGAAAGAAAGCAATTGGACTTTGCATTGGTAGAATAAAATGAACCAAATAATCTATAAAAACATGAAGATCACATCATTAATTGCCGCTTGCCTTTTAGTTTGTCTAACGGCAACAGCACAAGAAAACAGTTATCAACGACCACCGAAGGTCATAGAAGAGATGGCTTTGGCTCCGGTTACACCGACCGTAGATTTCAATAGCGACTATAGCCAGATGATGCAATTGCATGGCTTCTCTTACACTCCACTTAGCGAACTGGCTCAGCCGGAACTTCGCTTGGCAGGGGCACGTATCAATCCGGATACCTATAGCGTATCGCGCCGACCGGGTTACAATAAAATTGTTATTGTGAACCTGAAGAACCATGCAGAAATGACTATCCAAGGATTGCCAGAAGAAAGCATCATCTGGAGCGCCGAATGGTATCCAAGCGATGACCGCATCCTTATTGCCAACAAGGAAAAGGATGGTATCTATCTTTACAGCGCTTCATTGGCTGACGGAAAGGCGCATCGCCTCAGCAACCGCCGCATGAATGCCACTTTAAGTAATAGCGTATATTGGTTGAACAACACAGACTTCATCTTCAAAGCTGTTCCTGCATCCAATCAAGGAGCACCTGTGAAGAGCCAAGTGCCAACCGGTCCGGTTGTACAGGAAAACCTTGGCAAGTCTGTTCCAGCACGTACTTATCAAGACTTGTTGAAGAATGGTCATGACGAAGCTTTATTTGAATATTACTTCACTTCGCAACTCGTTAAAATGACTGCCAATGGTGAACAAGAAATCGGCAAACCAAACATCTACTCACAGATTTCATTGTCTCCAGACAAGTCATTCATGTTGACTAACACCATTGAAAAGCCGTATTCATACACCGTTCCTTATCGCAGTTTCCCGACAATCACTCAAGTAATGGACCTCGATGGCAAGTTAGTGAAGGAATTGGCAAAGACTCCGACAGTTGTCACTGCCATGGGTTATGATACAACCTCTCCATATCCTCGCCAGTTTGCTTGGCGTGCGGATAAAGCTGCTACTATCTATTGGGTAGAAGCACAAGACGGTGGTAATCCTAGAGGCAAGAAGTTGGAATACTTGGACATTGTATATCAGCAAGATGCACCTTTCACAGACGAAAAACAAGTGGTAGTGAAGACAGAAAAGCGCTTCGGTGGTATCCAATGGTGCGATGATAACTTCGCTTTGGTAAACGAAAGTTCACGTGCAACCCGCCGTCGTATCACATCCAGTTTCGTGCCGGGCAGCGATGCGAAACCAGTCGTTATTTTCGATATCAGTACCGACGACCGCTACAACGATCCAGGCCGTCCGGTTACTACCAAGAACGAGTTCAACCGTCAAGTTCTCTATACCAACAAGAACCACAACGAACTTTTGATGATCAACACCGGTGCATCTCCGGAAGGAGACATGCCTTATTTGAGCCGTTACGACATCGCCAAAAAGAAGAACACTATCTTGTGGCGTTGCCAAGCTCCATATTATGAATATGTGTATGAAATGAAGGATCCTGCCAAGTTGCAGTTCATCACTTCCCGCGAATCGCAGACTATCCCTGCTAACTTCTATTTGAAGGACTTGAAGAAGAAAAAAGAAACAGCCTTGACAGCTTTCGCTAATCCATATCCAATGATGGAAGGTGTAACCAAGGAAAAAATCAAATATAAGAGAGCAGACGGTATCGACTTGACTGCAACTGTTTATTTGCCTGCAGGTTACGACAAGGAAAAAGATGGTCGTTTGCCGGTTTTGATGTGGGCTTATCCACGTGAATATCGTAATGCCAAGGACGCAGCTCAGGTTCGTGGTTCACAATACAACTTCTCTATCATCAAGTACGGTTCACCTATTTTCTGGGTAACCCGTGGTTATTGTGTGATGGAAAATGTGGAAATGCCAATCGTTGGTTCTGAAGACAAGGAACCAAACGATACTTACATCGAACAATTAGTGATGGATGCCGAAGCAGCCGTAAAAGTTATCACTGACATGGGTGTGGGCGACCCTGAACGCATCGGTGTAGGTGGTCACTCTTATGGTGCATTCATGACAGGTAACTTATTGACACATACTAAGTTGTTCAAGGCAGGTATCGCTCGTAGCGGTGCTTATAACCGTACCTTGACTCCGTTCGGATTCCAAGCAGAAACCCGTACATTCTGGGAATCTCCTGAAGTATACAATGCCATGTCTCCATTCATGTATGCCAACCAATTGAGTGGTGCATTGTTGCTCGTTCATGGTGAACTGGACAACAATACCGGCACATTCCCTATCCAGAGTGAACGTTTCTACCAAGCATTGAAGGGCCATAAAGCAACCGTTCGCTATGTGGTTCTTCCATTGGAAAGCCATAGTTACTCTGCCAAGGAAAACATTCTCCACCTCTTGTATGAAGAAGATGCCTGGTTGGAAAAATATGTAAAGAACGCAGGTAAGTAAATCTGATAACCGATAAAGAAAGAGGACGCGTCTAATGATGCGTCCTCTTTCTTTATTTCACCCTCCGATTAAGCTGATTGTTTGCTTTCTCAGGTTTCGACTTTCCTACCCTCTTTCCGGTGGACTTTTTCTTGTTCTGTTGCTTGGCCTTGAAGGCAAATGGATTTTTACTTGGCATAATATCTTTCTTTTCTGCAAAAATAAAGTAAATTCCTAAGAATTTAGTATTTTTGTAGCATCAATTGAAATTACGTAATTATCATACCCCTATGAAGGAAGAATTTGAGTTAGTTGCCAAAACCTTTCACGGCTTGGAAGAAGTCTTGGCAAAAGAACTTACTGAGCTGGGAGCCAGTAACATTGAGATCGGTAACCGTATGGTAGCCTTTACTGGCGACAAGGCATTAATGTACAAGGCAAACTTCTGCCTACGAACCGCTATCCGTATCCTTAAACCTATCAAACATTTTCAAGCTAACACAGCCGATGAGGTGTACGAAAATGTAAAAGCTATCGCTTGGGAAAAATACTTGGACAATACCAAGAGTTTTGCTATCGATGCTGTAGTGTTCTCCAATGAATTCCGTCACTCCAAGTTTGTGGCATATAAGGTAAAAGATGCTATCGTGGACTATTTCCGTGACAAGACTGGCGAACGTCCGTCTGTACGAATCAACAATCCGGATGTTTTGTTGAATATCCACATCGCTGAAGACCGTTGTACTTTATCTCTCGACAGTTCGGGTGAATCACTCCATCGTCGTGGCTATCGTCAGGAAGCGGTAGAAGCACCATTGAATGAAGTCTTGGCTGCCGGTATGATTCTCATGACCGGTTGGAAGGGCGAATGTGACCTTATCGACCCAATGTGCGGTTCAGGTACAATTCCTATTGAAGCGGCTCTCATTGCACGAAACATTGCTCCTGGCGTCTTCCGCAAGGAATTTGCTTTCGAGAAATGGGTAGACTTCGACCAGGATTTGTTCGATTCCATTTATAATGATGAATCGCAAGAACGTGAATTCAACCATAAGATTTATGGTTATGACAATAATCCAAAGGCCAACGAAATCGCTATTCACAATGTGAAAGCGGCTGGTCTTAGCAAGGAAATCGTCTTGAAACTCCAACCATTCCAACAATTCGAGCAACCGAAGGAAAAGAGCATCATCATCACCAACCCTCCATACGGTGAACGTATCTCGACAGAAGACCTTTTGGGCTTGTACAAGATGATTGGTGAGCGTTTGAAACATGCTTTTGCCGGAAACGATGCATGGATTTTGAGTTATCGCGATGAATGTTTCGACCAGATTGGTTTGAAGCCTTCTATCAAGGTAGAACTCTACAACGGTGCTTTGGAATGTCAATTCCGCAAATACCAATTATTTGACGGTAAATACAAGGCTTTCCGTCAAGAAAACGATGGTAAGGAATTCAAGCCGAAGCGTGATGACTTCCGTCCTCGTAAAAACGGTGAACGTAAATCGGAAGGCGGACGTAAGTTCGATGAAAGACGTGGAGAACGTCGATTCGACGGCAAACGTGACGAAGGAAGACGCGAACGTCGTTTCGAAGGTGAACGCAAGTTTGAAGGAAAACGTTTTGAAGGTAAAAAAGAAAACCGCCGATTTGAAGGCAAAAAGGATTTCAAAGGTCCTCGCAAATTTGACCGAAAAAACAATCAAGAATAAATATACGTATGAAAAGAATACTTAATCTATTAGCAATCATCCTTATGACAACATCCGTGATGATGGCTCAAGACAAGAAAAGCTTCACACTCGAAGACTTGATGCCGGGAGGAAACAACTATTTCAATCTTCAACCGAAGAATATCCAAGGACTTCGTTGGTGGGGTGATCTCATGCTGAAGGGAGAAATTGAAGAATTAAAGGCTTTCAATCCAGCTAATGGCAAGGAAGAAACATTGGTGACACTCCAAGAAGTTAACGACCTCCTTGCTAGTAAGGATTTGGGCAAGATCCATCATTTCTACAGCATCTCCATGCCATACGAACAGAAATGGTTACTCCTCAGTACTCGCCAACATCGTGTATTGATGGATTTGGATACGAAAGAAATCATTTGGAATCAAGCAGTACCTGCAAAAGCAGCCAATCAAGACTGGAATCAGAATAGTCGCGCATTAGCTTATACTATTGACAACAATCTTTATGTATTACCTAATGAAGGAGAAGCTATTCAAGTGACTGACGAACTAGACGGTGTACTCTGTGGCCAAAGCGTTCATAGAAACGAATTTGGTATCAATGGTGGTATTTTCTGGAGCCCAAAGGGAAACTTGTTGGCATTCTACCGCATGGACCAAAGCATGGTGACCGATTATCCGCAAGTCAACACTTCTACTCGTATCGCAACACTCGAACCGGACAAATATCCTATGGCAGGTATGACCAGCCACAAGGTGACTATCGGCGTATTCAATCCTGCTACCAAGGAAACAATCTATTTGAAGGCCGGAGACCCTACAGACCGCTAT
>ERZ808027.42-NODE-42-length-12858-cov-2.865582_pt1 | contig 12858 bp, 4 predicted proteins | sample MGYA00380183_ERZ808027 | MGnify/ENA primary metagenome ERZ808027 (study PRJEB31490, sample SAMN06133374) | cow dung metagenome | isolation source: H7 | host: cow | place: China: Chengdu | collected 2015-05 ...
AGGCATCTCATCCTCCTTCACCCACATATTGTCAATAAGGTCAGGATGATTATACTTGACACCTTCGTCGCATACAGCCACGATCACCATAGGGTCACCGGCGCAAAGTTTCCATGCGTTCTTCACATTGATGTCGGCACCTGACCTTGATGTCTCTGCCACACTGATATCCAGATTGTTGACATAGTGCCACTGATCCGGGAGCAATGGGTCATTATATGGAAGAGCAAACTCACCATAAGCCTTAGGCGCATAGCTGTAAGGAGTTCCCTCACTGCCATAATCACGAGAAACGACAGTATTGTACTGAACCTTATCGACACATGACAGAGAGCTGAACAGCTCAGCCATCTCGAATGGGTTCACCTGATCGTCAAAAGAGACCAGATACCACCTGTGCATTCCCCTCGAACGGGCCATATCACTGTTTGAAACAAAGAGTCTCTCTACAGACTTTACTCCGACACTTTCACAGACTTCATCCAGAGCAGGAATCGCCATGCCCTGACTCATCTGAGAAGCGGCTTCATCAGCAAGGAAGAGAAGCAGAGAAGTTCTGTCGGCGTCTTCCTCTGAGTTTACAACCTTGGCAGCATAGGCTACGGACACTTCCTTACCGTCTACAAACTGTACAGGATCATTGAGTTCTGCACAGGCAGAAGCAAGAATGGAGGCCGCACACAATGCACTAAAAGTTATTTTAGACAAATATTTCATATTGCAATTCTAATCCTTTATCGTTCTATAGCTTCAAATGCTGTTGACTGAAGTTCGAAGGCAAAGCCGCCATCAGTCTGAGGTATGGAATCAACATCCAGAAGATTTCTCACATAGCTGCCGGAACGGATCTGCTCAGCAGCCGACCTGATGAAACCGTCAAAAGACTCCACATTATTCATAGGTCCTCTTACAATAATGTCTCTGAAGCTGCTTACCTGTCCCATTGTTACCGTCTCACCAGCATCATTACCTGTCTCAGAACCAAGAGCACCGTTCTCGGCAATAAGCCTGTCATCGACGTCCGGTCTTACAAACAGCATATCCGTCACCATTCCGAGGAATCCTGTATTTACCGTATGAGCCGGATCGGCATATGCAATGAGGGCAAATCCCTCACAAACCTCACCGTAGCTCGCATACTGTCCTGAATCCACAAGAGCGAAAATGCCGTCACTTACATAACCACCGATGAGTCCGACTCTACCGCCGTATGCAGATCCTGATGCGGTGTACAGGAGGGCCATAGGATAGTAGAAGGATCCCTCATATACAAAATGATCGAAAGCCTGCTCGAAGTTATAGAGGAAACCGTCAAGGTAGACGAATGTCATCCTGTCGTCCTTCATATTGTAGTTCTTTCTGGCATATGGGAAGAGACCTGTAATTGTAGCATAATTATATCCCGCCATGCTGCCAGTGCCGGATGTGATGCTTACATCACCAAGATATTCTCTTGAATACATACCATTCTGGATAGCATAATAGCGATAGTTGCCGTAATAGCCATCAAGGTTAGCCGGTACCAGATCATGGTTTATGTCTCCCATATCGTATTGGGCAAGACGTGGATCCCATTTTCCTTCAGTAGATCTCGTAGCCACAAAAATCTTTTCACGATAGCCGTTATAAGCCTCAACCACAAGAGCATACTCTGTTCCCGGCACAAGATAACCCTGTCTCATGGAGAGTCCGGCACCGTTGACGAGATCGAGACTCGCCTTATTCATCTGATAGCCGCGTATCTCCGAAAGCACAGCCTCAGGATTGCTGTCCCACTGGCTCTTCTCGTAAATACCCACGTGAATACGCTGGATATCCTTACCGTTGATGTAAAGTTCCAATGAATTCTTTGCAGTAAGTCCTTCAGGGGCATACTTGTCTGAAGCGGTAAGTCCACATGAAAGAATAACTTCATTTCTATTGCTTACAGCATCCTCTGCATTGAGGTATCCGAAACTTGCATTTTCATATGTCTTGATCGCGCCGGACTGATCGAATCCTACTGCAACGACTGTATATATGCCGGTCTTCTCAAAAGAAAGATTGAATGAGCTTTCCTTTTTAAGTTTCTTCACATCAGCTGAAACGGTTCCTGCAGCAATCTCCTGAGCCTTCGCTGCTGCTGCAGTCTCCGTCAGGGTACCTTCAAAGGCTGCCATCCACACCTGAGCAATGTCTCTACCGAAATCAACATCCACAGGTAAAAGTCCCTTATTATCGGAAATACCGACATTCAGCTCCACCTCGTATTCCTTCGCTCTGTATCCAGGAAGGATGATTCTATGATTTCCAGAACTGTTCGCTGAATACCATCCCATCATCTCAAGCTTCATCTGGAGGGCTCCGGAAGGGAATTCAATGACACCATCTCTAAGCTTGCCATAAACGGAAGTGATGGAAGATCCGAAATCAGCAGCATTATCAGCCACATAAGAACCGATCGACATCTCACCGTAATCCGCATGAAGGATGAGACCGCACTTGAACGTAGGGATCCACACCTTATCCGGATCGGTAGCGTCCACATATGTATATGACTGATATATACAGTTGGACGACATGTTTCCTCCGAACATTGCCGACATGAATGCATTGTTGTAGACGTCGAACATTCTGTAATATCCCGGCATATCATCCCTCTCCTGGATTGCGATGTCACGCTCACAGTTCTTGTTGGTCACGGAGAACCAGTCCTGGAACACGGCATCACGATATTTACCGGTTGTCTCTCCGTTAGGACCCTTGAGGTCGTTCCACTGAATCATGGTAACGGAGAAACGGAGCGAAGTGCTGTGCTTTGAGTACTTGGACACATACTGCTCGTCATCAATCTCGATGGTACAGTCATATGTCACACCTCTCTCGATAGACGGGAAATACACCACAAGTTCTGCTGTCGGCTCCTCATCCTTGAAGACAATCTCCGAAGCAGAGAATACTCTCTGGTCATCGGTAATCTTCACAGGAATATGAAGCTCACCCTCAGTGTTCGCACGTCTCACTGTATAGGTCATATAGGTAGGGTCACCTGGCTCGATCTGGATATCACCGGTGCCTGCCTGAAGCGGAAAATAAACTCCGTAGCAGCCCTCCGCATCTTTCTCACCAGGCTGATACGTCAGTTCATCCTGGCAGGATGTAAACGCTAGCGACAGCAATGCTGTCATGAAATATATGAAATACCTCTTCATATCAATAGGTCATTTATCTTTTTATTCGGCAGCCATTGGGATCTTGTTGGATGGATCCGGATTATTGGTCTTATCATCAATCGCAGTATTCGACTGGAATTCCGCACGCGTAACGACGATATTCCACTGTGGAGAACGTCCGTCGGTAGCACCAAGTCTGAATACAGACGGATGATTCGATCCTGCAAAAGCTCTGTTGATTCCGACATCAAGTCTCTTGTAATCGAAGAAGACAATTCCTTCGCCCCAGAATTCAACACGCTTCTGAAGCATGTACTCCTTCTTGAAATCATCCCAGCTTGCAGGACTGCGGTCATACTGGCTGTTACGATACTCCTTCATGAAGTTCTTAAGAAGCTTGATACCCTCATTCAGATCAAGATTTGCCTTCGCCTCCATTTCAATGAAGTACATCTCCTCGATTCTCATGAGGCAGTAGTCACCGGCATTTCCGATATTGAAATCGTTGCACTCACCCTGTGCCGGACGGAACTTCAGAGCCACATAAGACTTCGCAGCCTGACTACCGTTGAGGAAGTCATTCCTGTCTGCCTCTGTACCGGCGAACTTGTAATTATAATATTCGGTTCTCTTTGGATCGAGCCATGAGTGCTTGCGGAAGTCGGTATCAGGAATCTGATCATAGAGAGCACTCGCCGCACCGAACTGAGCATATCTTCCGTATCCCCATGCAGCCTCTGCTGACATGTGTGAAATGAATGTCAGAAGGTTGTTGAGATTCTCCGCAGAAACGGTAATACCCCAGATCCACGCATTGTTTGAAGTACCGTTGTTGAAGCCGTTTACAGGATCCTCCCACTGAGACTGGGTAAGAGGAGACTTTCCGCTCTCGTTGATGACCTTGCGTGCATACTCAGCAGCCTTCTGATAAGCCTCCTCCTGTGTAAGAGGAAGAATGTCAGGATTAGGATTGACTCCCTTGTTCTCCTTGTAAGCTGCACCAAGTTCTATATACGCTCTGGCATAAAGACCATAGACAGCCATCATTGTAGGCGCTGTAAATGCAGTCTTGCTCTTGTCGAGATATTTCTCAGCTCTGGCAAGATCATCAAAGATGAACTTATAGATTTCCTCTCGTGAGACTCTAGGATTGTTCTTCGTATCGTCAATAGTGGTATACTCATCCACAATCGGAACTGTAAGACCAAGCAGATGCTTGACATCAGTATACTTATTGAGCTTTGGCTCGAAAAGTCTGGCAAGATCAAGATAGAACCATGCTCTGTACGCATAAGCCTGTCCGATGATGTGTCTGAACTCAACGTCCTCCGGTTCAGAACCAGTCTCATTGATGATAGGCTTCATGGAAGCGATCACATCATTTGCGAGTCTGATAAGTGTGTAGTAATAATCCCAGAAATACGCACAATATGTATACTCAGAACCCTGAGCCATATTCATGTCATATGCATAGAATCTATTATAATAAGGGTTATCAGACATTGTAGCGATATCCTCCAGCATATGCTCCAGCCTCAGGTGGACACCAGGGATACCGAAATCAGTGTGATCACCGTATGAGCCTGCATATCCTGCTGCACCGGAAACATACAGAGTGGCAGGGATGGAGTTGATCATGGACTTTAGAGCCGACTTTGATGCCGACACCTGTGCCTGAGTCACAGATCCACCGACAGGCACAGTCTCCTCGATGCAAGAGAGCGAGACAGCTGCCGCAACAGTCAGAATTATATATTTAATTATTCTTTTCATATCCGATTCATCTATTTAGAACATAAGGTTCACACCAAAGGATATAGTTCTTACAGGTGAGTTACCCTCGTAGCTTGTACCTCCCGAGAAGCTTGTACGAGGATCGAATCCGTGTCTGCGAGACCAGTAGACAATGTTGTCACAGGTTGCGTAGACTCTGATCTTGTCAACCTTAAGCTTGCTTGTGAGAGTTGAAGGGAAAGTGTATCCGATCTGAGCATTCTGGAAGTTGAGATAGCTTGCGTCAACAAGGAATCTGTCTGAAGATCCATTGATGCTGAGGTCAGTGTCTCCGTAGAAGAAACGTGGATGATCGGAATCCTTATTCTCCGGAGTCCATGCATTCAGGACATCCTTATGGAAGTTCTTACCCACTGTTCCGCCCGGTGCCTCAAGGAAGTTTGCATAACCGGAATCATAGGAAAGACCTCCGATAGAATATGTGAATGAGGCAGAAATGTCAAATCCATGGAAAGAGAACGATGTACCGAAACCTCCGTAAAGCTTTGGAGTAGGATCGTCGCAGAGATAATCTGTAGCTTCAGAATACTCTGATGTAAGAGTCTTTCCGATTACGTTTCCGCTCTCGTCAAGTACGTCCTTGTAATAAAGAGGAAGACCGTTTGTCTTGTCGATTCCAGCATACTTAGGCATAAGGAATGTATTGAGAGGAAGTCCCTCACCTACATATTTATTGCCTGATGCATAACCCTTATATCCTTCAATATCACGGTTCTTGTGGGTATCCGGGAGCATTATCACCTTATTTGTATAATGCGTCAGGTTCAGATAGGCGTTCCAGTTGAAGTTCTTTCTCTCCATTACCAGACCGTTTATGGCGAACTCGATACCTGAGTTTCTCATATCGCCGATATTGTCATAGTAACCGCTGAAACCGTAAGAAATAGGAATGGTCACGAAATAGAGCATATCCGAAGTCAGACGGTAGAAATACTCAGCCGAACCTGAAAGGCGACCTCTGAGAAGTTCGAAGTCAAAACCTGCATTGAAGTTAGTATTTGTCTCCCATGTGATGTCAGGGTTACCGATGGAACCTCTCTTGATACCGATCTCGCCGTCGCTGTTTGTAATGGCATACATATCGGTATAAAGAAGGTCAGAAATATTGTCATTACCCTGTGATCCGACCGAAGCCTTAAGCTTGAGGAGGTTCACCCATGGAACACTGCACCATGGCTCTGAATTGATAAGCCAGCCTCCGCCGACAGACCAGAAATTACCCCAGCGATGATCAGGATGGAATCTTGAAGATGCATCTCTACGGAAAGAGGCACTTGCAAAAATCCTGTTCTCATAGTCGTACTGTGCCCTGAGGAAATAACCTTCGTTGTTGTATTCGCTGTAACCTGATGACGCTGACTGCATGTCGATCACGGCACCGCCAAGCTCCGTGTTCTCAAGAGAGAACATCTTGCTCTTCTGAGCACCCAGGCTTACACCTGTAGACTTGTACCACTCGTGTCCGAGGAGAACTGTCACATGATGCTTGAAATTGAAAGTCTTGTCCCAGTTCAGGAGCTGCTGGAGGTTGAGATAGAAAGAACGTCCGTGACTCTTTCCTATGATACCGCCATTTGCTGCAAATTGGCCATAGTACATATTGCTTATTGTCGTGCTTCTGGTCTCATCCACTCCGACACCGGCATTGAAAGTGAACTTGAAGTCCTGAAGGAACTTCACCTCCGCATATCCTGTACCGTTGATAGCATTACCTTCCGAATTGTTTGTATCGAGAGTAACGGTTCTCAAGGCATTCATGTTACCGTTGATAGGACGTGACAGACCGGCATTCATACCATCTCCGAAGTCATACATCTCCAGACCGTTTGAATCGATCTTGACACTGCCGTCAGCATTTCTGACATATACAGGGTAGATAGGAGCCACTGAAGTCGCGTAGCTGAAGATATTTCCGGATGCATCACCGTTACCGTTATTCCATGTAAAGTTGGTGTATCCGGCGTTCATACCGATCTTGAACCATTCCTTCGCCTGATAGTCAGTCCTGATACGGGCAGTATAACGCTGCATATCTTCACCGTCGATGATACCCTTGTTGTTGAGATATCCGAAAGATGCGAAGATCTGTGCATTTCCTGTAGTTCCAGCTACGCTTACATTATACTCCTGTCTGAGAGAAGTCTTGTAAGCCTCCTTCATCCAGTCGTCCGGCTGAAGAAGATATTTCTCGCCCTTATAGTTTACAATTCGACCCGGAGTTGCATACGGATTGAGCTTGCCGTTAGTACCGATGAGTCTCTGGCCTTCAGGAACCGTAAAGGTCAGATAGCCGAGACCGCCGTCAGTGGCAGGACCTGTAAGATTGGTGGCCGCCTTTATATTGGCCTCTTCCGGACTCATACCCTGCTCATAGCAATAGTAATTGTAGAGGGCATTGTAATGAGTCTGGTAGTACAGACCCGGATCAGTGATATAATCATAGCTTTCAAGAGCCTTTGTATTGATACCCCACTTAGCGTCGACATTGATCTTCGCCTCACCGAGCTTAGCCTTCTTGGTGGTGATCATGATGACACCGTTTGCACCTCGCGCACCGTAGAGGGCATTAGAAGCCGCATCCTTCAAGACAGTCATTGACTCGATGTCGGCAGCATTGAGGTTATTCATATCTCCTGAATAAGGGACACCGTCCACAACGTAGAGAGGCGCCGTACCGGCTGTGATGGAACTGATACCACGGATCATGATGGAAGGAGAGCTTCCGAGTGATCCTGATGGTGTAGTCATCTGCACACCGGCAACCATACCCTCAAGCGCTCTTGTGACATCAGAGGACTGGGTCTTCTGGATGTCCGACGACTTGACCACAGTTGCAGAACCGGTAAATGATTCCTTTGTAGCCGTACCGAAGGCAACGACGATCGTCTCCTCGATAGTCTCTGTGTCCGGATCCATCATAACATCATGGATTGCCTTTCCGGCAACCTCTACCTCAAGATCCTTGTAACCCACTGATGAGAAGATCAGCACTCCGTCAGCAGGAACATCAATGGCATAGATTCCGTCTCCATCCGTCATTCCTCCTGTCATTGTACCTTTAAGCTGGATCGCCGCAAACGGAACCGGCTCTCCAGTCGAAGAATCCTTGACAGTACCCGTCACAGTCAGATTCTGGGCAATAGCCAGATTTGAGATCAGAGCCATCAATACCGCAAGAAAAAATTTCATTTTTTTCATTGGTCGTTTATGTTGTTAATAAATTACTTATGCGTATTCAATACACCATAGCAGATGCCATAACTCTCTGACACCCAAAGAATTATGCACACCACACCTCCCCAAAGCATAGTTCGGGGAGGTAAAGTTACGATTTTCTGTCGATATTTCAATGGATTACTGTCCGTTCCAGAGGACAAGTTTACCCGACGGATCAGGATTATTTGTCGACGAATCAATTCCGGCATTGTACTGGAATTCACCATTGGTCACGACAATGTTCCACTGCGGAGAACGTCCGTCACTGTTGAATGCATACACAGCAGCCTCATTAGTTCCGGAATATCCTCTTAGAATGCCCTTTCCAAGACGCTTGTAATCATAGAACACAATGCCTTCACCCCAGAATTCGACTCTCTTCTGAAACAGCATCTCATCAATGAAAGACGGAAGATCATCCGCCTGGCAGGCATAACTTCCATCAGTAACTCTGCTATCCATGAATCCTTCGAGCAGAGCCTTTGCTGCCCCAAGATCAACTTGTGCAACTGCCTCCATTTCAATGAATTGCATTTCTTCCACACGCATCAGCGGATGATCGGCGCAATTGCCGACAGCATAGTCGCTGCACTCCCCCTGATAAGGCCTGAACTTTATGTTCTGGTAAGGCACGGCAGGAGGATTCATTTCAGTTCCTCTCAGAAAATTCACTTTGTCCGCATCGCTGCCGGAGAACTTGTACGCATATGGGATTTCAGATTCCGGATCAGCAAGATATTGTGGATCCAACCAGGAATTTCTCCTGAAATCGCCTTCTGCGACAGCATCGTAGAATTTCTTTGATGCGCATATCTGTGACAACGGCGCATATCCCCATGTTCCCTCGGAAGATATGTGAGCGGTGAATGTGATGATGTTTATGGTATTCTCGCTGGAAGTTGTAAGGCCCCATATCCATGAGTCACAAGCAGCGCCATTGTTAAACCCGTTTACGGGATCTTCCCATTGAGCCTGGGTCAGAGGTGTCTTACCGCTCTGCACTATAGCCTTGCGCGCATATTCAGCCGCATTAGCGAATGCGGCTCGGCTGTCCCCGTCATTCCAATAACCCATTTCAAGCCAAGCTCTTGCATACAGTCCGTAGACAGCAGCGAGTGTCGGCGAGGTGTAATTCCTGACTGACGGATCCATAAGCTTCTCTGCTGCAGCGAGGTCTGAGAGAATGAACTCATACATCCTTTCCCTCGGAACCCTGGGATTGTTCTTGGCCTGCTGCTCAGTGGTATTCTCAGTGACAATCGGCACTGTCAGGCCAAGAACTGAAGACACATCCGTGTAGGAATTTACCTTCGGTTCATAAAGACGGGCAAGATCAAGATAGAACATGGCTCTGTATGCATATGCAGCAGCAAGATAACCGACAGCCTCAGGAGCCGCATCTTCGGGATCCACCAATGAAATGATATCATTGGCCGCCTTTATCCATTTATAGTAGCACTGCCAGAAATATGCACAGGAAATATATCGTTCGCCCTGACTCCTGTTCATCACATAGGCATAGAAGCGGTTGTAGTACGGATTGTCTCCGGATGTCACCATGTCTTCCAGCATGAAATCAGTCCTGAGATGAATGCCGGCTATACCGAAATCCGTATGATCGCCATAGGCATCCACCCATCCAAGAACATCCGAGGTCATCATGGATGCCGGGATGGCATTTGCCATAGCTTTGAGTGCTGATTCAGACTCAGACACCTGGTCCTGCGTCTGGACATTTCCCTGAGGCAGACTTTCGCTGACGCATCCTGCTGCAGCCAAAGCCATAAACACCATTACAATATATATTCTTTTCATAATTCATCCTCCCGCTAAAAAGTGATGCTGAGGCCTCCCGAGAGGGTCCTGACCGGAGAATTCACAGCATAATTCGTTGTTCCAGTAAAACTGTAGCGCGGATCAAGACCCTTTCGCGCCGACCAATAGTGAATATTGTCGCACAGGACATATATCCTCATCCTGCTGACATTGAATCTTTCGGTAAGACTGCGCGGCAAAGTATATCCTACCTGCGCACTCTGGAAATTCAGAAAACTTGCATCAGTAAGGAAGCGGTCCGACTGTGCCGCAATATTCTCATCCAGATACTGGAAACGCGGGATCGGAGCCTCCTTGTTCTCAGGGGTCCAGGCAAACAGCATATTCCTGTGAATATTGGTTCCTGTTGAAGTTCCCGGCGGCGACATCAGCGAAGCATAACCCGAATCATACACAAGTCCTCCCACGGAATAACTGAACTGCATCGAGATGTCGAACGCGCCCAGCACCATAGACGTACCGAAACCTCCATAGACATCCGGCGTAGGATCGCCGCACAGATAATTCGAAGCCTCTGAGTATGTCGTAGTTACAACTGTCTGACCATCCTTTTCAGCATACCACATAGGCAGACCTGTATCGACCTCGATTCCGGCATATTTCGGCATATAGAAGGTATATATAGGCAAGCCTTCTCCATAATACCTGCCTCCGCTCTGATAGCCGGAATGTCCATCTGCTTCCATCCTTTTATGTTCATCTGGAAGCATGGTGATCTTATTGGTGTAATGGGTGAGATTGGCATTCACTCTCCACTCGACACTGCTGCTCTTATGCAGGACAGCATCAAACGCAACTTCGATTCCCGAGTTCCTCATATCTCCTATATTATCGTAGTAGCCCGTATATCCCAAAGACAGAGGAACATTGAAGAAGAACAGCATATCTGACGTCTTCCTGTAGAAATACTCTACCGATCCCCCAAGACAGCCGCTGAAGAGCTCGAAATCCACTCCTGCATTGAAGTTGAAGTTCTTTTCCCAGGTGATGTCAGGATTTCCCTTTGTGCGGAACGCCACAGCAACCTCTCCCTCATTGTTGGAGATCTCATAGGTGTCGACATAAAGATAGTCCGGTATTCCGTCATTTCCCTGAGAACCAGCAGAAGCCTTCAGCTTAAGCATATCCACCCAATAGGCATTGAACCAGGATTCATGGTTTATGAGCCATCCGGCTCCGAACGACCAGAAGCTTCCCCACCTGCGGTCCTTATGGAATCTTGAAGAAGCATCAAGCCTGTACGAGCCGCTCAGGAATATTCTGTCGGCATAGTCATATTGAGCACGAAAGAAAAAGCCTTCATTATTGTACTCCGACCTTGACGACGCAGCCTGCTGACCATCAATCACGGCTCCACCAAGTTCCAGATTATCAATCGAAAACATATTGGTCTTGTAGCCGGACACACTTACATTGTTCATCCTGTACGTCTCATGACCGAGAAGAAGCCCCAGATTATGCACATCTGCAAAAGTCCTGTCATAGCTTAGAAGCTGCTGCAGATTCACGTAGAATTTCTGCTCATGCTCCTTGTAGAGAGTTCCTCCATTGGTGGCAAACTGGCCATAATACATATTGTTCATGGAAGTATGCCTGCGTCCGTCCACTCCAGTACCCACATTGAACGTAAACTTGAAATCCTGCAGAAACTTCACTTCAGCGAAGGCCGTACCAGTGAAAGCATTTCCCTCCGACACATTCCGGTCAAGGGTCATCAGTCTGAGAGGATTGGCATTAGGCGCATTCGGACGCACCATTCCTGCATTCTTGCCGTCGCCGAAATCATACATCTGAAGTCCCCTGCTGTCTTTCATGACATTTCCAGCCCCGTCTCTGATATAGACCGGATAGATCGGAGCCATTGAAGCAGCAAAGCCAAAGACATTGCCGACCGAACCGGCACTGCCCTCGTCACTGTTGCCGTTATTATAATTATAATTGGTATAAGACACGTTGGCTCCCACCTTAAGCCAATCCTTGGCCTGGAAATCCGCCTTGATCCTGGCCGTATAGCGATACATATCGGCACCTTCAATTATACCTTTATTATTAAGGTATCCGAAAGAGGCAAGGAAGGAAGCCTTATCTACACCACCTGCAACACTGACATTGTACTCCTGTCTCATAGACTGACGATAGGCCTCCTTCATCCAGTCATCAGGCATAAGAAGGTATTCCCCGCCATTGTAATTCACCTTATTACCCAGAACCGCATAAGGATTGACCCTTCCGTCAGAACCGATGAAAGGCTGGCCTTCAGGGACAGAAAAGACCTGATAACCGAGGCCGCCATCGCGCACAGGGCCCGCAACCCTCTCTGCAGCAAGCAAATGTGCGTCCTGAGATGCCAGGCCCTGCTTATCCACATAGTAATTATACAGAGCCATGTAATGCATCTCATAATATTCTGCAGGATCTGAGATAGTCTCATAACTCTGAAGGGCCTTTGTATTCCATCCAAGCTTTGCATCCAAGGTAACTGTTGCCCCGCTGCCACGGGCCTTCTTTGTAGTGATCATGATCACACCGTTTGCACCGCGCGCACCATAAAGAGCATTGGAAGCCGCATCCTTAAGCACCGTCATCGACTCAATGTCAGCAGGATTGAGATTATTCAGATCTCCTGAATACGGCACACCATCAACGATATAAAGAGGTTCCTTCTCTACCGAGTTCGAAATAGTTCCGATTCCTCGGATTCTGATGGAGGGAGATGAGCCAAGGGTACCGGTTGACGTAGTCATCTGGACTCCTGCCACAACGCCGTCCAAGGCCCTTGTGACATCAGAAGACTGCACACGTGCAATCTCAGAGGCACCGACAACAGCCGCGGAACCTGTAAAAGACTCTTTCGTGGATG
>ERZ808027.43-NODE-43-length-12826-cov-2.940309_pt1 | contig 12826 bp, 13 predicted proteins | sample MGYA00380183_ERZ808027 | MGnify/ENA primary metagenome ERZ808027 (study PRJEB31490, sample SAMN06133374) | cow dung metagenome | isolation source: H7 | host: cow | place: China: Chengdu | collected 2015-05 ...
ACAAGGAACATTGACGCTTGCGTGTAGATCTGCCTTACGGGCACGACTGTGAATAACAGGAGATCGGGACACGTCTGACAACGCTCCACACGGCTCATTCGTTGTGTGGAAACAGCGGTGAGCCGATGTAGAGCCTAACTGTAATAGTGAGGTAAATTATGTTTCATTCTGCATTCGGTGTAACTAAAGTAACAGGTCAGGTTCGGGCGGCGCTCCTCGGGCGTAGCTATGCTATGCGAGTCATCGCTGCGGGGAAGAGGACTTATCTTGACGAGGATGGAGATCCCATCGAGTACAATGTTCTCAGTGCAACCGCTCAGGCGCAGATCATTGCGCTTGGACTTGTAACCGACTATAAGTGCATGTGCGGAGCGTTAGGCGAGAAGTCTGACGGCGTAACGATCTCCTCTGTTAAGGAGGACTTCAAAGTCCTCTATGAGCAGTGGAGGGAGGCTGTAAGACTCGACAACAGCGTGGACGGGGACGAGGTCAAGAACACCTTCGACAAGTATGTCAAGGCGTTCCGAGACAACTGTTCAGATGTTGGTGACGCAATCACTGATATGTTAACGAAAAAGACGTCTTATCTACAGGGTAAGCAGATCCCTGATGTACCGGATCTTTCGAAGAAACCTGTACGTAAGACTGAGACCGTAACTGAAGTACAAGCAGACGGATCTATCAAGTCAAAGGTTGTCAAGATCGTAGATAGTTACGGTAAACCCGTAATGATCCATCCAACCAAAAAACTATGGACTGAAGAGATCCCGACAGCGGCGCAGTGTGACCTGCTTGCCGCCGCCCGTTACACGCAAATTTCAGCATCTCTTGTTGTCGCACTCAAGGCGGCTACAACTGGAGTCATGCTGAAAAGCAAATAAAGCCTAACGCAAATGACTCAACAGCCCCTACGGAGAAATCCGCAGGGGCTTCTTGTCGTTGTCGCTTTTTGGTTTCCACACAACGGTTGCGCCGTGTGGAAACCAAAAAGCGATCCGGAAATGACCGGAAACGATCCGGCATGGCCTGAAATGACCGGAAACGATCGGGCATATCATACCGAAGCGCTATGATATATGATCCAAAATGTTAGTACAGTTGGATCATAATTCATAGTGCGGCAGTATGATAGGACAACATGTGTCCTTGCAACCATGGATCAAGTTGGATCATAGGTCATAAGCCCTTGACTCAACAGGGGAAAAAACCCGTGATCCAACTTGATCCATGGTTGAAAGGACATATATTGTCCGTGACATTTGGATCATAAAACCTAGTGCTGAAGTAGGTTTTATGATCCAAACTGATCCATCGTGATCCATGGGGTTGGATCATTACTGAATGGCGTCTGAACGCCAAATAATAATAATAATAAGTAATGATCCATAAAAAAAAAAAATCAATACTCACATGGAGCGACCTCCCTGCCCGGCCACGAGCGGCGGCGGCACGAAAAATTTTGGGGTTCTGCTCCAAAAACATGGATCATTTGGATCAAAGCCCGATAAATGGCGTCCCGACGCCATTTGTAATGATCCAACCCCTTGGATCAACGTGGATCAACGTGGATCAAAGGGCAGGTGCATTCAGTATTCGGGCGCCACAAACGGGACACGACAATTCGTGTCCCCGCAAGTATGGATCATTTGGATCAATGCTCATAAGGCATTGATACAACGGGGGAAAAATCCGTTGATCCAAATGATCCATACTTGCGGGGAAATAATTTGTCCTCCAAACCCCTAGCTTGACAGGGGGGATAATGTCAAGACATAAACAAGACTCATGGAGCAGGGGCGCTCCAGCATTACGCAAGCCACGTGATGCGTGAGTCTATTATTCATGCCCCAACCTAGGAGGTTATCATGGCTAAGATTTATGCTCGTTCCATCGTCATTGTCTCAACTCTTCGCGAGGACGGCGGAATCTCTGACGTCCCCGCGGACGTCGAGTACCGCGTCCGCTCCCTCGGGAGGGGGCGGTGGATCGTGGAGGACGAGGACGGATACCGCCGCGTCCTCAGAACGGCGGCACTCCAGCGGTTCTTCCGCCCGCACTCTTACGAGTGCGGGTACTACTCGTCCGGTGAGCCGGTACGAGTATACGAGGAGGTGTACATCACCCGCGCGTAACTCCAGCAACAGCGGCGCACGCAAGCCACGCACGCGCTCCGCTGACTCCATGCGTGGCGTTATATAGGAGTCCACATATGGACAAAACCAAGATCGCGGCGGATGTATCCGCCGCAATTAAGACTGCCGCCATGATGGTGGTAGTCGACTTTGAGGGAGCGTGGCCTCAGTACACGCTCACGGAGCAGGACAGGCAAGAGCACTTTGATGCCGCCCTGCTCGAGACCGCCCCCAAGGGGTGCCGCTTTAACGTGGCGCCGGACTGGCTGGTCAGCCTGCCTGAGTCCATACGTGGAACTGTCCGCAAGATGTTTGCGGAACGGTTCGTGATGTTCCGCTCCGGCATGTACATCGTGCCGGCGGGGCGCGAGAAGGAGGCCGAGGCACTCGTCGCCGAGGCCGAGAAGTTTGTTGCCGAGGCCGAGGCCAAGGCGCAGGCGGGGTGGACAAAGGAGTTCCCGCAGTGGTGGAGTCAGGCTAATGACTTCGCCCGCTACGGGTGTCATAAGCGGGGCTTTGACCAGCCCCAGCCGTACTGGGTGCAGTGCACCTGTACGGTTATGAAGGTGCAAGGCAGTACACCTGAACAGGCCGCCCGCCTCCAGCAGGCGGCGGCCAAGGCCGAGGCCGAGGACATGAAGGCCGCGCTTGAACGTTGGGTCAAAGTCTTCGGTAAGAAGAAGAAGGCTCTGACTAACGGGGCGTTGTCTAACCTCGGCCGGGTACTGAGCCGCGGACTGACTCAGTACCAGTTTCCGCCCGTTACGGGCGGAGCCAGCCAGCCAGCGCCCGCTGATGTACGGCAGTCGTGGGCTGAAAGCCTCAGGGCACAGCTCGCGCCGGACCTTTGGGCCGTGGTCGAGCCTGTCATCGGGGCAGGCATGCCTGCACCAGCACCGGAGCCCGTGCAGACTCCAGCAACGCCCGAACCTGAGCCTGAGCCGGAGCCCGTGGCACAGCCGGAGCCCGAGCCCGAGCCCGAGCCGGCGACTGAGTCGGCGACTGAGTCGGAGCCTGCTCCAGCACCGGAGCCCCAGCCTGAGCCCAAGGGCTTCAATCCATTCGCCGCGATGGGAGTTCATGTGAACTTCTAAGCGGCGGAGCAGTAGATCAGTGGGGTGTGATGTGTTGACACACCCCATCTGTTAGTTTATACTTCAACACGTTTTTGAAAAACATGGAGAAAACCATGACAACAATAACCATTGAGCCTGCCAAGGCAGGCAACTCTCTGACTGACTCCTGTCAGCCGGAGACAATTTCGGCACTGACTGTGCCGGAGTCCGCATGGCAGGACGCCAGCCTGCGCAAGCAGGTCATGGCTGACCAGCATAAGCTGGACTCCAGCTATGTATTCGACCCCGACATGACGGGGGAGGTAGCGGAGTGCCTGCTGGACGGGCGCCACGGACTCCTTACGGGGGCACCGGGCGCGGGCAAGACTTCCTGCGTGGAGCAGGTGTGTCTGCGTTTGGGAATTCCGGTCTTCCAGTTTGGTTGCTCGGCGGAGTCCACCGCTGAGCAGTTCGTGGGGTTCAATGACCTCACGAACGGGACTACCTCGTGGCAGTCCGGACCTTTGTGCAAGGCGTGCGAGACTGCCTCCGCCATAACAGGGGACTACCCCACTAAGGCGGTATTACTCCTTGACGAGCTGGACGCCGCCAGCTCCAGCGTCATGGTCGGACTCAACAGGTTCCTCGACTGCGGGCTTATCACCGCGGGCGGGAAAGTGTGGCACGGGGACGGGGTAACCGTCTTCGCCACTGCTAACACTTCCGGAGCCGGTGATGAGTCCGGCAACTGGCAGGCACGCCAGCCAATCGACCCTGCGATTCTCAACCGCATGGTCAATATCCCTGTAGACTACATGTCTACGGAGGCGGAGGCGCAGGTCTTCGCCCGCATGTGGGATGCCATGGGCGGACATCCTGATGACTCAACTGACACATTCGGCATGATGTTAGCCAAGGCTCTCGCTGATGTGCGTGAGTCATGGTACAACGGAGACCTGCATCAACAGCCGATCTCCACGAGACAGGCCGTCGGGATTGTCCGCCGGTGGAGTCATACAGATGGCTCCACTTGGTGGAAGGCAGTCAGGGGGTGTTGTTTGGGGTCAACACGCGGCTCCAGCAGGGACGCACTCAATGATTATCACACCATCATGGAAGCGTTCGGAGGAGTCTGGCCGGACTCCATGGCCGTCGTAAGGGATGGCTTCCATAAGGAAGTCGAGCGGGTCAACGACCTGCTCAACAAGTAGAAGACAGGAGGAAAACTATGGCCGGAGAAAATGCCGGCTTCCTGCACACGGCACAGACTCAGTGCCGTGTGACAGTGAAGCGTTACACAACGCCGTCGCATGACGCGGCGGCATGGAGCGTGTGCGGCCCTGCGCAGGCAGAGATAGACACGCCGTCCGAGGCGGCGCTGGCTCTGCTCTCAAAGGAGAAGCGGGATACTTATGGCAGTCTTGAACTGCATGAGATCCTGCACCTTCTGTTGACCATGTGTCCCGCTGTGCGTGACCACATGGAGCAGCAGGCGTACATGCGGGACTGGGCTAAGCGTCTTGGCATGAGTGCCAATGAGTTTCATCGCTTCTTCAACGTGGTTGAGGATCCGCGTATTGAGAGAGCCGGAGTCAACGAACGACCAGGCAGGGAGAGGGGGTTCCACGACCTCGTCCTTGCCATGTGGCTCAGCGGGGACATGAATTACAGCCCCGCTCCCGCGCAGAGCGGCGAGGTGAAGAACGTGCTCCAGCAGTACTTGCTCCTCCACGCGAGGTGCAAGTACCACGGGGTCACGGAGATGGACGCGGACGACCTCGCGGCGAGGCAGGATCTTGAGGACCTGATTGGGTCAGACAAGGTGAAGGAGATTAACAGACTCCTTCACGACATCATCATGACCGGGCACATTGGCGATGGCAAGGTGCTGGAGAACACCAGGCATGTGATGGATCAGCTTGCCAAGATCCTCACCATCGCCGGAGTCAATGGACAGTCTGACCAGTCCCAGAACCAGCAGGGGCAGGGTCAGTCTGACTCCAGCAATGGACAAGGAGACCAGCAGTCTCAGGCTGGAGACCAGTCTCAGTCTCAGTCTCAGTCTCAGGCTGGAGACCAGTCTCAGTCTCAGGCTGGAGACCAGTCTCAGGGACAGCAGGGCGAGCCGCAGGACGGCGAGCCTGACGCGCAGACTCAGGCCGACGCCGACAGCCTGCGCATGGGCAACGACAACGGGCAGAGCGTGGTTAAGTGGGACCCCGATGCCAGCATGTCCGAGGGGACACAGCTTGCGAAGGACCTTGCCAAGGATCTTCAGCAGGCAGTAGACAAGGCGGAGGCTGAGGCTCAGAAGCAGGGCACCATGTCCGAGGTGTCCGCTGAGTCTGTGAACAGGCGTACCGAGACCGGTGACGCCAAGGCAGACGACAGCAACCTGCCGGGGGGCAAGGCACTGCCCGACCCTGTGTTCGAGGGCGGCCAGCTGTTCAAGGCACGCCTCACCCAGCAGACTCTCCAGCGCCGCTCGTTCGAGACAGGCGGGATTAGGAAGTGGGCGAAGGCGTACCGCCAGTCGCTCACCGGCATCAAGCCGACGGCTGACACCCGTCGCACCATGACTCTGTCTAAGGACAGGGGGCACGACGTCGACATCCTGCTGGATGCGTCCGGCTCGATGAGTCGTGATGGCAAGCGGGACGCCGCCATCACCGCGGCATGGGGCATTCACCACGCCCTGCTCGGCGTGCCTAACGTAACGGCACGTGTCCTCTCATTCAGGGGCGTGGTCTCTGACATGGTGGAGACTATCATTCCTGTCCGTGGCAGGGCGTCCTTCACTGAGGCGGTGAAGAAGTATACCGTCCATGGTGGCACGCCGACTGCCGAGGCAGTGGTGGAGTCCACGAAGGGACTGCTGTCCCGTCCGGGCAAGGCCAAGTTAGTGGTCATTGTTACGGACGGTGCGGCTGACAATCCGGACTCCTGCCGCCGTGCCATCGTGAGGGCGAAGCGCATGGGTATCCGTGTGGTCATGATTGGCATCATGGCAGGTGGTGCGACTGACTCCTATAAGGACATCTGTCCTGTGGTTGAGGTCGGGGATATAGCCCAGCTGAGGGCAGAGATGCTGAGACAGCTGGCGAAGAATATCTAAGGAGAAGATAAATGAAAAAGTGTGAGTTCGACGAGGAATGGGCGGCGCTTGAGCCGATCGAAAAGATAGACCCTGCCGGGTCTACATCACTACTAAGCGGGCGTGTCCTGCTTGGTGTCACGGCATCTGCGGACGCTCAGATGTGGACATCTGAACTTGACTCCTTACTCGGTGACTGGGTATGGAGCATGATTCAGTTCCATCAGGATAATGTTCAGGAAATCTCTGACATTTGGGATGCGTACGGAATCTTTGACGACTTAGTGGAGGACTCTATTGCGAGTCCTACTGTGCAGGAGAAGCTCGTCAGGCTCATCTCGTACCTGATGAATAACTCAGGTCCGGCACAGGACCATTGTCTTAACTTGCTCACAGGACTTGAATTCTCCTACGGAGAGATGGGGAACGAGTTCTTCCACGCGATGAAGAGCATGTACCACGGCAACCAGTGGCGCGCGCATATTGCCAAGGCACTGGCATGGGAGTTTGATAAGCATCCTGACTCCATCCCTCATCAGATGCTGGAGTGGATCATGTCTGCTCCGGGTGCCGGAGCCAGCCTGAATGGACAGATTGACTCCAGCAACGACGGAATCAAGGACAACTTCGGCTGGGGCTTGTGCTTCGGTCCGGCGCTCATTACGGATTATGATCGCATCATGAACTCGTTCATCGATGTATTGAGTGCCGTTGACAGGGCAGTAGACTCCATGCGCGGTACGGCGCATGGCGGTTACTGGAAGGATTTCTACACGAACGCGCACACTGGCTGGGAGCGTGGCTGGTCAGGCATCGAGGACGCGCTGGTTAATTTATATCAGGCAGTAAATAAGATATACCGCATGGACTATGCGCCGGAGTCAGTCAGCGGCAAGCTGGCTGTGCTGACTCCTGCTCAGGTGATGGCGAGTATCTTCGGGTGCGATGTAGTAATAAAGGAGGGAGTATGACAATCATAGAACTCAGGGATTGGATTGATTCGAACGGCATTCAGATGCTGTTCGGGGACAGCAGGGAGAAAAACTGGGCGGGGTTCTTTACCTATCTGTACCAGTACGGATGTCATTCTCAGTTCAGCTATAACCTTGCACGTATCATGAAGTCTGAGCTGTCATACCACAGCTCATATGGCATGGGAGCTCAGGTGTTCAGGCTGGAGACAGACCCGAACGTCTGTGCCCACAGGTTCCGTGACTTCATTCATTATGGACTATGCCCGGAGTCCTACGATAATCTGTGGGACTTGTTCTCTGAGGCTGTAACGGGGTATGCCAGCCTCGGCTTCAAGGCAATGCGCGCGCTGTGCTGCGTTCAGCGTAATGCATTATTCGGTATGCTCCGCCACGGTAAGTACCGGCTCACTGTAGAGGGACATGAGTGGACTCCAGTTAATGAGAGTGTGCTCAACTGGCTCATGATGTGGTGCATGTATACGAATAAGGATAAGACCAAGCACCATTTAATCTATGAGGAGTGGGATAAGTTCGGTAATCTGTATGACACCAAATATCGGGAGGAATATAAGAAGGATACCGGGCTCAGCAATCCGGTTTCACCCGAAGTCATGTTCGGGTATGAGTCATTCTGTGATGCGTATGACTATCTGACCGGTGCCATCATGCAGGAGGTGGATAACCATACATTCTCACGGTGCCGCAACATAGACACGTGGGCGGCCGCTCAGGAGTACGACATGGTCGGAGTAAAGAAAGCATTGGATACATTCTGCAATGTCATCGAGGACATACGCAGGTCATGCAAGAAGCCCGCTGTTGCGCGGACTGTCAGCGGCAAGCTGGCTGTATTGACTCCGGAACAGGTGATGGCGAGTATCTTCGGGTGCGATGTGGAGGTAGTATGTTAGCAAAGGACTTGGAGATTCATATCCGCGGGCTCTCGCATGATGACAGGGTTAAGTTGCTTAGCCTTATCTGCGAGGAGAAGGAGGGGTACGACTGCTCCCTCCTTATGATGTTCAAGGGGCTGCTGGAGAAGCAGGTTGATTCCGGCTATTGGGACTGGACGTTCGCTCCAATTGCGCACAGTTTGCTATGGGACAACGAACGTGACGCTTACAGATCAGACTGGCCTGACTCAACGCTGGTTGAGAAGCTGGCTGGTGATCTGAACTGGGCGCTGACTCATTGGGGGTCGCGTGCTGACTCGCTCCCGTCGTTCCTGTCGGGATTGGCCACGTTTGCGTGGGACTTCCTTGAGACAGACACGAACATCATGCCGATGATATATCTCAATAAGATGTTCGGGGACAATCACTGGGACGATATCATGGCGTCACGTGAGGCTGTGTATACCCCTGAGTATATCACCTGTATGCTGGCGGCTGGCATATTCAACGGCACGAATGTGTCAGGGCTTATGGGGCTGGCACATGGCGACCCGTATGTGACGGACTCAAATGGGCATGCTGGTCAGTTCAGCGTCCTGACCGGCAAGGCATTCGCCGACATGCCGGACTCTGAACGACATATGATCGAGCTGCGTGACGCTGTGCAGGATGTGGTTAACGTTCTTGGCAACGTGCCATATAAGGGCAAGTCGTGGCGCAGGTATTGCAGTACGGTGACGACTGCCGCGTGCAATGACAAGCGGGTTAAGGATCTGTGGCATGTCTTTGAGAGGATTAAGCAGTACGCTCAGTCAGAGTATGACATGCTCATGCACAGGCCGGGCATTGGCAAGCTGGCGGTGCTGACTCCGTCGCAGGTAATGGCGTCTATCTTCGGCGCTGATGTGGTGATTAAGTAATAACTGGTAGCCTGCTGGCATAATGCTGGCAGGCTTTTATGTGAGGACATTATGGATATTATTAAGTATATGGTTGTAAGGGTCTGCCTTGTTATGGGTATCATCGGGGCGGTGTGGCTTGGCAACATGGAGTATGACAGGTTCAGTGAGAAGCCTGTCGTGTGGTACGGCATTGTAACCGGCGAGCCGCAGGGCATCGCTTGGCCTGACGGGAGCTGGACTGACTGCACCAAGGTCAGCCCCTGTGGTTTACCGGAGGACTACACTGTGGACTCCATGCTTGAGGACGGCTATGCTCCCCGTCAGGCAGTTAAGACTGCGCAGGAGGTGCGTCATGTCAATCGCTAGTCCCAAGCCTGTTACTATTAATGGAGTCCACTATGACTCCATCAACGAGGCGGCACGTGCGCTGGACATGTGCCCTGTTACTCTGAGCCGCTGGCTGAAGAACGGCTGGTCAGTGCATAAGCGGGTCGGCTCGCAGTGGAAAGAGCCGCTGTTCATTGACGGTGTGGTGGACTCCAGTGGCAAGCTCGTGGAGTTTTGGTGTGTGCGTGAGGTGGCGGAGTATCTGCATGTCTCAACGTACAAGGCCAGCCTGCTGGTTGCCGGACAGCGTGCTGTTAATGCGGCGAGGAAGGGCAATGAAAAATAATTTGGAGCTTGACAAGCTATTAGTGTCAAGCTATACTGACAGCGGAACAAGGGAAAAAATTTTTTGTTGGGTTAACAGAGGGAAAACAATGAGGCTTTATAATTACACTCCCCACACTATCAACATTATTAATGGCAGTGTTAAGGTGGAGCTCCCCAGTGTGGGAGTTATCCGTGCCAAGTCAGTACAGACTCTGGTTGGCACTATCTATCACACTGAGTCCGCTGGCGTTGAGTATGCTGTACCCGAGTACAAGCTCACGTTCGGTGAGCCGGAGGGCATGCCTATGGGGGACGACATCGACCCTGACGGAGTCTATGTGGTGTCCACCATTGCGGCTCAGGCTCTCAAGCAGGCTGGCTGGGCTGGCACTTACATGGTAACATGTGGCGCTATCCGTGACGAGCAGGGTCGTATCATCGGCTGTCAGGGACTGGCAAGGATTTGAGTCAATACGTTAGATGTGTGATGTGAGGTAATACTATGGCGATGCAGACCAAGGAACTGCTTGCGAAACTTCTCAAGGTTCGTGAGATTAAGGCTTACTATTCAGCCCAGCTGGACAGGTGCAAGGAGGGGGAGAACAAGCTGGTCTCCATGATCCTCAAGGAGATGGAGGAGAACGGTGTTGACTCCATCAGGACTGAGGGTTACACTCTGTCGAAGACCAAGAAAGATCATCTTGAGATCGCGGACAAGGAGAAGTTTCTCACTGCCATGTATAATGACATGGCTGATGCCAAGGCTCATGGGGAATCCCTCGCTACGGCATGCCTGCTTCAGCAGAGACCCGCCAAGACCCTGCTCATGGATTTGATTACCAGTGCTGTCGGTGATAACCTCAAGGACATTATCGTCAAGGCACAGGAGTTAGGACTCAATTACGTGGTTGAGTCCGACCTTTCAGTACGTAAGGCTAAGTGATGTAACACGTAAGATGTTTAACTTTACAGGAGTTATCTATGGATACTAATCTTGTTGCTCTTAACCCGGAGGCTCTTGCCGCAGTGAGCGGCATGTTCGCCAGCGACCTGAACACAACGGCTGGAGTCCGCATGCTATCCACTGCCCGTTGCAAGTTCACCATCAAGGACGGCAGTGAGGAGGGCATCTCCCTCGGTGATGAGTTCGACGGCATCATCGCCGCTGAGGACTCCGCTGACCACTTCATCTATTACAAGAGCAAGTACGACCCGTCCGCTGTAACCGCGCCGGACGCAGTGTGGTACCGCAACACCAAGGCTCCGGCCTGTGTGCCTGAGTCAGCTCTTGTCCGTGACGCCGACGGCAGGCTGGGCTATCAGGTCAAGCGCCGCATCGTAGTATTCCCCTTCTATAAGGGCAAGCTGATGCCTGATCCTGTGGCGTTCGATGTGAGCGGGCAGTCTCTCTACAAGAACGCGGACAAGGGAAGCAGGGTTATGTCCTATACCCAGTACCGCAGGTTCCTTGTCGGAGTCCATGCACTGCCGATTCAGGTAGTTACTCACTTCTCGTTTGACCCTAAGGCTACTGTATCAGTGGTCAGATTCAGCGGCGTGCGTGGTTCAAGCATTCAGGAGATGAACGGTATCCTCGCTCAGAAGGAGGAGGTGGCAGAGCTTGCCAAGGTAATGCTCAAGGACGGTACTGAGTCCAGCGGCAGTGCCGGACAGCAGGACTACCAGCCAGACGGCTTCAAGATAAACCCACTGCCCGCTCCGGAGCCTGTGTCTGCTACGCCGGCAACCCCGGCATCGTCGTCCGTCAGTACGACGGCTCCTACATCTACGGCATCTATCACTGAGCCGGACATGGACGCGGCAGGTGAGCTGGACTCAGTGCTTGGTGATATCTGAGGCTGGGCTTTAGGAGGCTAGAGGAGGGGCAGGCCAAGCGCCTGCCCTTGTTGTATATGGATAAGATTGCAAGAATAAGACAGCTCGTTAACTTCAAAGTTGAGGGCAAATACGAGCCGATGAAACATCAGTGGATCTCCGGCGTGTTCATGGCAGAGCATAAGCGGTGCTTCAACCTGAGCACTATGCGAACAGGCAAGACCGGCTCAACCCTGCTGGCGTACAGACTCCTGCGGACAGCCAGGCGTGCCCGCAAGATGCTGGTGCTCGCTCCGCTCTCTACTCTGCGTGCCGTGTGGTATGACTCAGCAGTAGCTACACTGCCGGACACCAGTGTGTTCCTGCTGGTTGGGGACAAGAAGAAGATGCGTGCGGGCATAGAGAGCAACCCTGACATAATCGTAGCCAACTATGAGAAGGTCAAGACTTACTACGATGAGTTGTTGGCATGGAGTCCGGAGGTGGTATGCATCGATGAGTGTACTGCCTATGCCAACTGTACTACGGCACGCTCCAAGATCATCAGCAAGTTCCTCAGGGCTGTACCCACTGCCCGTGTGTGGGGGCTGACCGGTACGCCGGGGCATGACCCGCTGAAGGTGTATGGCATGGTGCGTGTGGTTAATCCGCTGGCGTTGGGCCCTATCAAATCACAGTACCAGTGGCGTGAGCTGACTCAGTACAAGGTCAACATGTATGAGTGGTGCAACCGCCCGGAAGCTGAGGCCATGATGAAGGGCATACTCAAGCCAGCCATCAGGTTCGACGCCAAGGATGTGCTCGACCTGCCGCAGGTAACGACCGAGGCACAGTACGCTGAGCCTACCGCTGATATCAAGAAGGCAGTCAGTGACTTGCAGGACTCCATGATGGCCGAGTTCCATGGCAAGGTAATAACCGTACAGCAGCAGTCCTCCTGTGTTGGCAGATGCCTCCAGCTTCTGTGCGGCTGTGTCCGTGCTGAGTCAGGCGGTGATGTGCATACGCTGACAGACCTGCCGAGAGACCAGCTGATGCTCGATCTGATAAACTCGACCGACCGCAAGACAGTTATCTTCTCGCCGTTCATTGCTCGATGTCATGCGCTGACCGACTGGCTGAACAGCAAGGGTGTATCCTGTGAGTCTGTAACAGGAGAGACATCGGAGGTGAAACGTGCTAAGATATTCACTGCGTTTCTCAATGAGGCGTCGCCGCGCGTGCTGGTTTGCCACCCACGGACAACAGCGTTCGGCGTAGAGCTGTCGTCAGCAGACCTTATGATC
>ERZ808027.44-NODE-44-length-12742-cov-3.743624_pt1 | contig 12742 bp, 16 predicted proteins | sample MGYA00380183_ERZ808027 | MGnify/ENA primary metagenome ERZ808027 (study PRJEB31490, sample SAMN06133374) | cow dung metagenome | isolation source: H7 | host: cow | place: China: Chengdu | collected 2015-05 ...
TGTCGAGCCCGTCCTCCGACGCGTGGCAAACAATCTCCCGAGAGTTCTCCCGATCATCCTTCGCGGAATTCGGGCAGACATCCCGGAGGCGGTTCGCGTAGGCGGTGAAGTGATGAACGCTGTCGGTCAAGCTGCTGTCGATGCAGCTCCCGAAGCGATCGACACCATCGCTGACAACCTTCCCGAGGCGACGGCTATCGTCTCGGCACTCTTGAGAAATCTATCCTCGAGCCTTAGAGATAATGCCCCGGCTCTGGTCGATGCAGCAGGCGAAGTCCTTCCGGAATTCGCCACGCTCGGCGCGGATATCCTCGGGATCATAGTTCAGACGATCATCGAGAATGCTCCGGACGCAGCAAGGGCGATCGGAGCTTCTCTGGCTCCCGTATTAGATGAGGCATTCGGAGAAGGCTCCGGTGCAGCATTCCAAGAAGCCATCGAGAGGATGATCGAGGGAGCTCCGGAACTTCTTAACATAGTAGATCCGCTGATGAGGCTCGGAGGCACACTCGTTAATGATCTTCCTGTCATTGTAGATACGGCGATCCCGCTTCTTGACTTCGTGGCGAATCATCTTCCGGGTATAGTCGGAACTCTGACAGCCTTACAAGGTGCCGGAGTTCTCGCCGGGATAGCAGGCGGAATTCTTAACATCGCCTCATCAATCGCCATCCTTCAGGGCGCTGGCGGACTTGCCGGAGTATTCAGTGGAGTGAGTGCGGCAGCAAGCGGAGCAGCCGCTTCGATTGGATCTGTCGCTGCTACGGCCGGCCCGATCGCTCTTCTTACGGGCGAAGTCGTCGCACTCGGTGCCGAATCATATAAGATCGGCGAACAGATAGCCGAGGGCGAAGAGCTCGGAATGAGTGCGCTCGAGACCATCACAGGCGGTATCTTGACCGTAGTCGATACTGCGAATTTCGGAGCGACAAACTACGCGGAAGCCTTCTTCGAGATGAATAGGGCGATGGATGAAGCCGAGCTCGACGAGCAGGCCGAGGCGATCTTCTCACAGATTGAAGCCTCGATAGAATCGTCCGGTGCAGCCGCGACGGATTCCGTCCGCGACGACTGCGCTGTCATACAGTCTTATCTCGATAATCTCGAGGCGAACGGACAGGTCGAGCTTCGTGCTCGTGTAATAACGGAATATCAGACTGTTTATTCGGATCTCCGGAACGAGAATTCTAGGAACCTTGTCAACAGCTCACAACGTGAGATGGCTGACAGATACAGCCTCCAAGGTCGGAGGCAGAACAATGCCAGGGCTTACGCGAATTCGTTGAACGCACAGACTGACCGCGAGAGAGCCGAGCAGGCTCGACAGCAGGGACAGGCTGCGATTCAAGCTATTCAGGACACAGCCGAGACCGCCCAGAATGCCATCCGCTCCGGCGGAGGTGGAGGAGGCGGAGGAGGTGGCGGAGGATCATCCAAGAAGGATGAGGAATCCGCACTCACGGCTTCCAAGGCGGAAGAACTTCTCACGTCAATAGACGATCACTTGACGAAGATCCTTGAGAGATTCGGGATCGTAGTAGAGCAGTCGGACTATCAGAAGAACGTCAACCAGATGATCGACGGGGTTCTCACGGCTCTGAATAATAACTATTCAGATGCCAACGTCGAGACAGCCATCGAAGAGCTGAAGAGAACGATGTCAGCCTATGGAATGGACTCATCTGTGATTGATGCCACGACGCTCGAACAGTTGAGGACGCTCGTGAATACACAGCCTCCTGAACAGTCGGAGGCATTCTCACAGATGCAGAATTCTGTATCTGCGATTCAGGCGGTCACAGTAGACTACACTCCATTCTTTGAGACGATAGTCGCCAACCTCGCGACATTGATCGTCCTTAAGCAGAACGAATCACACACGACGAACGTCTATCTTGACGGCCGTGAGATGCAGGCGACTGTCATCGATGCGGTTCGCGACTATGATTATGAAACAGGAGGGAACTGATGATGTTAGGGAATTATTTATCATTCAATGGCACTCAGTTCCCGAATCCGCTCCCTCAATCGACTGTTCGAAGTCAAACAATCGAGAATGTCAGTCAGAGCGAAGCCGGAACGGATCTGGTCGTATTGGTACGAGGATCCAAGAAGGTCTGGAATATGTCATTCAATCTGACCGCCTCGAAGAAGGAATTCCTCTTCGGGCTTTGTTCCGATGAGAGAACAACGATGGTATATATGGGGCGAACTTATACAGTCCGCGTCCGAGACTATAGTGAGAGCCTCGTTGAAGGCTCGGAATGGCTGAACGCTTCACCGAATGGGCTTTATACCTGTTCGGTTACGGTAACGGAGTATTAAGATATGCAAGAATTCACGAACACATACAGAGAGAAGATGCTGGATGAATCCCAGACACATCGGCTGACAGGTTCTCTCGACGATCATGCTTTTACGGGTGCCGATGTTAAGGGCGTGACGTGTTCGGGAATCTGCTCGAACCAAGATGTAAAGATAGGTTCCGCTGCTGTCAGCAAACTCACATTGACCTTCCTGAATCCCATTCTCGATAGGGGAGAGTGGGAAGGGAAGGTCATCCAGATCTGGGACGGGACTCTTATCGGTCCCGATACGTTCGAAGACAAGCTGATCGGAACATTCTGGATCGCGTCAGCCGATTGGACGAATATTGGTACAGTTGAAGTCACGGCTTATGACTGTCTGAATCTGATGGATGATGAGCTCGACTTCGAACAAACATCTGGTAAGATCTTCGACTATCTGAAGCTCATCGAGCTGAAGACCGGAGCCGTCCTCGGAATGACTCAGGCAGAAGTCGAGGCTTTATCGAACGGCACGAAGACTATCTCCCCGGCTGAAGATTCGGGGATGAAGACATACAGAGATCTTCTGGCGAAGCTGGCACAATTAGTCGGAGGCTTCGGCTATGCCAAGAGAGACGGAACCTTCGCGATCAAGTCGTTCAATAATACGAGCGTGATCGATATTCCTCTCAATCGGAGGAAGAAAAACGCGGTTTATTCAGACTTCGCTACTCGATTCGACAATCTGTCTTATACAGATTCTGAGACCGGCGATCAGATCGTCATAGGCGATCCGATGGGCTCCGGAATGGATATCGGTGAGAATCCGTTCCTTCAGTACGGTCTGCCGGAAGTCAAGAACGAGATGGCTCAGGCGATCTGGACGGTCGTTCAAGATATGGAATACACACCATTCAAGGCGACTCTCCTTCCGTCCTTCTGTGTTCTCGATCTCGGGGACGTCGTCACGTTCCTTGATGACTATACCGGAAACGACAGCTCCGGGGCGATCATGTCTTGGTCTTGGACTTACGGAGTTGGCTTGACGATTCAATGCTACGGCTCGAAGCCGAAGCTGAAGAACGGCAAGAGCACAGCCCAGAATGAGATCAACTCCATCAGGGCGAAGAGATCCGAGAATGAGATGGTCATCCATACGTTCACTAATTCGGAATCGTACACTCTGGCTGATTCCGTCTTCGTTCCGGTCGTGAAGATGAGATTCACGACAGCCCGTCCGAAGATCGTCACGATTCATCATGAGATTCTACTCGATACGACTTCGACGGAAGAGAGCGGATTCATCCGGTGCACAGCTCACTATTACCTGAACGGGGAGCTCCAGACGAGAGCCCCGGTCACAAGTTGGAATAATGACGGACCTCATCTTCTGCCTCTGATGTACTGGCTTGATAATCTGACATCTGGCACGGTCTACGAATGGGAAGTATACCTCGAGATCACCTACGGATCAGCCACGATCGGCAGGGGCGATATTATCGCATATCTCGAAGGTCAAGGTCTCGTAGCCGTTAATGAATTCGATGGAATTATTGAGCTGTCAGATCAGTTCGCACCGCTCACGCTCCATAGAACAATCAGACCGTTCATAGATCAGCTTGATCTTGAGCTGGAGCCTCCGATCAGGATTACGGCTTCGGATGTCTTCACGAAGAGAAATCTTCACAGGACGATCAGACCGTTCACCGATCAGATGAACATCACGGCGACCAAGGAACCGATCTATCTCATTGATGAGAATGGAAACTATCTCATAGACGAGAATGGCAATAAGTTAATTACTTAAGGGAGGAATATATCATGTCTGATATGGATATCACTCAATTTCCGATAGCCTCACCGTTATCGATTTCGGATCTGCTATACATAGCGATCCCGAACGCATTGAGCCCGACGGGCTTCTCACTGTGTAAGATCACATCGTCAGAGCTCGCGGACTATCTACTCAATCAGATCCAGTTCGCCACAAGGCTCGACACGACTCATAAGACTGTCTTCGGAGCGATCAACGAGATCCTCCAGAGTTCGGGCGGAGGCTCGACGATGGTCGGAGGCCAGCTCACAGCCGGCCAGACATCCATCACTCTGACGGATCCCTCAATCGACAGCTCGAAGCTGTTCGACGTCTTCGCTCCGTGGGGAATCAGTCCCACGAGTGAGCCGGTGATCGATGATATAAATCACACGATCACGATCGAGTTCGAGGCTCAAGCCTCAAACATCAATATCGTCGTGGAGGTGAAGACAAATGGTTCTTTATAGATGCGGAACTGCCGGAGGCTCTTCTGGTGGAAATAAAGGCACTTCAGTTCTCAAAAGAGGTGTAATATCTACTGACAGTGCATTTAATACAGAGACTTTTCAAGACCTATCTCAATTCAGGTATGTATTGATAAAGGTCTATGATACCGTTAATTCGGTAGATTATGAATGGTCAGTTATCATTCCGACATCGTTATTAAGTGCGAGTGATTATGGAATTACAGTTCCTCTCCATCAAGCCGTTACATATGCGATAACAAAAACAAGCATTCGATGTACTTATTATCGTGGAAGTTATTATTATGTCTATGCCGATATTATCGGATTTGACGAATATCCCTTTGACTAAGGAGGTATAAGATGGGGAATTTAATGGGAATCATGCGACTCCAGTTCTCGAAGCATGGGAAGATCGTGGATGAGGTCGTTAAAAAGAACAACATCACAGGCTACGATGACGGGGTGCTCAACGAAGGGAACTTCGATCTGATGATCGATCCCGACAAGCTTCTCCCGATCGTCGATGCCTTCTATGGCGGTGTTATTCTGACTGATAAGGCGAACGATCCTACGCGAAAGATGATCGCCAGTGACGCGAACATCACAGCCCAGGCATCGAATGATGCCTACACCGGAACGAACCTTAAGAGAGGATCATTCAATTCGAACGAGTCCGGGAAACTGGCTAATGGCTGGAGGAAGGTTTTCGATTTCGGAACTTCCATCGGGAATGGAACGATCGCCTCGGTCTGTCTTTGCAGACCGCAGTTCGGCACAGTAGTCCTCGGGACTGATTCTGTTCCGACGGAGGGACAGGTCAACGAGATCCTTCACGAGACGAACTATAATAGCGAAGCCTCCGAGGCTTTTCAGGATCTCTCGATCGTGGACTACGATAAGGAAATCGGCTACAAGATCGAATACAGTAACGGGATCATCACGGTCACAGAGTACCCCGTAAACACGAAGAGCTTCCGGCTCTCGGGGGGAGTGTTCGACGTGGCAGGCGATGGCATCGCTCACGAGATCGAACAGACGGTCGCTAATTTCACAAATACGGGAACCGCATCGGTCTCATATACGGGCGACAAGATCCACCTGATCACATTCGTTCCCGGCTCAGGAACTGTGAACGACTATTCCATTGATACGACGACATGGACCTGTACGGCGAACACTCATTCATACTCCGGCGTTCAGCTCATGCAGATCTCAATCTATTCGCCGACTTCGAATCCGATTCTCCGTAAGGACGTCATGCCAATCATTGACGGCTACCTCTACGGAATCAGCTCCGACGGAACGAAGGTCTATAAGATGAATCTTACGAACGACGCTGACGTCGAATCGTCAGATGTTCCCGGAACGGCTATGACTCAGCAGATGAACGGAGGCTGTCTGATCCTCCCGAATGGGGACTGGTATAAGTTCCCGGTCAACTCGGTAGGATCTGACGGAATGACGTCTTGTCTCTACTGTCACGGAGGAGCATTCTATCGGGCGCGGTACCGTGCGCAATTCGTCAACTCAACGTTCGCGAACGCGAACTCGTTCAACGGGAACGACTTCGGAACTGTTCTTGCCATCGGAACCGCGAGCAATCACGGCTTTCCTTTGGTCCGTCTCGATACTCTTTTCCCTTATGTATCGACCGTGGCCAATCTCGACAGCCCGCGCGTAAAGACAGCGGATCTCAATGCTAAGGTCATATATGACCTCATTTATGAAGAATAAGGAGGCTCCTAATGAATCATCTAATCAAGATCATGACCTCTGTGGTTTCCGGGCTTATAGCGTCCTTCTGGTCACTCTACGGGGCGATATTTATTTGCGTGATCGTGGCGATCATCTTCGACTTTGTGACAGGGATGGTCGCTGCTCTCTCCACGGGTGAGAAGATATCCTCCGAAGTGGGATATAAAGGCTTCTGGAAGAAGATCGCTCTTATACTGGCATTAGCCTTCGGAATCTTCCTCGATGTTTTTATTCCGATTATGCTCGGAATAGTCGACCTGAAGCTCCCGTTCTCCATGCCGATCGGCACGATCATCGGCTGCTATATCGTCATTAACGAGGCGATCTCAATCATCGAGAATATAAATCAAGCAGCCCCGACTGCTCTTCCTCAATGGATCAAGAAGGTCCTACAAGGTGCTGGAAAGACTATCGACGACGGAGGAAAGGACGATGAGCAGAATCATTGAATCAGCCATTGAATGGGCTGTCAACATAGCGAACGATCCGTCCCACGGATATGATCAGATCAACAGATGGGGACCGAACTACGACTGTTCGTCTCTCGCGATCTCGGCCTATGAAGTGGCAGGGCTCCCGATCCGCGAGAACGGCGGATCCTACACCGGGAATATGAAGGCTGCATTCACCAAATGCGGATTCAAGGCGATTCCATACAAGAAGGGAATGGCTCTCATCCGTGGCGATATCCTTCTCAATGAAAAGCACCACACGGCGATGTATATCGGTGATGGGAAGATCGTTCAAGCCTCAATAAATGAGAAGGGTGGAATCGTCGGAGGCAAGACAGGCGATCAGACAGGTCGCGAGATCTCGGTCGGCTCGTTCTACGAGTTCCGCCACGGCTGGGACTATATTCTTCGCTACACAGAGGAAGAAGAAAAGGAAGTGAGCACAGTGAACGTAGAATTGAGAGAGATACAGATCGGATCCAAGTGTGCCGAGGTCGGCACCGTGCAGACCTTGCTTAATGCTCTCGGCTTCAAAGGAAAGAACGGCAGACCGCTGACTGTTGATCGTGACTTCGGTCAGAATGTCGACTATGCTGTCAGGCTCTTCCAGAAGTCGAAGGATATCACACCCGATGGAATAGTCGGCCCGAAGACGTGGAAGGCTCTTCTTACGTCATTCTAAGAAAGGATTTTTGAAAAATGAGCGAAAAAACTACAAAAACGAAGAAAATAATGTCAAAAACAAACAAAAAGACGGTGAAAGAGCCCGAGACAGAAGTCAAGGCTGAAGTCAAGGCAGGTCCCAAGACTATCACCGCAACAGTCGCGACTGATCGCTATCCGCTCAATATTCGGAACTCTGCCGAATCTGACTCTAACATCATTGGCCAGATTCCGAAGGGATCCAAGATCAAGGTCCTCGATGAGCCTATCAATGGCTTCTATCAGCTCGCCGATCAGCCGGGATTCGTCCTCGGCTCGAAGCTCAAGATTTGAGAATCCTACGTTGTCGCGGATCCTCCAAGTAGATTCAAGTTCATAAGATAACTCTCCTGATGTTCATTGTTAACCCTCACCCGACCGCGACCGGGTGAGGTCTTTTTTATTTTGGGGCAAAATTATGGGCAAAATCAGTCCATACACGGTGGACTTTGCCAAAACGTTGTCCGCGAAAAGCCCGTAAAATGGGCACTTTTCGGAACGTGTGCCGATACAATTACGGGTTCGAGCCCCGTATGCTCCACCATAGGAAACCTCGTAACCATAAGGGTTACGAGGCTTTTTTATTTTGCTTTGGTCAAATTATGGTCAAATTCCTTGAAAGTCAGGTCGATGATCTCCGCGGTCTTCTTGTGCTCACCATCAACCTCGTGGCCGTATGTGCCGTAAGTGTCCATGCTCTCGGAGTGGCCGATATATTCCTTGATGGCTGCTTCGCTGAGCTGGTCCTTCATCATGGAGACGAACGTATGACGGAAGGAGTAGAGCGTTCCGGGCAGATCTCTCTCGGCCTTGAGCCTGCTCCACTGGTTCCTCATCGTGCACTGGTTCCCGTGTGAGCCATCGACAGAGCAGAACACCCATTCTGTTCGGAGATTCAACTTCTCGTTCCTCTCGATAATCTCATTCAGAATGGCGCGGGCTGTCGCTCCGATCGGGACCGTGCGTCGGGCGTTCCTGTTCTTGCCATCCGTGATGTAGTTCCGGGAATTGACCGCTCTTCTGATCCTGACGCAGTCCTGCTCGATGTCGCTGATCTGAATTCCCAGACACTCGGAAGGGCGCAGGCCCGTGATGGTCATGAAGCAGAAGGCACGCCAGTACCACAGATCACACGGCTCAAATAGGCGGGCGATGTCTGACCGTTGGAGTATCTCCCGCTCGTTCCTGGCGTGTCCCTTCGGGATGTAAAGCTCACCACGCGGGAGTTCGCATTGATAATCCGCATAGCCGAATTTGATGATCCCCATCAGTATCGCGCGGATATTGGAGAGCGTCTTATGTGATAAAGGCTCTCCTGACGCGCCAGAAGCCCCGTTAATGACGTTCTGATAATCTCGGAGAGTAAGTTTGCACATCTTCCTCGAAGCGAGCGCAGGGCGCAAATAGAGGCGTATATAACACTCGCTCTGTATGTATGAGCCGGACGTCTTGCCATTCCTCGCGATCAGGTCCTCGAGGTATTCATCAGCTACGCGTCCGAAGGTCTTCTCTCCGCTGGCTTCGTTGTAGAGCCAGTCGTTATATTTGCGCACGACTTCCTTCCGCCCCTTCGCTCCGGGAGCGGAGCAGGAGAAGGAGTGAGTCTTACCTTCTACCATTACACGAATGCGCCATCTCTTACCGTCCCACACTGGTGTCATGTTTCGCCCTCCTGACTGTCAATAAGTGCTTGATAGTATGCAAGCAGTCTGATCTGATTCGACGGTGTGAGCTTCTCGACCTGAATCAGATGGTCGTTCGATTCGTCATAACCTAAGAGCCATGTGAAGTCACAGTTCAGCGCGTCAGCCATCAACTTGAAACTCTTTTGACGTGGAACGACCTGCCCCGCCAGAATGCGCGAGATCGTGGACTCGCTCAATCCTGTACGCTTGGACAGTTCCTTCGCATTCATATCGTGGCTCTCCATCGAAGCTCTCAGTCTTTCAATTCTTCTTTTATTTATATCCATGATGCACACTCCTTTTACCCGCATTATATGACATGAATGTTACAAAATCAATTTTGCTTGCATTTCTTTCAATTTTGCCTTGACCACCTTCGTTAATTCCATTAAAATCAATTCCATAAAACGCAAGAAAGGAGGCACAATATGGAAGTAGAGGTCAAGAGCTTGCGCGAGTTGATGAGACTTCGCAAGGTGAGCATCAAGGAATTGTCGGAGGCGACAGGCATTTCGGAGTCAACGATTCAGCGCCATCTGACAGATTGCAACTGGGACTGCATACAGATCGACTCGATCGTCAGAGCCCTGAGTATTCCCCGATCCTTCATAACAACCTTTTTTTATGATCCCGTACTTGAATTAAACGGAATTAAGGAGGAAGCGTGAGAGCTTCGGGCGGGCTATATCCGGCACTGGGCAGATATTTCTCCACGTTGCAGGAGCTGGCAGATGCAGGGTGTATGAGCCCCAGACGAGCACAGGATTGCTTGAGAGGTATTAAGCAATTCACGGATCAGGAGAAGGTCGCCATCTACAACAACATCAGACTGAAGCAACTTCTGGGAGTTATGTACGAGCCGAGCCTTTTCGACGAAACATTCAGAATTAAGGAGTAAACATCATGAGAGTTATTTTATTTATGACCATCATCGGCACAGTGATGATCGCCGTGGGGCTTCTGGGACTGTATATCAACGTCACCCTGCGCCTCAGAGATATTGAGCGATCTGTCGATGAAGTAAAGAAGAAGCATTCCCGCACCAGGCAGAGAGTCCGCGTTCTTGAGGAGCGTGACGCAGCAGAGTCCGATCGTGTCGTTATCACGCACGAGTGGAAGGAAGCTGACGGAATCCGTTATCCGTCGCAGGAGGTATGATATGGCTTCTTTATACGAATTATCCGGCGAGTTCGCGAAGTGGTCCGAGTACATGGAGCAGACAGAGCTTGAGCCCGACATGGCGGAAGCACTGAAGGACGCTCTGGAGAACATGACTGCGGACATTGACTTCAAGCTCGAGAACTACGCAAAGATCATCAAGAACTTTGAGTCCGACATTGAAGGCTTAAAGGCGGAAGAGGCTCGTCTTGCCGCTAAGCGCAAGGCGAAGGAGAACGCGATCAAGGCCATGAAGGAGCGCATGACTATCGCCATGCAGCAGACAGGCAAGCTCGACATCAAGACTCCTCTGTTCTCGTTCAAGGTTCAGAAGAACACTCCGTCTGTCGTTATGGATGTCAATTATATCGAAGACGTTCCTGAGAAGTACCTGATCCCGCAAGATCCGAAGATCGACAAGAAGCTCCTCAAGGCTGACATCGAAGCAGGTGCAGACCTTGACGGTATCGCTCACATTGAGCGCAGCGAATCCGTTCGCATCAGATGAGGAGGTCTTCATGTTTATACCATTCCCGGAAAACAACCCCGAGCGCATCGTGAACACTGATGCCATCGTCCTGGTCGAAGAAGACTATGACTGCGGTGGTGTATGGATCACCGCGATGGACGGCTCGAAGATCTATCTCAATATTCCATTCGAAGAATTTAAGAAACGAATCACTCAGTGAGGGGGTAAAAAAAGGGTTAAGTATCACAAGAGGCCCTCGCCTGCGAGCGCTCGGAGTAGTGCTCTACGGTCCCGAGGGTATAGGCAAGAGCACCCTCGCATCACAGTTTCCGAGTCCCATCTTCATCGACTTGGAGCACGGCACTGACACGATGGACATCGCAAGGACGGACACGCCGAAGACTTTCAACGATGTCCTGACTCTGATGACAATGATCCTCGAAGAAGACGAGTTCAAGACTGTCGTCATCGACACGGCTGACAAGCTGGAGCAGCTCATCACAGCGCATGTTCTGGAAGCGCACCATCTGAACTCCATCGAAGACGCAGGCTATGGAAAAGGCTACACATACATCGCGGAAGAGTTCGTCAGGTTCTTGCGCAAGTGCGGAGAACTCATCGACGCAGGGAAGAACGTCGTTATCGTGGCGCACGCTATGATGCGCAAATTTGAACAGCCCGATGAGATGGGCGCGTATGACAGATGGGAGTTGAAGCTCTCAAAGAAGGCCGCTCCACTCGTAAAGGAATGGGCAGATATGGTCCTCTTCCTCAATTACAAGACCACAGTTGTCACAGACGAGAAGACGAAGAGTAAGAAGGCCAGAGGCGGCAAGCGTGTGATGTATGCCACGCACCATCCCGCTTGGGATGCGAAGAACCGCTTCGGTCTCGATGACGAGCTGGACATGGACTTCGATTCTATTCGTCAGTGCTTCGTGGAGCCTCCGAAGGCTCCTGACATATACACCCAGATCAGGACGAAGCTTGACGAGGGCGGAGTCAAGGAAGAGAAGGTCATGGAGTACCTGCACGAAAAAGATCCGAATTTGAGAGAGGACGCGGTGGCGCTTGAGATGCTCCCGCCGAAGTACCTCAAGGCATTGAACAACAGCATCTCGAAAATAATCAACATTCTCAAGGAGGACTAAACAATGAGTTACGCAGAACAGGCAAAGAAGAGACAGGCAGAGGTAGCAGAGCAGGCTTTAAGCTGGGACAGCACGCTTCCGGCTGAGGTAGAAGAGAAGGAGTTCCAGATCCCTCCGATCGGTGAGTATAACTTCCTCGTTGTAAGTGTCGAGAAGACTTACGCGAAGAGCTCCGGCAATCCCATGCTCAAGGTCAGACTTGACCTCCAGGGCGCAGACGGTTCCGTGTTCGACAACCTCGTTATCAGCGAGAAGGCGATGTTCAAGCTCGTCACGTTCTTTGAATCCATCGGGCTCAAGAAGAAGGGCGAGCCGATCTCTGTCGGCATCGGTGAGCTGGCGGACCGCGCCGTCAACTGTGAAGGCCGCTGCAAGATCAAGCACGAGGAATACAATGGCAAGATCAATGCGAAGGTGGACAAGTACATCGTCCTGGAGCCTAAGAAGAAGAAGGCTCCCGCGAAACTGACTCCCGCCGAAGAAGAAGCCCTTGACCTTCCGTTCCCCATTGACGAAGAGTAATGGACGACCAGAAGAGAATACAGGAAGCGCTGGATCATATTGATCCATCAAGGCTCAGCTATCAGGAGTGGATCGAGATAGGCATGGCCCTCAAGGCCGAGGGCCTGCCCTGCTCCGCCTGGGACGCCTGGTCAATGAAGGACTTCGGACGATACAAGCCCGGAGACTGTCTACGCAAGTGGAACACGTTCGACGGCTCTGGCGTATCGGCTGGCACCATCTTCCACATAGCGGAAGCCTATGGCGGGGACACGCCCGTGAAGAAGTGGAGCTTCGA
>ERZ808027.48-NODE-48-length-12210-cov-2.760323_pt1 | contig 12210 bp, 7 predicted proteins | sample MGYA00380183_ERZ808027 | MGnify/ENA primary metagenome ERZ808027 (study PRJEB31490, sample SAMN06133374) | cow dung metagenome | isolation source: H7 | host: cow | place: China: Chengdu | collected 2015-05 ...
CCCCACCTGTCTTAGGGGGACAGTTCTCTAAACCAAAGCGAAGCGCCCCACTAAACACTAAACAAGAGCGCAGCGTCTCACTAAACAAAAGCGCAGCGCCCCACTAAACTATAAACAAAACGAGACTCCTTCCCCTCTCAACTCTAAAATACGTTTTAGAACTACATATAATTTATGACAAAAACTCTACGACTCCTATTCATGCTGGCAGCCTTCCTGCCAGTTTCTTTTGTTTGGGCCGACGACAAGAAGACCGATGCACACATCATCGGCCATGTAATCGATGCCGACGAGAAGCAGCACCTGCCCTATGTGGTCATACGCGTACTGGGCACTACCATCTCCACCACAACAGACGCTACCGGTCACTACTTCTTCAAGAACCTGCCCAAGGATACCATCACCCTGGAGGTCCGCTACACCGGTTTCCGTACCATTACCCGTCAGGTAGTCATCCACAGAAATGAGACCCGCGAGGTGAACTTCGTCATGTAGCCCGATGACATTTCCCTGGACGAGGTGGTGGTTTCTGCCAACCGTAGCGAGACCAAACGACGTGAAGCACCGAACCTGGTAAACGTGATGGACGGCAAGGAGTTCGAGACCACCCAATCCACCTGCCTGGCACAGGGGCTCAACTACCAGCCCGGCGTGCGCACCGAGGACGACTGCCAGAACTGCGGTTTCACACAGGTGCGCATCAATGGTCTGGACGGCCACTACTCGCAGATTCTCATCACCTCGCGCCCCATCTTCCCCGCATTGACCGGCGTGTACGGTCTGGAGCAGATTCCTGCCAACATGATAGAGCGTGTAGAGGTGGTTCGTGGCGGCGGTTCTGCCCTCTACGGCGCTTCTGCCATAGGCGGTACCATCAATGTCATCACCAAGGATCCCCTGCACAACTCTGCCGAAGTGGGACACACACTCATGAACATTGGGGGCAGTTCCTCCCTTGAGAACGTCACCACAGCCAATGCCTCCCTGGTAACGGACAACCGCAAGGCTGGCATCTTCCTGTACGGACAGATACGCAACCGCGATGCCTATGACCACGATGGCGACGGATACACCGAACTGCCTGGCATGAAGAACAAGACCCTTGGCTTCAACTCCTTCCTGCGCCTCAGCACCAACTCGCGCCTCACCATGGAATACCATGGCATCAACGAGTTCCGCCGTGGCGGCAATCTCATGGAACAGCCTCCCCACATGGCCAACATTGCAGAGCAGACCGAGCACAACATCCATGGTGGCGGTCTGGGTTACGATTTCTTCAGCGACAACACCAAGCACCACCTCAATGCCTACTTCTCCTTCCAGTATACCAATCGCGACAGTTACTATGGTGGCACAGGTTCTGGTTCGCCCGAGGAGGTGGAAACAGCTAACCTTGCCTATGGCAATACCAAGGACTTTACCTATGTCGTGGGAACACAGTATGTCTACAAGTTCGACCGATGCCTCTTCATGCCTGCCGACCTTACCGCTGGCATAGAATACAACTTCGACGGTCTGGACGACGTAATCCTGGGCTATAACCGCAACTTCAACCAGGACATACACATCACCAGTGCCTTCCTGCAGAACGAGTGGAAGAACAAGCAGTGGAGTTTCCTTGTGGGCGGCCGCCTGGACAAGCACAACCTCATCAATAATGTAATCTTCAGTCCCCGTGTCAACCTCCGTTACAACCCTACGGAGTCTGTTAATCTTCGTGCATCCTATGCAGGCGGTTTCCGCGCCCCACAGGCTTTCGACGAGGACCTGCATGTTGGTGTAGTAGGCGGTGAACGCCTTGTCACCGTGCTGGCCGACGATCTCAAGGAGGAACGCTCACACAGCTTCAGCCTGTCCTCCGACATGTACTTCCGTTTCGGCAGCGTGCAGACCAACTTCCTCGTGGAGGGTTTCTACACCAAACTGAACAACGTCTTTGCCCTACGCAAACTCAGCGGAACCGATGCACAGGGCAATATAGTGCAGGAACGCTACAATGCCTACGGAGCACACGTCTACGGCGCCAATCTCGAAGCCCGTGCCTCGCTGACCAAGTGGTTCCAGTTGCAGGCAGGCTTCACCCTGCAACGCAGCCAGTACGACCGCGAGATAGTGTGGAACGAGGATGTCCCCGACCAGAAGACAAAGCGCATACTCCGCAGTCCTGATGCCTACGGCTATTTCACCGCATCGCTTACCCCCATACGCAACCTCACCGTTGCCTTGACTGGCAACTACACCGGTAGCATGCACATAGGTCACAATGCAGGTTCTGGCACTCCCGTCCCCGAGATAGTGGAGACACCGGCCTTCATGACACTGAATGCCAAGGTGACCTATGAAATGCCCATCGTGGATACCTTCCGCATGCAAGTCAGCGGTGGCGTGCAGAACATTGCCAATGCCTACCAGAACGACTTTGACCAGGGTTGGGAACGCGACTCCGACTACATGTACGGCCCCAGCACTCCCCGCAGCTATCACCTGGGCGTGAAACTGATCTATTAAACATACAAACTATACCATACAACATGCAGTCCCGGATGTAGAGATGATTTACATTCGGGACTGTTTATTTGATTCATATTAGGTGTTTGAACAGGAGTATTTGAACTTAATTTCTACCACACATCAATGAGCTTGTAAAGGCACCGCGGTGCGTTATTCAGACAAAGTTCTTTTGTGTAGAAAGTTTGTAAAATACAACACCACTCTCAACTCTAATTCTGCTAAAAACGCAATGTAGTATTTAGCATTACCGACAGAGGTTGGAGATGATAATCTGTAAAACTCTCTGTCATGTCTGCGACAGTAAAGGTATAGTAATGGCGTGTATTCAGCAAATTGCTGGCACGAAGTGTAAAGTCCAGTTTCTTTATCTTATATCTTAGGTCTGCACTGAGGAAAAAGTTATTCTTCTTGTCAAGTTGACTATCGTATTGGTGCGAAGCATTGAATGTGAACCACAGCTTATCTCTAATGATAGTAGTATTGACCAGTAACAGGTTACTGCAACTTTCCGTTGAAATCCTGCTCAGACCATCTTCCGTATTGGAACGATATCTGTTCCACCGTATATTATAATTAAGTTCAAGCCACTTGTTCACCTCCATGCTCAATTTTCCATCTACGGCATAGGCATTGCTTGAGTAGCGTGTTAGCACATCTTGGCGCAGGTACTGGTTATTGCCATGGTTCCATGTTGCCGTTGCCTCCATACTGAATTTCTTCCAGTCAAAGTCTTTGCGCAGATTGCCACGTACCTGAATGTTACTGTTTGAGTTAGGTTGGTGTACCATCATCATTTCACTGAAACCCTGCTCATTTATACGTGAACCATATGTCATATCCGAGCCAGATTTGGCAGCACTCACCTCCATCCACGCAAAAAACTGAGCAAAGATATGTTTATAATCCACCTTCATTCTGCCACTAAGAGACTCTGTATCGTAGATACCTCCCTCGTAGCGCATCAGGCTACGGTAATTCCGCAGAACATAGGCCCCATAAATGGTCTGCCACGACGATGGCGTCCTGCTCCATCCTACATTGCCAGTGCCTGACCAGTTATCGCTTATTCTCCATGAAAACGATGCAGAGGGATTAAAGTAGAGACGTGTCCGTGTGGACTTGCTGTTATTGTCTGTTATGAATGTGGGCCTGACATCTACAGGCAGATGCACTTGGGCATGAAACTGACGTAAGGTGTAACGCACACGCAGACCCAGCCCAAAGTTAAGCCTGGTGTAGTTCATGTTTCCAGCAAAATCCTTTCCGGCGTCAAGCATAGAGCTTATACCGACATGCTCTATGTTGGCATGCGCTGTAGGAGAGAAAGTGAACCGATGCTTACGTATATTATTTATAAGGGCAAAACTGTTTGACGAGCTGACTCTGTTGATTGTTGCCGTTTGCGTGACAGAGGCATAAGGTACACTATCATTCAACTGCTCTGGAAAAACTCCCGGAGATACTGTAAGGCTTTGGGGAGTGGAAGCAAACATGTTATTGCTTTCAAGTTCAAATCCGTTACCTTTTTCTGTACGGTGTACCCAATGTGTCTTGTTGGATATACCCAATGTACGGTATTTACTATGCTCCTGATACTCTGCATCGTTCTGCATATCATTCCAAGCCCCGGCCAGGTCCGTCTTGCTCCTTATGTACTCCCGTTTGGAATTACGTTCATAGGTCACGTTGAAATTTGCCTCATTCCCTGTACCTTCCGATGCAAGGTTCTCTATAAGAATACGGTTGCTCCCGTCTGGCATGACATATACCGTTCGGCTGTCAGTCCTGGTGCGTACAAGGTTGTACTTGTATGATGCGTTTGCATGCAGTTCTGTAGAATCATTCAGTTTCCATAGGTTGTTGCATGCCAACTGATGGTATGTATTCCTGCGGTTGCGCCCTACAGGCGAACTTGGAGAGGCCGTAGCAGAAGTAATGACATTGCCAGATATACCGCCACCACCATAGTGTGAAGTGAGCATGTCGCTACCTCCACCGTCATTCTCCGTGTCGTAAGTCATGACATGCTGCTCCTTCTTGCCGAACATCATTGCATTTGCCCTTGCTTTCCACATAAAACGGTCGCTTGCACCGAGTCCTATGTTTGCCGACCCTGTCCACACGCCACGCTTCTCCTTCTTTAACTTCAGGTTCAGGGCTGCAGCCTCTGGCGGAATCTGGTCATCCAGTGCCTGTATATGTTGATGATGTTCCAAAACCTGCACTGTTGCCACATCCTCGGCTTTGATACCCTGCGTGGCTATGTTGTACTTGCCCTGCAAGGCATCCATATTCTCTATGTAGAACTTGCTTATGGGAATGCCCATATAGAGAATCTTGCCGTTGTCCTTCAACTCTATGCCTGGCAACCTTTTGATTATGTCGCCAATCGTCACATCATGATTACGCATATATGCGGCAACAAGGTAGTTCAGCGTATCCTTACTGCCCCACAACTTCTGTGCCTTTATCTGCACCTCTTTCAGCAATGTGTTTTCCTCAGTACATATCCAATCTATTTGGCACGACTCGTTTGCTACGTTTCTGAATTCTCTTTTTACGTTGAATCCAGCCATGCGCAGCAGAAGCATCTTCAGATTGCCGTTGACAAAGGATATTGCATAGTTACCTTGTTCGTCTGTACTTCCATAGGCAACGATGGTGCTATCCTTAGGATTAAGAACTGAAATCAATACAGCCTCTGCCGGACTGCCGTTCCCATCTTTCACCACACCTTTAATCGTGGTCTGGGAAATGGATACGGCACTCCAAAGCAGGGCTATGTTCAGCAATAGTATACGCATGTGTCAGTCTATCTCCAGCGGATTGTCATAGGTAAAGAATTTGAACTTGGGCTTGGAACCATCATAAGATACCGCTCCATACCCTATACCCATCTGGTCAAGAACGGCATCAGGACGTGACAGGAGAAGTTTTTCTTGTTTACGTACCTTCTTTTTAGACGTAGATATAAAATCTCTTTTCCACAGACTTATGTCGGCAGGTGTCTTCACAGTCTCTATACCTCCAAGCACAAATCTGTACTCACCGTCCACAGTTTCGGCCTTTATTATCAGTCCTGGCAAGCCACATAGCTTCCATGGACCGTAACTTACGGGAATCTCTTCCGTAAACCACGCTCTGTATTCCCTACCTGCATATTTGCACACGGCCATAGTACAATGATAGTCCAAGGTATCCAGTTTTTCCTCTGTAATAGTCCACTTTAACTTTGCCGCAGGCTCTTCATATTTAAATGTTCCCAGTACGTCAAGGCTGTATATTACCGTATTCTTTCCTTTTGGATAGCCTACAAATACCTCGCCAATATTAGAATACAGCGCAAAGAAAGCATTAGTACCACGTTTGCCATCATTCTCATAATTGCGGTTGAATTTCACTTCATTCTTCCATTCCCGTTCAATATAGCTGTGGCACACCTTGTTGCCTATTTCCGTATACATCACGTCATGCTTTACCTTCTCAGGCTTTTCCTTAGAATAGTGGAAATCTACGTTGTACTGTACTTTCAGACGCATTTCGTCCACTGGTATCAATTTGTCCTTGCTTGGATATTCCTGTGCCATAGCCAACATGGAGACTAGGAATAGGAGCATGAGTAATGCACTACGCCCCTTTGTCGTAACATTGCTTACTGTTCTTTTCATTTCTCTTTTCTTTTTAGTGTTGTAGAAGATTTGCACATCTTATTCCCGGGATTGACGCTGCAAATATAGTTATATCATATCACCACGTTAATGATTACATATCTGTATTTTGCAATTTTGACCTGACTTTAATTTATTTTCTTAGATATTGAACACATTTTAACACCATCTGATAAAAAAAAAGGAGTTGAAGAACTCTATCTTTTGTTCTGATAGTTCTGTCAACTCCTCTCTCTGATTACTATCTTTTCTTTGGGTTCTTGTTCAAATGGTACACAAGATGAAGCATGGCATAGTTGGGCAATGTCCTGTTCCATGTCTCGGTTCGTCCCTGTGCATTGACTACGTACTGGGTGGAGGAGAGTTGGTGGAAAAGGTCGAAAGCCTCAACCTTTGCAATAAGTTTTCCCTTTAGGAACGGTTGGCTGACAGATGCATTAAATACGAAGTCGTCGGTGTTTAGTGCATCGCTACCATATCCACGGCGGCTATACATATTGCCATCTACAGAAATCGTAGTTTTCAATTTGGGTATGGTGTATCGTGCATTCAAGCCGTACTGGTAGTCAAAGGCATTAAGCGTGGTAAAGTCGCGCATCTGGCTTTCTGAGTGACGCCAGGAAACATTGCCTTTTGCCCTGATGCTGAAGTCCTGCTTCTGATACTGAACCCAGAGGCCATCACTCAATGTAAGGGTATTGACGGCATTAGGGGTGCTTTCCGTCATGCCAGTTTGCAACACATGGTCTATGGAATGGTTGTAAGTGGCATTGAATGTCGTCTGCCATGACCAGCGCTGTTGTTTGTCCAGGAAACTGCTGTAGTCGAACTTGCCCGAGGCAACATAAGCGCCACTGACATTCTGTGGCTGGTAGGTGTATTGGGAGTTCTCTGGATTAAATACTACTGACTGCGCCACCTGACGGTGGTAATATTTGAAATCTCCCCTGATGTTGTATTGTTCTCCCCTGCGCTTGCTTTCCCTATCGTTGAAGTTTATATTGAATGAGGTTGTCATGTTACCTTTCAGATTGGGGTTACCAAGCTTTACCACCTGTGGTGTGGAGTCATCCATATAGTCAAGGAGGTCAAACATGGAAGCATTGCCCTGCTCGTGGCTTATGTTGAAACTTAACTGTTCTCGTTCCTTTTTCGTCGGAAGTATCTTGAAGTTTATGGAGGACATAAAGCCATAGCTCGTGCGATGGTTGTCCTGTTTGGTATTGTTGCGCGTATATGTCAGATTCTCGCAACTGATGAGGCTGGTGAAGTTTAAGTTCAAAGAAACGTACTCCATCTTGTTGAATTGCCCTGAAATATACTTGCGCCATTTCAGCATAACTGTCGGTGTGTTGGTGTACTCACTATAATTACTCTCGTACGAGTTCCTGTAGTCGGTAATTGCCAACAAGGCATCCAACTGAGAGGGCAAGGCAATAGTGTCGGGATGATATAGGTTGTCTCGCTCGTATCTTTTTGCAAACACCTGACGGTCCTGTATTTCAAGACGAAGATTCTTGAACAACTCCTTATCCCACGTTAAGTGGATACTGCCATTTGTTTCCCTATGATGGAAGTCATTGGCATTATACTGTGTCTGCATGGATGCATTTACGAACTGCTCTGTCAGGTAGGCACGGGCCGTCTCGTTCCTGTCTTCGTTGTGATTGAATCCGTAAAAGATAACAAGCGGACGAAGAACGGGATTGTTTATGCGAGGCGATATGAATCCGCCCACTCCTACACGGTAAGAATAACCGTCGTTATAGTGCGAACTGCGCAAACGTGTGTTGATGCTGTCCAGGAAGTCCTCCGATATGGATTCGCCGTTTCCCTTATATTTATTATAGGTGAAGTCCACTCCTATGTCGGTATATATCTTGTTGGGTATGCTAAGTTTCAGGCTGTTCTTGGCCAATAGCTTGTATGCGTGCGATGTGTTGGAGGCCTTGTATGTGGAATATGGCATACTGCCGTCCAGGAAGAGTTCACGGCGTTGGGCAGTCTCTCCAAAGTCTTTGGAAGCAGTAAAGTCAACCATGAAGTTCTCCTTAACGTTGCCGTTCTTTGACTGGTAGTCTATCTCTGCTGCCACACTTTTGGTTGTAAGCATTGAGCGGGGCATGTCCTCCGGTTTCCAACTGTCCGATTCTCCGATGTGACGTTTCTCGTTTACATTATTCGCATTACCCAAGAGTGTAAAACGAAGTCTGTCTGTAAATCCAAGCAGGAATGCACGGCCAAGCCAACGCTTTTTAGTCCCCCCGGCAGCCTCTATGTTGGCAATATAGCCATTGCGGTATTCGTCCTTAAGGTTTACGTCCATTACATATTTCTTTGGATCAACCTCGTAGCCCAGGGCACGGCTACGGTCGCTCTCCATTTCATAAACCTTAATCTTATTCACCGTATAATAAGGCAGATTCTCCAAAAGAACCTTGCTATTACCGCCAAAGAAGGTACGCGAGCCTAACAGAAGTTCGTCCACCTTGCGCCCGTTGACAAATATTTCGCCGTCCTCGTTCATCGTCACTCCAGGCATCTGCCTTATCAGGTCATCAAGCATGGAACCTTCTGGCAACTTGAAAGCCGTGGCATCGTATATCAAGGTATCACCCTTGTAGAACATCTTTAGTCTTGTTGCTGTAACCGCAACTTCGTCAAGCGTCCTTTCAAGAATACGACGCAGTTCGAGCGGAGAGTCAAGTCCCCATGGGTAATCTATCCCTCCTTTAACCTTAAGAATCTGCCAGGCATCCTCATAACCAGCAAGGGTGGCACGCAGAAGATAGGTATTTGTCTGGTTTGGTACTTGCAGAGAGAACATGGCTGTTCCATAGCGCTCTGTGTCTTTCTTGTTCAAAGTGACCTTGATGGAGTCCTGCACAATAATGCTGTCCGCGGTCAGTAACGACACACGTGCATTGGGAAGAGGTATTTTCAGGAATCCATCACGCACAGAACCTAATATGAGTTGGTGTGATGGCATGTCCTTCAGCGAGGCTTTGGCCTGTACATTTATATTGCCGTTCTTCGCCTTCACCTTCACACCAAGTCCCTTGCACAGACTCTTTATTGCCCTCAGGGCATCCTTTTCCTCAATCTTGGCAGAAGTGGTCAGATGCGTAAGGCCATCGGAAAGGATGGATACCGTGTACTCCGTCTGCCCCTGCTCTATGGTGCGGATGGCTTCAATCAGGGGAGTGTTCCTGAACTGGTGCGACACTTGGGCACAGATAATCTGGGCCAAAAGCAACAATACGGTTAGCAAGTAGTATCTCATTTATCGTCCTCCTCAACATCCTTGGTTTCCACAAAGATGGTGTCGCGTCTTACCGACAGGTGCAGACCATCGAACATATTTATAAGGTCTAAGAAGGATGTCAGCGAAGAATCGGGTTTCCACGTCATGATGAACTTCATGTCCTTGGTCTCCTTGCTGGAGAACTCTACCTTCTTGCCATAGTGGCTGGAAACAACGGCAAGGATGCTGTCAAGCCTGACGTCATTGAAAACTACGGATGCGGATTGTACCTTATTGTCATCATGCGATACGGCACTTGCCATAGCTTCTTTACGGGCAGAGCCAGAATTGCGTATATGGTGTATGGCGGCAAATGCTATGCCAGATACCAGCAGCACTCCTATGAATATGGCTGCCACACGGGGAAGGAACGGACGGTGCACTGAATGTGCAGGGCGATTGAATTTCTGCCATGCTACCTCCACATCGGGCACACGGTCTAACTCGTCCATCATGGTCTCTAACTCTTCGTCGGTATACCTTTCGGGATGCTCCTGCATATCATGGAACAGGCGTTTCTTGTCGTTTGTGTGCATAGTGTTATTTTTTATAATGGTTTCTGATAAGGGTCAATACACTGGAAAGATGCCTCCATACCGAAACGCGGCTGATGCCTTCCTGCAAGGCTATCTCTTCGTAGCTATATCCTTCGTGGAAACGCATGCTAAAGATACGTCTGTCCTGCTCCGGCAGAGAGTTTATGATATTATCCACCACATCGGAAAACTCGTCATCCGATTCCTCATGTACGGGGTGGCAGGAAAACGGTACGTCCGACAGTTCCTTTCTGACGGCCTCGTACCTCAACCGTTTCAGGCAACGGTTCCTGACGCATTTCATCAGGTATGCCTCTTCTGTTCCCGGTTGTAGCAAGACGTGCCTTTGCAACAGGTCCTCGAAGATGTCGCTGACAACGTCCTCGCTCTCCTGTCCATCGTACAGGAGGCTGCGTGCCGCCCTGTACATCTTGGCATAATGCTGTTTGAATAATATATGGATTTCCATTATTTTTCCTTCGTGTTTTTATTCTAATACCCTTCAGAAACCCGAAATGCTAACCTAAGGTACGACTTTTTTCCGCATATTCACATCTTTTAACGCAAATCTGCCATTTTCAGCCAAAAGACTCCATGTTTCAGGCAAAGGCCTCAACTCGCCAAAGCAAAGGCCTCAACTCATCAAAGCAAAGGCCACCATGTACGACCTGCAGGGCAAGGAGGTTTGGAAGAAGTCTGCTTCAGCACACCTGCCTTCCGACTCTACCGTGAATTGCTTTGAGGCACTTTCTCCCGATACCACCAAGTCGCTCATGCTACGTCTTGAGGCTATATCCGAACTAAACAACGAGATTCTCTCTACAAATACTTATTTCCTTTGGGGCAATGAGTCAAGCAAGGAACTTGCATCCATAGATATAGCGAAGGTGGATGTGAATATTATGCATAAACCCACTATACAAGTAGTCTTGACCAACACCAGCGACACACCAGCAATGATGATTCGCCTGAACCTTTGTGGCACAGATGGCGAACAGATTCTGCCCGTGAAATACTCCGACAACTATTTCCACCTGCTACCCGGAGAGCGCAAGACCATAAGCATCAACTGGAAACCTTTTGATGCACGTGGCACAAACCCACAACTCAAGATTTCAGGTTATAATGTAAAGGAAATAGTCAAATAACGAACTTGTAAATATTAAATTAAGAGTGGAAGGATACGTCTTAGTACCTTCCACTCTTTACTTTATATATATAATACGCTAAATCCTCTTTTTATTCCAACTGCTTGCAGTAGTTGACACCAAGCAGGTCATACAACTTCTTCAAGCGTGGCAGACGCTTCTTGAAGTAATCAAAATTCTTCTGCTCTGGATTACACCACTGGACCTCGCAGGAAGCACCAAGTCTGGGCAAAAGCTGGTAGAAGGCATGCTGGGGATATGCAACGTGCTCAGTCCACAAATTTACCTGAGGACCAAGGATGAGTCTTTGCTGCTCATTGGTAAGGCTATCTGGTATAAGAGGCTCAAAAGAATATATCTTGCTAGCCGATACAATATAGCTGTCAGTAGTACGTGGTTGCTTGCCAAGATCCTTCAACTGAGGATGATCAATATAAGAATATACATTAGGACTCATGATAACCCTATGTCCCTGACGCGCTGCTGCTATTCCACCCTTTATTCCACGCCATGACATAATGATGGATTCGCCGGAAAGACCACCTTCAAGAATCTCATCCCAACCAATAATAGCACGTCCACGCTCCTTCATGAAGGTTTCTACCTCGCGGTTAATGTAACTCTGCAACTGGTTCTCGGGAGTGTGCTTGCCATCGTTCTTCAGTCCCAATTCCTTTATCTTGGCCTGACAAGTAGGACACTTCTGCCAACGGTGCTTGGGACATTCGTCACCGCCGATATGTATGTATTTAGATGGGAAGACATCACAAAGTTCGCCAAGTACGGTCTTCAGGAATGTCATTGTCTCAGGGTTACCTCCACAGAGAACCTCACGGCTTACACCCCAATAGGTACGTACAGGATAAGGGCCTCCTGTGCATCCAAGATGTGGGAATACATGCAAAGCACTCTGCATATGACCGGGAAGGTCTATCTCGGGAACAACATTGATATAACGTTCAGTGGCATAACGCACAATCTCTCGACACTCCTCCTGTGTATAATAGACACCATACGGCGTACCATCATAGACACCAGCATTA
>ERZ808027.49-NODE-49-length-12039-cov-3.088614_pt1 | contig 12039 bp, 4 predicted proteins | sample MGYA00380183_ERZ808027 | MGnify/ENA primary metagenome ERZ808027 (study PRJEB31490, sample SAMN06133374) | cow dung metagenome | isolation source: H7 | host: cow | place: China: Chengdu | collected 2015-05 ...
AATTTAGAGTTATACTATTATACTAAAAAAGGCTCCCAAAAGGGAGCCTTTCACTTACTGTAAAACACGCTTAGGCGGCTTTTTTAGCGGTATCGACCAAGGCTTTAAAAGAAGCTTTTGGAGATGACTTTGACGTTTCTGAGTTGGAGCCTATCCATGAAGGTTTATATATTGCAATGGCCAACTATGAAAAAGTATGTAACTGGGTTTGGATGACAAACGCAGAAAATGCTATTTCTGGTGGTACTTACGCAGAAATCGCTTTAGGTAATGTTAAGTTTGAATTGAACAAATATTACGTAGCTACTGGTGATGAAGAAAATCCATATGCTCCTGCAACTGAATATGTAGTTGGTACTACTTATTTTGAAAAGAACCAGAAAAAGGTTGACGATGTATTGACTTGGGTCTATGATGAAATCAGACTTGTTGACGAAGCTCATTTGTACGAAGCTAAAAAGTATTATACTTATTCTGCAATCGACAAATCTTATGCTTTAAGTACTGGTGCTTTTGATAGTGCAGAAACCTATTATGAATTTACTCCGCTCTCCGTAGAAGAGATTGAAGCAAAAATTGCTAATGGAGAAGCAAAACATACTAAGAAGTTAACAGATAGATATCCTGCAGACAGATACCCTGATTATTTGACTGAGGAAGGATACGCAAAATGGGACGATAAAAAGAAGTATTTATATGATACCCAAGAGTTCCGTAGTGAGAAGTTTACTAATGAGTTAGCTCAGCATTTTGATATTGAATATCTTGCAGCTTACTTTGTTATTACAGAAGTTCTTGAGTGCTACGACTCTCGTGGTAAGAACTGTATGATGGCATCTTGGGGCCCACAGGCCGCAGGCGGCGATTATATTTGGTATCCAATTTTCTACGATATGGATACTCAGCTCGGTATTAACAATACTGGTATCCCATCTTTCGCATATAACGTTGACGTTACTGATGAAGGATGCTTCTCTACTTCCGACAGTATCTTGTGGAATAACTTCTACAAGAACTATAAATCCACTTACATTCTTGATAAATACAGACACCTTAAGGGTGAAAATATTGAAGGATGGGGCACACTTACCAATCCAGTTTTCAACTCTGTTGATAAAATTGAGAAATGGTATAGCGCAGATCCAACAGAATGTAATAGTATCGTAATGAGAGGTGAAAGACCTCTTGTAGTTAAGAACCTCGATGAATATTATAAGTACATTACTATCACTAATAACACTGGTCTTGCTAGTGATTTAACAAGTGGTATTGCCAATAGCACAGGTTACCAGTCTTCTGGTACTGAAGGTGAATGGACTTTTGATGATAACGGAACTTACTTCTACGCACTTCAGGGTGATAGAAGCTTGTCTCGTCAGCAGTTCTTAACAAACCGCTTCGAGTATATTGACTCTTGGTTAAACCAGGGTAACTATCAGCGTGGTGGTGCAAACCGTATTCGTGGACGTGTTTCTGCGAACTACAAAAACAATAAAACTAATGAATGGTATACATCTGATAAGTGGATGGAGTCTACACACGGCAGTTACTGGGTTGATGACAGAGAGTTTGGTACTAAGAGCCACGATTTCGATGCTCAATACTGGTTAACTCTACAGCCAGTTCGTAACACTTATGTTACTATTGGTGGTGACGCTAACTCCACATATCCATCTCAGAAGTATAGCGGAACTCCTATTAACTACAAGATTCAAGAAATGGAAGCTGCTGTTCGAGATTCTAACTTGGCAGAAAAGCTCTTGTATGTTTACGGTATGAACCAAATGGCAAGTGCCGGAGATCTCTATAAGAACTACTGGACTGAGTTCTATCTTGAAGGTAAAGCAGACAAACTTTCTGACTTGCTTTTAGGTTGTGACGGATTGATGTATACTTCTGAAGGCGAAATTTTTGCAGATGAAGAAGGCGACACTCCTGTTAAGTTTGTGACCGATGCAAAGGGCAATCGCAAGCTTGTAAGAGCAGATAGCGACGATGCTGATGCATTAAATGCGCATAGATGGTTTAATAATAAAATTAACTTGCCTACTATGCCAGCAGAAGGTTTACCATTGCTAGAAGAAGCGAACTTCTCCAACTTACAGGTTCAGGTTACTGACCCAACATTGAAATTGGATAAGAGCGAAAAGCTTCAAGTGTTTAGAGCTACTGGTTCTAACTTCTCTCAAATTGATTTCGCTAAAGGTGTAGCATTACATACATTATATTTACCTAACTCTATTAGCCGTGTTGACCTTCAAAAGGCAAAATTGCTTAATAATATTATTACAGAGTATTCCTTCCCTCAGATGGAAAACGGTAAATATGTAGCCGAAAGAGGCCTTTATATTGAAGGTCTTACTGACTGGAAAGAGGGCGATGCTCAAACTAGAGTATCTTACTTAAACTTGGATGAAAGTGATATGGGCTTTGATTCTTATGAACTCCTCAAGCTCATTTACGCAGCAAGAAGTCAGACTCAGGCTACCACTCAGATCGCAATGACTAAGGTTCAATGGACTCCTTATAGACGACTTATTAAGGGCGATATTTTTGACCCAGATGTTTTAGCAGCTGGTCGTTATTACATGGATGATGGTCACTATAGCTATGTTCAAGTTCCAAGCGACTACAAAGCAGCATTAAATTTTGATAATGACATCCATAATGGAGTACTTTATGAATTAGATGCTGATTTTGATGCATCTAAATACGTAATCACTGATATTGCTATGTTTGATGATTTTATTAAATCCGCTTACTTTGTAGGAGAAGATTCATCAAAGAAAGTGCCTAATATCACTGGCGATATGTATGTACATAATACAACTGGTATCGCAGAAACCGATATTAGAAATTATTATAACGTACATTACCCACAGTTAAATATCACATTTAAAACTGTCAATAAGTCTAATTCTATGAAATTTATTGTTCCAGATTTAGATGATAATGATAAATATCTTGGCACTTATAGTTATGTTCCTTTAAAGAATGGTTCTCTTGAGAAATCTATTCAGAAACGCAGCGACTTAGTTTTCGCAAACCCATACACCACTTATAATCCAAAAGAAGCTAAAGCCAACTATGATTTCATTGCTTGGTCTAGTAGCTTGGATGTAAATGATGTAAACTCTTATATCGGACACGATACTTGGAGCGACGAAGAAAATGCAGCTGCTTGGGAAGCATACTTAAAGAAAATCCAGGATGAAGCTGCTGCAGCAACGGCCGCAGGTCAGACTCCAGAAATCGATTATACTATTTACGCTTTGTTCACAAAACATAAATATGAGATTAGCTTCTGGAATGGTACAGATCAAATGATTATTTCTGTTCCTGTTCTGTACGGAGAATGTTTGGCTGATTGGATGCCTGATCTCATGCCTATCCATCCAAATGAAGATTCCCTTCCTATTGATAAATCTTATCGTTTCTTAGGCTTTAGCCGCAACGATAAGAATATGGTTGTAAGTAAAGAATCTGATGCTCAGCTTGTAGATTACACTATGTTGTTCTCTGTTACTGACTATAGATTCTATGCAGTCTATATGGAAGTAGACGTTCATAGCACTGCTACGGATGAAAGCTTCTTTACTGCTGTTGAAGACACTTGGGCGGATGAAGTTGATGGAAGTTATAATATCGAAGGCTATCGTTTAACTTTAGCCCCTGGCAAAACCTTAAGTGGTAAAGTTACTCTCCCAAATCACTACAATGGCAAACCTGTCATTAGTGTTGGTGGTTTTAGCTCTCAAAGTATTACTCATATCTTCTGGGAGGGCGGAGATAATCCTAACCTAAGACGTGTCGCTTCTAACTGCTTCCAGGCAAACCCAATGGTATTCTTTGAATTCACCACTGGCTTAAGAGAGCTTGGTAACGACTCTTTCGCTTCCACAACTCTTGGAGTAGAGGCTTTCGAGCTTCTTGGAGAATCTCCTCTATATGCAATTAGAGAAAGAGCTTTGTCTATTTCTCGTCCTGCTTGGAATAGATTAGAGAAACTTCAGATTCGCGGAACTGTTGAAATTATTGAAGCTCAGGCAATTATGCTTATGGTCTTCTCTGATAAGGCAGTCGGATTACTTCAGATTGGTTCTAAAGATGAACCTTCAAGACTCCAGAAGTGTGGTGAAAGTTTAGACCGTCCTGGTATTAGACCTTCTACCACTTCTTACAGTTCTTTCTTTGAGACAATGACTGTTTATAGAAAGAGCGGAGTATTCCAGAATGATAAGTTCTTCGTCATTTGCGTAGGTAACCGCAGCGACGTTTTAGTCTAATAAGGAGGGTAAATAATGACTAAAGAAATTCTTTATACCTATTTAGGTACTAACGGCACAATTACCACTCCCATCCACCTCGAGGATATTTACTATACTCGCTCTATCCGCTTAACAGCAGATAGAAAGAAAAAGCTTACCAGTAATGGAGGAAAGACTCTTCTTTCCTCTGTTATTGTCCCAGAAGATGAAGTAAGCTTGTGGACAGAAGTGGATGAATAATACGAGGACAATTTAGATTATACTGAATGTCCGTAAACACAAATAAAAATGAGAAGTGAGAATTCTTCTCACTTCTCTATTTTTCGTAAAATTTAGAGAAAGGATTGGATTGATTAGATGATTACTTATATCAATAGCGAAAACGCTACCAAGTATTCTCGTTTGTTCTCCGAAGCAGAAGACGCTTTAGTGCGCAAATGGATCGGAGAGGGTCTTGATCCAGAGTCCGAAGATAGATTTGGACCAATTATCGAAGACCCTGAAACAGGAGATAAATCATATTCTAATGGTATCTCTTCTTTAAACACCTATTTTTCTTGGATTAATGACCTTTTAAATATTAGCGAACTTCCTACTTTGGATAGCGAGGGCGAGGTTGTTGATTATGTGGATTATGATGGCATGAAATTCTCTATGTTGCCAGTGGATGAAGATGTATTCTCCATTGACGCAAACACAAGAGCAATTACAGTGCCTGCCGCATTTATCAAGAATGGTATTTCCGTACAGAGCGATGAAATCTCTGAGATTGTTTATTTCAAGATTAATCGTTTCTATGACGCTACAGACTTGTTCACTCAGAACATTATGATCGAGTGGATTGCTCCTAATGGTCTCAAGGGTTATTCTGTACCTACTGTTAAGGTGTTAGATGATACTACAAACTTTGTAATCTTTGGTTGGGCTTTATCCTCTGCCATCACTGAAAAAGCTGGTACTGTTACTTTTGCAGTCCGTTTTTATAAGTATGATGATGACAATGGTAAGATTCAGTACAGCTTATCTACTCTCACTCAAACCGCAAAAATTCAGCCTAATATTGGCTTAGATATTGCTGGTCTTTTAAGCAGTGAGGGTGCAATGGATGGCTATAAAGTACTCGGCGATGAAATTAAAGCTCTTATTAAAGAGAGAAGTGAAAATAGTAACGTTGGTGTTGATGGTGATAAGGCAGAAGAGCCTATTCTCCATTTCTTAACTGTAGACCCATCCAATAGCGTAGAGCCTTACATCGTAGTTCTTGGAAAGACTGCAGATGGTTCTTATATGGCTACCGTTGCTGGCTGTGGCTATTCCAATGACGCTGGTACAATTTCTTACTTCTGGAAGAAATTTAACTACTTAACTGGCGACCGCGTTCAGACCGAAGATACTCCAGAAGCTAATAAACTTGCTTATGGTCCAGTTCATACTGCTATGACTTTAGCAGAAGCAAAAGCAGAAATTGCTAAAGTTCCTGCTATGAAATTCTGGGTTCCAAGAGAGACCGCAGGTAAGGTTGAATCTTACGCTGAAATCAGTTTGGCAAAAGCAGAAGAGACTGGTGTCACAACTGTTTATCGTTTAGATACTGAATGTACATTTGATGGACCTGGCTATTACAAGCTGGTAATTAAAAACCGTAAGGGTCGTGCAACTGAAACATTGGAGTCTGACCCAATTATTGTTTATCCACCTAATGTGCCAGATGATGTAACTATCACTGAGAGAGCTTTCTTGAATGGTGAAGCTAATGAAAAACCTGTTGAGGTTAAATACGTAATTGCTAGCGAGCCTGATGTTGATCCTGCTTATGCAAAGAACGACGCACTCAAGGTTGGCTATAGAGATAACGCTGGCGCTATCGTAGACAAGTATCGTTTTGACCCTGAGAATGAAAAGGTTGCTTTCGAGTGGCACTTTATTCCTCTTGGAACTGCTGAAAATCGCGTTCTTGATGAAACAAGCGCAGTTCTCACTCCAGATGGAGAGGGCGACTATTACTGTGTATTAACTGGCTTGTTAAATGGCGCAAGATCTGCAACTACTGAGTCTCCTAAGAGCCGTGTAACTTATAAACCTGCTAAAGCAGTTTATTCTATTGAAGGCAAGAGCATCGTTAATGGTAAGGAAATTGCAGTATCTAACAATTTCGCACTTCCAACTCCAGAGAAATTCGATGGTCTTGACGTCGGTGAATATTCTGTATATGTAGGTAGAGGCGAATCCATGAAATTGAAGTACACTGAAACTTCAATGAAGGACGTTGCAGACCATCAGCTTGTTGATGAATTAACTTGCCAGTGGTATTGCTATGAGCTCCAGAGAGATGATAACGGCAACACTACAGGTTCTGCTGATATCGGAGATGCAATCCTTGCAATGCAAGGTGAATATAAACCAACAACTCGCGCAACTGTACTTTATCCTTCTGACTATGCAGTTGGAGAGCCTTTCACTTTGACAGTTGACAAGTTGACTGCTGCAGATGGTTATGTTCTTGTGGATGGCTTGTTCCTCCCAGAGAAGGACGGTTACTATTTCTGCATGATTACCAATAAGTACAACGATAAGGAAGTTACCATTTCTACACCATTGGCTTACTACGATAATCAGAACGACGACTAATTTTAATAAGGAGGTAAACGCTAATGATTACATCCTTAAAAGAGTATTATAACTTATTATATTTAATTCAAGATGAGAACCCGCCTGAAACGGCGGTTCTCATTCCTGGAGACGAGCCTCTCTTGAGGATTGATTTAGATACTCGTAAGATCGAAGCTCCTGAGTATTTAAGCGTTGCCACTGACCATCGTGCTGAAACTGTGTTCTTTAGCGTTAATCGCTATTTTGACAATGTCGATTTGAGCACTATGAGCTGTGTAATTCAGTTCATTAATGCTAATGGTGAGAGTGGGCTTTATGTAGTTCCATTTTATGATACGACAAGCCTAGGACCTGACACAATGCTTGTTCCTTGGGTTATTGAAGGTGCAGTTACTGCTGCTCCTGGTAAAGTTGTATTCTCAGTTCAGTTTTTTAGAGTTTCTGAAAGCTCTTCAAGATATTCTTATAATTTAAATACTTTAGCCGCTTCAAGTAAAGTATTAGAAGGTAACAAGTTTGATCAAACTGCCGTTGTGGAAGCTTTTGAAGACGGACTTGGTAAGACTCTGGAAGAGTTACGCAATGAAGATAAAATTGATTTTACATATGTAAACAGTAACTTGGTTGCAGCCTATGAAGCTTTAATTAATAAAATGGATGATATTCAAGGAGCACTAAATCTTTATTGGATTGACGCATTTTAATATATTGGGGAGAGGGTTATTATACCCTCTCCCCTTTTTCTTGTTTATATTGGCCAAATACGAGCAATATTTTAATCCTAAATTTTAAATATAAATAGATTGAAAAACATATAAAGTCGATGGTTTATAACCAAAAGCTTAGAAAGTGAGGTTAAAAAATGGCTTTATTTAAAATATTGAAAGGGCCTGAAAAACTGGATGCTCTTGGTAATTCAGTCATGTTAGACCCTGCCGCTAGTGGTCTTCCGATCCACGAAGGTTGGGCGTACGTAACTGAAGAAGGAAATTTCTATGTAGACTTTTCTCCTTCCAAGCGTATTCAAATTGGTAAGCAATTTGATTCTGTCAAACATGCCGAAATGGATATTTTGGGGAATAAAATTGATACCACATATATCAGCGAAATTGAATATGTCGCTGATGAAAATGACATTGAAGGTTCAAAAAGTTCGCCTCGTTTAAGATACTTTTTTGGACCAAACTCTGGCAAAGATCCAGTTGTATTGACGATTCCGGTCGCGACCAGTTCCGCTGGAGGTATAATTACAGCTGGTACTCAAAGTATTGCTGGAACTAAAACATTTACTGGAATAGTAAAAATTTCAAAAACTACGAATGCTACTTCCACTACAACTGGAGCTTTTAAATTAAGCGGCGGTGCGGGCATTGCCAAAGACGTCTGGATTGGAGGTCTTTTAAATGTTGCAGGCGCTACTACACTACAATCCTCTTTGGATGTGACAGGAAATAGCTCACTTGGTGGAACTCTTATAGTGGCTGGCGCAACCACATTAAAAGGCAGCGCCACTTTAGAAAGTTCTCTATCTGTTGCAGGCACAACAACATTATTAGGTGCAACTACAATTTCTAATACTCTTTTTGTTGCAGATAATGTTGAATTTGCAAAAAATTTAACAGTTGGAGAGAAGACAACAACAAAAACTTTAGAAGTTACTTCTAATGCTTCCGTTGGAGGTACTTTAGGAGTTACTGGCAAAGCTACTTTGTCTAGCGATTTAGCAGTAGGAGGAAATTCTTCTTTAGCAGGTACTCTTACTGTTGGTGGAAAAGCAACTTTAAATGGTGCCCTAGAGGCAAACGCAGCGGCGCTTTTTAATCATTCTTTAACTGTTGCCGATGATAAAGCTACAGTTTTAGGTGGCACACTCCAAGTTAAAAAAGCTACAACTCTTGATAGCACTCTATCTGTTACTGGCGCTTCTACATTGACAGGAGCAGTAACTACTGGTAATACTTTAGCTGTTGGAGGAGCTGCAACTTTAAATGATACTTTAACAGTAAAGAAAGGTACAACTCTAAAATCTACCTTAAGTGTTGCAGGAACAACTACTCTTACTGGTGCTACAACCATCAAAGGCGTAACAAAAATTACTAATACAACTGAATCTACAAGTACTTCAACTGGAGCTTTAATTATTTCTGGTGGAACTGGTATTGCAAAAAATGTTTGGATTGGCGGCACTTTGAATGCAAAGGGCGAAACCACCTTACAATCAGCTTTATCTGTCGGTGGAAACACTTCTCTTGCTGGAACATTAGTTGTAACTGGCGCCACTACATTAAAAAATAGTGCAACTTTAGAAAGCAGTTTATCTGTAAATGGTACATCAGCCTTAACTGGCGCTGTAACCATGGGTAACACTCTTGTTGTTGGAGGCGCAACTACATTAAATTCTACTTTAGAAGTTGTTGGTGATACAGCTTTAAAGGGCAATTTAAGTGTAACGGGAGCTTCTGTATTGACAGGTGAGACCACTTTTAAAGATGTCCTTAAAGTTATTAAAGATACTCAATCCACCAGTACTACCACTGGAGCATTGATTGTCTCTGGTGGAGTAGGTATCGCGAAGAACCTTTGGGTTGGTGGCACATTAAACATTAAAGGAGCAACCACTCTACAATCTTCATTGAGTGTAGGGGGAAATACTTCTTTAAGTGGAACTTTAACTGTAACTAAAGAAACTACATTAAAAAGCAGTGCAACCTTAGAAAGCACTCTTTCTGTAACTGGCGCAACTAGTTTATTAGGAGCTACAACTATAGCAAACACTCTTTCCGTTGCTGGTAACGTAGATTTTTCTAAGAATTTAACAGTTGGAGAAAAAACAAAAACACAAACATTAGAAGTTACTTCTAACGCAACTATTGGTGGAACTCTTAGTGTAACAGGGAAAACAACACTATCAGACGATTTAGCTGTAGCTAAAAACACAACTTTAACTGGTACTTTAACAGTTGGCGGAAAAACTACTTTAAATGGGGAGTTAGAAGCCAATAAACCAGTATCTATAAATAATACTCTTACTGTAGGAGCCTTTGCCACTTCTTTAGGCGGAACTCTAAATGTGACCGGCGCAACTACATTAAACAGCACTTTGGCCGTAACTGGAAAGGTTACTTTAAGTGATAGTTTAGACCTTGGTGGCAATCTTGCAGTTGGTGGGACAACCACTTTAACTGGAGCCCTTACAGCCAACGGAGCCACAAAAATAAATAATACTTTTACTGTTGGAAATTTTGCAACTTCTCTTGAAGGTAGCTTAACAGTTACCGGAGCTACTGCTTTAAGTTCAACTTTAAAAGTGACCGGAGACACTACTTTAAGTGCAAAACTTACTGTCTCTAAAGCCACTGCACTAAAGAGCTCCCTTACTGTAACTGGCGCAACTAAATTAAATAGCACTTTAACTGTAGCTGATGATAAGGCAACTGTATTGGGTGGAACTTTACAGGTAAAGAAATCTGCAACATTTAATAGTACAATTGCAGTTACTGGTGCTTCAACTTTAACTGGTGCGGTTACAATGGCCAGCACTTTAGATGTAGCTGGCGCGACAACCTTAAATTCTACTTTAACTACAGTTGGCGCAACTCATTTAAAATCTACTTTAACGGTTGATGATACTGCAACATTTAACAAAGGAATGACTATTGTTGGTGTTGTGAAGATTTCTAATGCGACAGATGCAACCAATACCACGACTGGCGCGTTACAAGTTGTTGGCGGCGTTGGTATCGGTAAGGCTTTATGGGTTGGCGGTCTTGCCAATATTAAAGGAGCAGTTACTCTTCAATCTACTTTAACTGTGGGTGGAGTCACACAAATTAATAACACCTTTACTGTTGGTACTTCAACTAAAAATTATGCTTCTACCTTAAATGGAACTTTAACTGTAACAGGCGCAACCGCCTTAAACAGCACGCTTAATGTTCTCGGAAATACAACCTTAAGCGGAACGTTATACGTAAATGGTACGACTGAGTTAAATAGTACATTAAAAGTTACTGGAGCATCAACATTTAATAATACTATTACGGTTGCAAAAGATAAAAAAGCAACTTTTAATGGAGAAGTTGAAATCACTCAAGCTTCACCTGGATTAAACTATAGTGCAATTGAAACTGGTGGAGCGCAAGCAAGACGAGCAGTTTGGTTCTCTGATAGTGCTAAAAAAGGTAAGCCAGTTATCAATGCCTCTCAATTTGTTTATGACCCTGGTATTAATGAGTGGCCAGCAACAGATGCTTTACCTGCAACTAATTTATCTAATAAATTAGGGTTAACTGCTAATGGTGTTCTTTATGTAAATAAGATTTATGGCTTATCATACGCAGCAGAATATGATTCTATGAATCAACAAGTTATTAGCACCTATATTAAAAATGTTGAATTAACAAATCATGCAACTCAACCTTATTATATTTTCCATAAGGGAGATAATACAACATTTAGTAAAGTTGATATTCATTGCAGCTTGAATCAGGTAACGTGGGGCAATCTTCAGATTACAAAGCTCACAGAACCGGATTGTATCATTCAGGAGATAGATAATCAGACAGCATCCATCCGAATGCGTTATATTGTACAGTCAGTAAAGGGTAAGAATGAGTATCGTTATAATATAAGTGAATATTATCGAATTCGTTATACAAACGATAGAGTATATTTGCTTGACTTTGATAGAACGATGAATCAAATATTTGATACCAACGCAGACGTTTATGCTAGCAATAAGATTATGCTTGGGATAAGAGATGCCAAGGTACAGATGATGGAGAGTGATGGTGGAAGTAACCTTGCATTTGTAAATGAAGACCAGTTATTTTGTTATCATGCAGCAGATAAAAACAAGATTTGCAGCGCTTTGGGTAATTACCCAAAAAAACCAGGTATCATAAAAACGGATTTCGGTCAGAATCGGAATGAGGAAGTATATGCCGTCTGTAATTCCGAGAATAATTGTTGCGGCAACTGCATCAACAACTGCTTTTCTCTTTTTTCCTCGTGTATTTGTGACATTCATATAATTGTGAGCCGATACGGTTGTGCAGCGTTCATCCCACAATTCCACGGGACAGCCTGTCATTTCTTTCAGTCTTTCAGCGAAAAGAGTGCATTTTTCAGCCCTCTCCCCTACTGTATTATTCATATTTTT
>ERZ808027.50-NODE-50-length-11957-cov-3.077862_pt1 | contig 11957 bp, 12 predicted proteins | sample MGYA00380183_ERZ808027 | MGnify/ENA primary metagenome ERZ808027 (study PRJEB31490, sample SAMN06133374) | cow dung metagenome | isolation source: H7 | host: cow | place: China: Chengdu | collected 2015-05 ...
TTGATAAAATTTAACGGCGGCTCTGTCTTGCAACAGAGCCGCCTTTCTATACAGAGGAAGGGGTTCGGTTAAGCATAAGACAGAAGATGTTTTACTGCACGACGAAACAGGCCTGCAAAAAAGCAAGCCTTAAAATAAAAGTAAAAGTAAGAGCCCATCACGGACTTGATATTGTAAGCATTGATCTTAGCCATGAATGACTCCTTTCCGCTACGCTTTCGCCGCAGCAACTTTTCTTGTAAAGCACTTTAGCACTTTCTTTTGGTAAAGTCAACAGCAAAACACCATTTGCTACAGTGTTAGTTTTGATGATAACAATCGAATTATTCGATCGTATATTTTCTAAAAAAGATTACATGCCCTCTGGCTCAAACAGACCAGAGGGCATGATAAAGATACTAATTGGTAAATTCTTTCTCCTTGATATAATCAATAACGGCTTTCAAACTCTTAGAGAGCCACTTGTTCTTATGGTATATCAGCTGCTTCCAGATTTCCACATCCACATCACAGATATCCAGATAACACAGGATCCCTTCATCCACCAAGCGCTTTGTGGCAAAATCCGGCAGGAATGAGATCATATCACTTTGGGCCAGCAAAGAAGTGATCATATCCGTACGACCGATCTCCAGTATCGGTGTAAGTTCCATATGTTTTTTCGCTAATTCCCGGTCGAGAACACGGCGATAGCCCTGTCCGTGTTCCGTTAAAACGAAGGGTTCACCGGCGATGTCCCGAATGGACAATCCCTGCTTTCCAGCAAACTTGGATGTCGCATTGGCTACGAAGTGCATAGAAAGTTGCTCTTCTTTGGCAATGACATAGTCCTTGTTATAGCAATGTCTGTCCAACGTGATAATAATGTCAGCCTCGTTATGATCCAGTATATCCAGCAGCATAGCTGTATCACCAGTGGCAAACTGGATGGAAACAAGCGGGTATTTGCTATGAAAATCGATATAGTGGGAGTTGACCATTTCTTCGCAGACAGAATCCGGTGTCACGATACGAACATGCCCGGCAATTTGATCCTCTTGGCTGGTTTTCTCTCTGAACTCATCTGTGAGCGCACGAATTTGGTGGGCATAATGCACCAGCTCACGACCGTGTTCTGTCAGCGTGATAGTGTGATTGATTCTCTCAAATAAAAGAAAGCCTAATTCTTCCTCAAGCTGTTTGATCTGAAAAGAAACCGTAGACTGTGTGTAGCCAAGCTGATTAGCCGCTTTTGTAAAGTTGCCAAGTTCAGCTACATGCATAAATGTAATCAGATGGTGTAATTGCATTGTTATTTCCTCTCAATCGAAGTTGTATATAAAATTAGCAAAAGCAATCGAATTTTCCGATACTGAAGTTTATTATATAACTTCAATCAATAAAACGCAAGTAATCTAGCAGCATCTATTTCTCTTTCTGAACAAACATATGTATAAGTTTTAGATACCAAGGCCTCCGTTTCTCCCTTTTGAGGAAAACCGGAGGCCTTTAGGCATGAATTGAATATTATTATGGCTAATTGTGCTTACAATTTATTATAAATGATGGGTGCAAACAAAATAGCAGGCAAATCCAGTACAGTTTCACAATCACTATCACCGGGATCGAAGGGGTGGGTATCTATGTATGCTTTTATCTGCTTTGCGATCTTATCCATGTCGGCACCTCCTTGCTTTTTGTAATTTAATCAGCAGCTCATCCACCGGATCCGTGTATCTTCCTTGTTGGATCAGCTTATTGCGAAAACGAAACATCCCATCAAATGCGAGACCATACTCAGCTGAAGAGAGAACAACTACTCGTTTAAGTGGCTTCATCGCGGATCAACTCCTTCGTTACAATCTCTGCCGCCTCATGGCGAACTGCGTTCATCCGCCTAAGCCACTTCATTTGATCTGTAGCTTTCAACTGCTCTGTCACACCATTACGGGCCTTCAGTTGGTCTAGCAACTGATAATACATCTGAGTGGCAGACCGATCGATTTCTTGCAGGTGATCAGCCAGCTTGCCGCCAAGGAACAACGCCGTATATAGGGCAGGCTGGTGATCCAGTAGATACTTCCTCCGCTGCAGGCCCCAAAAGCCGACCTCCGGATTTTCCGGTACTTCTACATCCGGTAGTAAATAGTCACCCACTTGCTTGTAGGTACCGCCAAGTTCTTCAAAGATTGATTTCATTTACTTCGCCTCCTGTTTTGTTTTTCTGCTCCCATTGTAGATGCTAAAAGGCAGTGCGACAAATGTGCGAAGTGCGCAAAACAAAAAAGAAACCCCGAAAAGTGTTGCTGCACAACACCTTTCGGGATTTATCTTTTGCGGTGGTTTAAGTAGATTTCCAGCCTCTTCGTTTGCTCAAATCAAGCATTGCAAAGCAAAAAGCTTCCCAACCTGTCAATGTTGTCTGTGACGGGTCACCCTCTCTTATGCGGAGGGTTCTCCAAAAAGAGGATGCCGCGTTTGAAAAACGGCTTGATGCGGCAATAGATGAAATAGTTCACAACGATGGCCTGCGCGTTATTCTGCTTTCCGGCCCTTCCGGAAGCGGAAAGACAACACTTACAGGGTTGTTGGCGAATCACTTCAAGTGGCAGGCAATCTATGAGCAGATAGATGATAACCCTTATATTGCCAATTTTTATGAAGATATGAGACGATGGTCATTCAATCTTCAAATTTATTTTTTGCATAAACGCTTTAAGCATGTTATCGATTCGAGGAGTTGTTACGAGAATACGGTTCAAGATAGGACATTGTACGAAGATGCGTACATTTTTGCACCTAACCTTCACGCAATGGGTTTGATGAATACGAGGGATTACGAAACTTATCTTTCGCTTTTTGAATTGATGAATTCGTTTATCAAACCGCCGGATTTGTTGCTCTATCTCAAAGCCTCTGTGCCTACATTGGTCAATCAGATAGCAAAACGTGGCAGAGAGTACGAAAATAGCATAAGATTGGATTACATAACCTCACTTAACGAACGTTATAACGATTGGATAGATTCGTATAATGGTAAGAAGTTGATTTTGAATATAGATGAACTTAACATAATCGACAGTAAAGAAGATTTTGGTAAAGTTGTGTCGATGATAGAGGGTGAGATAAACGGATTGTTCAAATGAAAAAAATAGCAATTATTCCTGCAAGATATGCAAGCAGCAGATTCCCTGCAAAACCTTTGGCATTGCTAAAAGGCAAACCAATGGTTATGTGGGTGTATGATGCTGTTAAACAATCCGAACTTTTTGACAGAGTTATAATTGCGACAGATGATCAAAGGATTGAAAGTTGCGTAAAAACATATGGAGCAGATGTCGCAATGACTTCGAGCGAATTGAGTTGTGGAACGCAAAGATGTGAGGCTGTTTTGTCGATGTTGGAATCTCAAGGAGAGAAGTACGATTTGGTCGTCAATGTTCAAGGAGATGAACCCTTGATAAGTAGCGGACAATTGGCTAAGGTTTTGGATCTTTTTGATGAAGAAAAGTGCCAAATAGCAACACTTGCAAAGAAAATAGAAAGATTGGAGGAATTACAAAGCCCGAATTGTGTCAAGTTAGTCAAGTCTGACAAAAAAGCAATTTACTTTTCGCGTAGCATAATCCCTTTCCAAAGAGGAATAAAGCAAGAAGATTATCTTCAATATCATACCTATTATAAGCATATAGGACTTTATGGATATAGAGCCGATGTTTTACATTCCATTGTCCGATTACAAGCCTCTTTATTAGAAACAGCCGAAAGTCTTGAGCAGTTAAGATGGCTTGAAAACGGATTTGATATATCTGTTGCCGAAACAGAATTTGAAAGTATAGGAGTTGATACTCCCGAAGATTTAGAAAGAATAAACGAAATATTATAATAAATTATAGAACGATGAATGTAGCAGCTAATTTGTTTGAATACTTACATAATTTCGATAAAGCGGAATTGCCCGGATTGGGAACGTTTTATGCCGAACAGCAATCCGCAACCATATCGTCTTTAACAGGAACGATAGAACCACCTTGCAGACGTATATCTTTCAAGGCTGAAGAAACCGGAGACGTATCTTTTGTCAGAAATATGGCAGAGAAAGAGTTTATATCAGATCAGACAGCTCTTGTTTGGATAAAGCAATACACCGATTCTTTGAAAGAAAAATTGGAATCAGGACAAAAATGCAAGATAGGTGAGTTGGGAGAGATATCAAAGGACTTTGCGGGAAATTATGTATTTAATGCAAACAGCCAAAATTTGTTGGACGATGCTTTTGCTTTTACAACATTGAAAGGAGTCAAGACTTTTGATGTAGAAGACAAGATAGAACCGATAAGAACCAAAGAACCTGAAGAATTGTCAGAAGAAATAATTCCTCAATCGCAAGAATCGGTAGAGCCTATTCAAGAAACAATAGCTCCGATTGAAGAAAAACCGATAGAAAATATTGTTTCACCAGACTTGCCAAAGGAAACCGTAAGCCATACCGAAGCTGTGGTAGCAGCAGAATTGGAAACACCTGAAACTGAAAAAGAAATAGAAACAACATTGGCAGTTGAAGAAACTCCGGAGGCAGAAGCAGAGTTAAAACCAATAGAAAAAGAAGTAGAAATCGAAGAGATAAAACCACAAAGCGAAGATTTGAGAGCACAAGCTCAAGCAATAATCGATGATAACAAAAGAAGAAAAGAAGAAGAGAAAGAGGCTGAGCGTTTAGCCAAGGAAGAAAAGAAACGCAAGAAGAAAGCAAAGAAACGTCGCAAAAGAATAATGGTTACGGTTTTGTGTATATTGCTCTTCTTGTTGCTTTGCTGTGGTGGATTCGTTGCAGCGTTCTACTTCAATTTGTTGCCGGATAAGCCATTCTTGAAACCGATAACAGAAAAGCTTGCATACTATATCAAACCTCAAGCAAAACATGTTCAACTTGCAACTCCAATAGTTGTGGAAGAAACTCCTGTTGAGGAATTGCAAGAAACAGAAACATTGGAAGAAACAATGACACTTGAACAAGAGGTTATCGAGGTGGAAGAAAAAGTTGTAGAAGCACCAAAGCCTCAAGCAAAGAAACAAACTCAAACAACAACCAAGACCACTGCAAAAACCAAAACCAAGAAAGAAACAAAAGAAGAAACACCGACAAAGCCTGCAGCACCGGAAGTTGATAACGCAAGCCCTGTTGTCGTACAAAACTATTCTCGTTTGGGATTTGACGTTATCGGAGGCTCATTCTCAAGCAGAGCAAATGCAGAACGCTTGGCTCGTAAGGCAAAAAGCTTAGGCTATGACAGCTATGTATTGAGCAAAGTTAAAAGCGGAACACCTATATACTATGTAAGCTACGGCTCTCGTCGCACATTGAAGGAAGCAAACGACCTTATGGCGAGAATGGTTGAGAATTTAGGTGGCGAATACTATGTGATAAGCCGATAAGTCGAGAAAGCGTTTTATGTTAAAAATAGAGGAATATCCCTATTGTTTTCATACACTTTCGAATGGCATAAGATTAGTACATCGATACACACCTTCGATAGTTTCTCATTGCGGATTGACCATTGGAGTCGGTTCTCGAGATGAGAAACAGTCGGAAAACGGCACTGCTCACTTTGTTGAGCATTGTCTGTTTAAGGGGACAGAGAGACGTAAAGCCTTTCGAATATTGGATTGCATAGACGGAGTGGGAGGAGAATTGAATGCCTTTACCACAAAAGAAGAAACCTGCGTCTATGGCTTGTATTTGGAGCAATATCACGAAAGATTCCTCGATTTATTGGCAGATATAGTCTTTCATTCAACCTTTCCGGCACAGGCAATCGAAAAAGAAAAAGAAGTCATTCTTGATGAGATAAATTCCTATCTTGATACCCCTTCGGAGCAAATCTTTGATGACTTTGAACAAATGGTATTCGGCAATAGGGGATTGGGACGTATGATATTGGGAACGCCGAACAAGGTTAAGGCGATGAGGCAAGAAAAGTTGCAGGACTTTGTTCGCAGGAACTATACAACGGATAATATGGTCCTTTCGACAATAACCTCCATACCGGCAGAGAAATGGTTTGCACTATTCGAAAAATACCTTGGCAAAGAACCGAAAACCGGATGCACAAACAAACGAACATCTTCAGGAATCTATAAACCGACTCACAAACGTTTGGACAGGGACACATACCAATCGCACATAATAGTCGGAAGTAAAGCATTCTCATATCGCAACCCGAAGAAAGTGCCGTTTTCCCTACTGAACAACATACTCGGCAGTGGAGCGATGAATTCCTATTTGAATATGCACATCAGAGAGAAGTACGGCTTTACCTATTCGATAGAATCCTCATATACGGCTTATTATGATGCGGGAGTGTTTTCAGTTTATGCTTCGACCGATAAAAAACACGCAAAACGAACCCTCGAACTCATCAAATCCGAACTTGAAAAGATGACAATCAAGCCGATAAATGACAGGGTGCTTTCAAAATACAAGAAACAATTCATCGGACAGCTTATCGTGAATGCGGATCATAATCAAAGCGAGATGTTATCCATGGGCAAGGTACTTTTGAATTACGGCAAGATAACGCCCTTGCAGGAGGTATGTCGTCAGGTCGGGCAGATAAGTCCCGAACATATTTTAGAGGTTGCAAGAGAGGTATTTGCGGAAGACAGATTATCGGTTCTGGAATACGAATGATGGCTTGAAAAAACGATGATATGGGAGCGGAAAACGAAAACACCGGTGCAAACCACTGAAAAGATCCGATCTTTTGCTTTGGAAGATCCGATCTTTTACCCCAAAAGATCCGATCTTTTTCACTCTCCCCACCGATGTTTTCAAAATCATCTGCGGTTTTATCGAAATTCTCTCTGAGGATATAAGAATAATGAATATCGGATAATGAATTTCAAATGACGAACAAACGAAAAAAACACATATCTTTGCAAAAAAATACAGTAATAACAAAAAAACAATACAGACAAATGAAAAAGAGCTTATTTATCTTGGCGGCAATGATGATGTTATTCACGACAGCATTCGCCAAACCTGCACCAAAACCTGACGAAGGTATGTGGTTGCCGATGTTTTTCAAGCAGTTGAACTACGCAAATATGCAAAAAATGGGCTTGCACCTTACTGCAGAAGAACTTTACAGCATTAACAACTCATCTTTGAAAGATGCAATCGTTCAAATGGGCGATTTCTGTACAGGAGAGATTGTTTCCGACAAAGGATTGATGTTTACAAATCACCATTGCGGCTATGATGCAATCGTTTCTCAATCAACTGTTGAACACGATTACTTGAATAACGGATTTGTTTCTCAATCTTTTGAAGAAGAACTTCCGATTCCGGGCTTGTATGTTTCATTCCTTGTGAGAATGGAAGATGTTACAAAAGACGTTTTGGCAGAAAACATCAACACTCCTGAGAAAGCAACAGAAGAACAAATACAAAAAAACATCGGAGAGTTGATTGTTAAGTATTCGGAAGAAGGAAAATACAAAGTAGAAGTGAAACCGTTCTTCGAAGGCTTGGAATACTATATGTTTATCTATGAAGTATTCAACGATGTTCGTCTTGTGTTCGCTCCTCCTGCATCAATCGGAAAATATGGTGGAGATACAGACAACTGGATGTGGCCAAGACACACAGGAGACTTCTCTGTATTCAGAGTTTACGCAGACAAAAACAATCAACCTGCCGAATACTCAAAAGATAACGTGCCTTACAAACCAAAACACTTCCTTCCAATCAGCATAAAAGGCGTTGAAAAAGGAGATTTCACAATGATATGGGGTTATCCCGGCTCAACAGAAAGATATATGACCTCTTACGAAGTGTCAAACACTATTAACATTTCCGATCCTGCCGTTATAAAAGCGGGAGAAGCTCTTTTGCCGGTTATGAAGAAGATGATGGACACAGATAATGCGATAAACCTAAAATATGCTTCTGATTACGCAAGCTATATGAACCTTTGGAAAAACAAAAAAGGCGAATTGAGAGGATTGAAACGCCTTGATGTTTACGGAAAGAAAAAAGCTATTGAAGACCGTCTTGTAGAATGGATTGCAAAAGATGCAGACAGACAAGCAAGATACGGAAACGTTATAGCAGACCTTGAATCGGCAAGCAAAGTTATTGCAGAGGCTCCATCAACTCAATACTTTTGGTATGGTAATCTTGGACTTATGACATCAAAAACAGCATTGACAGCTTTCCGCTCTTCAATGTATGCAGGAATGATTGAATCCGGTCAAGTGCCTGAGGAAACTATTCCTGTGCTTATGGGAGTTTTGATAAGTGAAATACCGAATCTTTATGCTACAACAGACCTTGCAACAGAAAAAGAAATGTTTAAGGCGTTGGCAAACTTGCTTTTGACTGTTCCAAGCTTGCAAGAAGCGGAAATTCTTAAAGAGTACAAAGAAAATCCTGATAAATTCGTTAACAAAGCCTTTGAAAAATCAGTTTTAACCAATAGAAAAGCTTTAGAAAAGTTTCTAAAGAAACCTAATGTTAAGGTGTTCCAAAAAGACAAAATCGGACAAGTTGCAATGCTTGCTTATGCTTTGATAGCAGAATCTTTACCTGAATTTGAAGAAGCAAACGCAAAATTTGCACAAGCAAAGATGTTGTTTGTTGAAGCTTTGAGAAAAATGGACGCTTCTTTGGTTCAATACCCTGATGCAAACTTTACAATGCGTATGACTTACGGACAAGTTTTGGATTACTATCCTGCTGATGCTGTTCACTACGATTACGTAACTACAATGGAAGGTTTGATGGAAAAAGAAGATGCTACAAATCCGGAATTCATTGTTCCTGCAAAATTAAAAGAACTTTACGAAGCAAAAGACTATGGTCAATATGCAGATAAAGACGGAAAACTAATCGTTTGCTTCCTTTCAAACAACGATATCACAGGAGGAAACTCAGGAAGCCCTGTAATCAACGCCGACGGAGACCTTATCGGAATCAATTTTGACAGAGTGTGGGAAGGCACGATGAGCGACATTGACTTTGACCCGGATTTCTGCCGCAACATCAGTCTTGACGTCAGATACATTCTGTTCCTCATTGACAAGATCGGCAATGCCGGATATTTATTTGACGAAATGACATTCACAGAATAACAATCGGGACTATGGCAATATCAGAAAACAGATCAATCGGAGTGTTCATTGACGGAGGCTATTATGCAAAGATCAATGAAGGACTTGCAAAGAGCGGCCCCTACAAAGTGAACCTGAAAGGGTTGCTTCAGTTCATCACTGAGAAACTGGCAGAGATGGACGGAATCGCAAGAAGGCACATCTTCATCACTGAATGTCACTACTACAGAGGACGTTACAGAGCTCAAGACGCCAAGAGAAAAGACCTTCTATACAGCGAAAGGGAGTTTGAAGACAGTCTGATTGAAAATGATGTCATTTTCCACTATAAGCATCTTCGCGAGAACCCGCAAGGTGGAGTGATCGAGAAAGGAGTCGATACATGGTTTGCACTCGACACTTATGAGATGACTCTTTTCAGGGAATTCGATTATGTGGTGATGATCAGCGGCGACGCAGATCACGAAATGCTTGCCAGAAAACTAAAGGCACTCAAGACCCACGTAGTTCTTCTCACATGGGATCCTGCCAACACAAACTCAACCTCACGTTTCCTCAGCGAAGAAGTATGCACACATATCGACATGAACAGGATCATCTCCAATGATGAAACCCTTAGAAAATCTCTCCTGAAACTATAGGGTAAGATTTACGCGATATGGCGACGGAAGCAATAGCAATTACTGGCATTCTTATAGTGTGCTCGGTGGCAATAATCATTGGGGATGCTGCGGTAAGCGGCATTCTTGCATGGGTCAGTTGCATAACTTTCAAAAGGGCATTCCTGAAAGGGCTGTTGCTGCTGTTACTGCCGCCGCTGGTCATGGCATATGGAGCATGGATCGGTAGAGAAAAACCACAGGTCAAGATAGTCGAAATAACATTCGGCAATCTTCCGGAATCATTCGACGGATACAGGCTGGTACATATTTCGGACATACACGCAAGGTCATATGCAAAGCGTCAGAAGTCCCTTAAGAAAGTTGTCGACATAATCAACAATCAGAATGCTGACCTTATCGCCTTTACGGGAGACCTAATTACATTGGATGCAAGCGAGCTGGCAGCAGTAAAAGAAATTCTTGCAGAACTGAATGCATCGGATGGAATCATATCCGTAATCGGAAACCACGACTACGGAATCTATTCTGACCCGACACACAAGAACGTAAAGGGAAAGATTCTGTCAGAAGTTGTGACTGAAGAAAGATCTATGGGCTGGAATGTCCTGATTGATGATCACATATTGATAGAAAGAGGTCTGGACAGCATTGCCGTCATAGGAGTGCAGAATACATCTCCCTCAAGGCATTTCCCTTCAAAAGGAAACATCACAAAAGCTTCTGCGGGAACAGAAGGAATGTTCAGAATTCTCCTGACCCACGACCCGATGCACTGGGAACGGGAAGTAGTTGGTAAAGAATACCCTCTGACCTTGAGCGGCCACACTCACGCAATGCAGTTCTCGATTTTCGGATGGTCACCAAGCAGTTTGATATTCAAAGAATACCGTGGACTATACACAAAAGATGATCAGCATCTATATGTGAATATAGGCCTCGGTGAAACAATCCTCCCTTTCAGAATCGGTACACGTCCTGAAATAACATTGATTACACTTAAGAAACAGTCAATTTAGCAAGGTAGTCATAATACTCACCCTCAGCGATGACCTCTGCCTTGAAACCGTTCTCTTCAGCATAATAGGCAAGAGTATTGAAGTCAAGATAAAGCCAATCGAACTGTTCACCTATATCATCTTTATATTGCATCTGAAAATCAACCTGGCCATAATAGTCATCAGCCAGATCTATCATAAGGCTACCATCCTCTTCCTCAAAAAGATATCTCAAGTCGGATGAATCAATCAGAAGACATCCGCCAGGTTTGAGAATCTGCTTGAGTCTGGTAAAGAAATTTCCGATATTGTCGAGATTGCCTATAATACCTGTACCGTTCATCAGCATCAGTACAGTGTCAAAGGTCTCGTCAAAAGACTGGTCGTAGAAATTCACGAGGCGTGCATCCACTCCCCTTTCCTTCATCACCTGTACAGAAAGCGGTGAAATATCGACAGCGACAGACTTCTTGCCAAGCCCCTTCAGAGCAAGACTATGGCAACCGCTTCCTGCCCCAACATCAAGGATATCTCCATACGCAGCTTCCAATGCAACCCTCTCGATTGCAGGCATCTCCACCAATCCCCTGAACAAAGTCTCAATAGGAATCACATCATCATCGAACATGGATGAATGCACTACTACATCCTCCGCCTTACCGAACTTGTGATACTCATATATAGCTCGACCCATCGGATCGGCACCAGGAAAAAGAACCTCACTGCTCATAATCTGCGACATTTTTCAAAACGACTGCAATTATAGGCATTCTAACCGGAAATTGCAATCCAGAATCGAATGACAGCGTACACAGGAGGCAAAACCAGCGCCCACTGTGCACACTTATACAGAGAACCGTCATGAATGCAGACAAGGAAGACTGCAAAGATATCCGGTCGCTGGTGACAATGACATGAAGGAGCGGAAGGAGACGTCAGGCAGAGGGAAGACGAGGCGAGCGTTGACCCGCGTCAGCGGGTTGTATTCCGCGAGCCGACCTTCCCTCTGCCTGACGCTGGAGACGAGAAGCTATATAAGTGAAAGATAACAGGACCGGCCGGAGAATTGAAAGAATTTTATTATGTTTGTAGAACGACTAATATCAATACTATGAAAAATATTGTAATCATCTTAGGAATATGTCTGCTGACAGCAATATCATGCAGGCAGGCTGGAGATCAAAAGGAAACTGGTATGAAGAACGAAGTAATCGAAAACATCATGGCCCGTCGCAGCATCCGTAAA
>ERZ808027.51-NODE-51-length-11831-cov-3.986132_pt1 | contig 11831 bp, 7 predicted proteins | sample MGYA00380183_ERZ808027 | MGnify/ENA primary metagenome ERZ808027 (study PRJEB31490, sample SAMN06133374) | cow dung metagenome | isolation source: H7 | host: cow | place: China: Chengdu | collected 2015-05 ...
TAATTTATTAAAATTATATTATAGGTGGTGCGTCGTCGAGCGTACCGAATGGAGGATTTCCTTATGAAAACTAATAACGTTATAATAGTAGCTATGAACAATTGTGCATTAATATCTACAGTTAAAGGATATAAAACAGTTATGAATTCAACTAATAACACTGTAGCATCATTAACAGCAATAGAAGAATTCTTAAACGAAGTACCAACTAACGAAGAATTAACAGAAGTACCATATCAATTAGTATTAGGAGACAAATCAGCGATAAAAGGATTTGCTACAGGAACACATTTAGAATATATAAGAACTGGCGCAAATGCATCAGGGAAAAAATTTGCAGAAGAAGAATTAGAGCTAATCAAGAAAGTAGCATTTGCATTAGCACAAAGAAGTCTTAATGTAAAAATAACTACAGATAAATTCATATCTAATAACGATAAAGAAACAAGAGAATTAATATCAAACTCTTGGGATAAACTTAAAGCAGAAATAAAAGGAACTAACAGCGCAGTTCAAGCTCCAGCATCTGCTCCAGTTGCTCAAGGGTCTCGGTGGTCTCCTTGCCCCGTAGCGCATCCAGAGTCTTCTTTTTCTCGTTTGCATTTTTTCTGGCTTCGCCAACCTTTTGTAGGTTTTCCTCGTGATTGAGAAGGTCTCTGCGTGCAAATTGCTTTTCAGGACTCCGATTATCGGCCGCCCTTTGATCTGCCTTAGCGAGCATAGCCTCCAGTTCCTCGAGGGTCTCGGTGGTCTCCTTACCCCGGATCGAATCCAAATTCTTCTTGGTCGCGTTTGCCCGCACTTTGGCTTCATCCAGCTTTTTGAGGTTTTCCTCGCGTTTTCTAAGGGCTTTAAGTTCAGCTTTCTCCTCAGATGTTAAAGACTTATATTCTTCTTTATATCGGTTATTCAGCTCTTTGATCTCACTCCGGCGCTTCAGCCGCCCATCAAACCAGTTGGAAATACCATTAAAGCCCAGCCACTTGGAAAGGCTATCCAAGCCAGTCCACTTAAAATACTGCTTGCTCAGCCACATCAAGACGGCAAGGCCAGTACCGGAGGCGGTTTTGGCCATCTTCATCTCACGCTGCTCACCTAGTTTAAGAGAATCGCCATCCTGGTTCACCGCATGGAAATGCCTGGATCTGCCCTCTTCACGCAGATAAAGCCTTCCCTCATCGGCAAGACTCTGGATTTTATCCATAGCACCAGCGCTGTTCTTGATAAAAGGATTTTCCTTATCCGTAAAGACGCTTTTCATCGTCTCTCCGTCTTCAGAGAGCATAGTAAGCCGCATCCACATATTGGGATCGCCTTTAAACTTTTCTAACGCAAGGTCCTTTTCTGCATTCGGCATATGCTTACGCTCCTTTGCCGCATCATTCTATATAGAATACCGGACAAAACGGCATGGGGTTTCAAGATTCCGTTGGCGGATTCAATATTTTTATCAGCTTGGAAATGGCCAATCTGCAGCATATACCTGCGGTAAATGAACGCCCTGTATAAGCTTGTACAAGAACAAGTCCATCCCCTTCCGGAACAACGCACAGGACAACCGTCTTTGTCAAAAAAAATCGACAGAGGGCGCACAAAGCATCGGGCTTTGTCTTCATATTTACCAACAAGCCAACATCCCTTAGTGCCCTCAGCACCATGTGAAAGGCTTGTTCATTGTCAGGTGCTACTTGCACACGCTCTTCTCTGCATTTAATTCTTCGATATCCGGTTCGGTCGGTTACTCCGTGGTAGACGAAATAGCTACCTTCCGGAACCGCAATCAGCCAACCCTCTTCATCCCGGATGGTGCGACCGGTCAAAAGCTTCCTCAGCTCTGTTTTTAGTTGCTTATCCATAACTTACTGCTCCTGCACGGATGTTACTTCCATTTTTCTCTGGTCATCCGCCTGAATTGTTATATGAATGGTTCGCTGGCTATTTTCACCGGTCAAGACAATTGTGGTTTGACCTGCAGCTTTTGCTTGTGCGCTGAATTTGCAGCCGGAAGGTGTAGACATCATATTTGATAAAACAAAAGCATCCGCTCCGTCTCCGCTTACACTCCAGTGGTCTTCTTGGTTAATGAAAGAAAAATTGAGGATTCCGTTTATATCCACATTCCACTTATAATTCAAGCCATCTGCTTCCACGGAATTATCTTTTCTTTCCTGATGCTGATAGGAGGAAACGAATACCTTCCCTTCGGAATCAACGTTTACAACCAAATCCAGAGCGAAACAAACGGTCTCGTCCGACTGCAGCGCTGTAAATGTCAGTTGAGCAGCCCCTTCTTCCTTGCCCGTTATACGGTATTGGCAAGTATACTCTTTATCGATATCCACTTGAGAGACATCGCAAACATATTCAGGAATAGCATCAACACGCCAAAGGATTCCCCTCTTTTCGCCGTCTTTTAATGTAATATCCACCCCATCCTTTTTGTGATTGATCTCATAGGGGCAGCATACATCCTTGACAGAAGCATTATTTGTTTTTTCCTTTCCGGAACAGCCCGTTAATATCAACAGCAGTGCCAGCAAAAGTACATATGCTTTTTTCATTTCGCGTCATCCTTTCGGGTGAAGATTGGCGGGTCAGCCGGATATACTCCGTCCGACCCGCCGTATACTTGATTTATTGCCTGCTGAATCACGCAGTAGGCTCTGTCGGATTTGTAGAGGGTTCTGTAGTTACCGTAGTCGGTTCCGTAGAAGGTTCCGTTGGTGTTTCAGAAACAGCCCTGCTTGTAACTGTCACCTCAATCACCACTGTAATATTTTCATTTTCATTGGAACGCAATGTGATGCGATAGCTTTGGTCCTGCCCGGAAGTGTTTTCAGGCATAGCCAGAACAAATCCTTCCTCTGTATAGGAGATCAATCCGCTGATATCCTTTGCCCCAACCACCTGTTCAGCTTTTGCCGTATAGCCCTGCATGGAATTCGATACGGTTACACCAAACTTAATGTTTGCTCCGGAAGAAACCGTCATGGCCAGTGTCTTGTTTACCGCGGAATTTACTCGGTAGGAATTGCCGTAGTAGTCCGATTCGTTGGTAGCTGCCACATCTGCCGTCAAGATAATATTGGACAGATTTACTTTCAAGCCACCCACCATATCGCCGGTAATCACGCCGTCCGGGTTCAACGCTGTATCTTCGTGTATATATGTATCCAGCGAGCGAGTTGCCTTTTGGATAGATCCATCCGCTCCAAGCGATACCGTGATCTGGCTGGGTTTCCAACCTGCTGTGATCTGGGGATTTACATTATAAGGCATCAATTGCAACGATTGCACAGAAGCCACATCCCGAATCATCAGACGCACCTGCGTCGTAGAACCTGTAGAGAATGCAGCACCTTCAGAAATCACAAAGTTGCGCAAATTGGGCACCACCAGCTCTTTTTGAACACCCTGGCGATTTGTATAGCCAAGCACCATTGCAATCGGATCATTGGTGCCGCTTTCCAGATTTGCATCCGAAAGCGCTGTCACAAACTGGATATCCAAAATCTCCACAGAGGAATTGCTGAGCACAGGCAATGTAACCGTTTGATTCTTTACGGTTGCTCCGGTGGGAATGGAGAAATGCTTCAAAAGCTGCCTGGTACCGCCCGTTGTATCTACCGCATAGCAATCAACACATGCCATATCTACCTGAGCATTGATATTGCCGCTGGTCGCAACCAAAATGCCGGTAATATCTTTTACATAGCTCTCGTTAAAGGTCAATTCCAGTATGTTACCTGCCTTAATGGCCTGATACTGCTGATCTGTAACATAGATATATCGGGACGTAAACACCTGGCTGCCACCACTTACAGTCGTATACTGCAGTGCAACAGCAATATCTCTGTTTTCTGCAACAAGGTTTGCTGCTTCGGTTTCATCCCCCAGCATCAAGTAGACCTTCTGCTCATCAGTCTGCGTACTTTGAATGCTACTGGGCAACGCATAGAATTCCATATCGGCATTTCTATGCTCGCAATCCAAATAGAAGGTGTTGACCACAACACCGGATCGAACCTGCTGCACGATCACATGATCGACATACGCGTCTACCACATCGGTGGACTGCGCTTTCACATAAACCTTATTCAGAGAACTCATTCCGGTAGCTGTCAATCCGTTCACGGAATAGATGGTCTTACCTTCAGCATCTGTCAGCTTGTTAAGTCCCTTAGCACCGGATTCCAATACACTGCCGTTGCTGTTGGTATACTGTGCACGAATATCAATGTTAAACGAGCCGGAAGCATCATCGGCCATATATACAAAGACATTCAAAACATCATTTTGGGAATTCGGCACACGGGATACCGCGCTGATCCATGTATTTGTCTTTGTATCCAGCTTGATAGCTTCATGTTCGCTAAAATAAATCTCTTGATAAATGTTGCGATCGGTGGGCAGGAAGAGTTCAAATGCAGGAATCTTATCCACTGTGTCCTCACACAAATACTCGGTTGTCCCCAAGCGCACATATTCATCTTGATCATTGATCTGCAAAAGTCCGGTTTCCATCACCAAGGCAGCCGTTATATTTGTAATTTGCAACGACCCGCCGTTAAGACTCTTCATATTCAAGGAAAGCTTTCCAAGTTTTGCTACATCAGAAACGCTAACAACAAATCGATCCGTATGGTTTTCCCGGAACATAAAGCTGTTGTCCGAAACCGCCAAGGGTGTTCCGGTGCTTCCTGTAGTACCGTTATCCAAATAAATCGGTGCTTTGTTAGCATAGTCATACATAGCACGAATGACATCAAAAGTAAGCTGCTTACGTTTTCCCTCTTGGTTGTAGTACTCCAAAGTAGCTTCCATGGTGCCATAGAAGGGACCGCCATTGCCGCTATCGGTATAAACGCCGATTCCCATGAGGAATTCCAGGTTCAATGCATAGGAACTGTAGGAAATCGGATAAATGCGAGAAATATCAGATTCCTTACGGCCTTGCTGACCGGTGATAGAATTGCTTGCTCCCTCGTCTTGATAGTCAATTCCGATCCAGCCTACATTCTGAATCACCCATTCCTTAGATATGCTACCGCCATCGTTACGGCGGACACGAATCTGGGCGATATTCAACTTATCATAGGGATCGCTATCCTCGGAAATATCATCCGGAATGATATGAACCGATACCAATTCACCATAGTCATAATTGGTAGATACGATAAAGCTCTCCGTGCTGCCGGAACGGAAACCATCAGCACTTAATTGCTGATTGGCCAAAACATAGCCACTGACACCGTTTTCAAACTCCAGCAGGAAATAGAATCTATTCTTGGATCCATTATCGCCATAGCTGTCTAACAATGAAGTTGTTCCACTTTGGACCTGCACTTCAACCGTATAGTTTTCCCGAACTTTAGCCAGTCCCAAATTGGACGAACACTGATCATAGGACATAGCATAACGGTATTGACTCCAGTCAAAATCATCCACTTTTTGAACACTTTGGGAGATAAAATCAATGACAGCGCTATTATCAGGCTGAATGAGAGCCTTTTCTTCCATGGAAAAAACAGTATAGCCTTCTACATCACGATAATATCTACGATTTGACATCGCGCCATCGACAACCATATCTTCCCAAACACAAGCACGTTTGCCCAAGCGATCCAGCCGAATCACACGGAAACCTGCCATTTGCCAATCGCCGCTTCCATTAGGAACAGAAATGGTCAAGCCTGTAAAATGCTCTACCTGAGAAAGCTCCATAATAAAGGAAATACCGGATTCGGAATTGATCAGCCCGGTAAAGGCAAAATCCTCCCTGGAAGCGGGCCAATATCCGTAAAAGTCTTTTGCGCCGTTACGAACACTATAAGCTCCGCTTTCACGTGCTACACCCGACATATCCACATAACGCAGTTCTACAGTAACATCATCCGGAAAACGAGTAATCTGCGACGGATCAGCAATCAGTTGAATTAAATACTTTTCCGTTGCATCAACAGGAGCAAGTGCTGCTCCCATCTCATAGGAACTCATAGAGACGTAGAGGGTTCCGTCAGCAGAAATATTTTCGCCTTCCACCGTAGTCGCCGTATGGTAGAACAGCGGATTGCCTGCAAAGAAATATTCAGGTCCGCTCGCAGAATTTTCTACAGTAGACGCACTTGCGCTTACACTAGACGCCGGATAAATGCTAACACCAGTTAAGCTGGCGCTTTCCGAACCTGCTATCGTTTGGTTAAGCAAGGCTTGCGCTTCCGATCCTGTATGAAGGGTAATTCCCCGAACCTTCTGCATATCCTGCAGCGTACAACCAAAAACAACACTTTCTCCCTGCTGTGCCAGACCTGCGATTTTTGTATCTCCTGACACACCATTCTCCAACAACCAGTTGACTGCACTTGTCATAACGGGCTGGGTAACGCTTCTCAAATCGCCAAAGGAATCCATATACTCGATCTGGATCGCCAAATATTCCCCGAAATTCGCGTCTTTCAGTGCTTTATTGGCATTATAGGCTTGATTCATTTGCTCAAAGCCTGCGCCACTAAAATCAGCAAAATCCACCCGTACTACGTAGTTAAAATCGCCCTCCATAGAATATGGGACAGTTTCAAAAACCAGCCGATGGGAAGCAGTATCCTGCTGGCGAAGCTGGAACAAGGTATTGCCCGTCCAACTAAATACATCTCCGCCGTTTCCATTGCGTTCCTCCAAATAAGCGATCTGGGAACCATTGAATCGAATCAAGTTATTACTTCCGTTGGAAACCACATCGATGATTTGATCCACGCGATACAGGCGCAGACCACTCACATCCCAAGAATACAGCTTGCCTTGTACTCCCTGGCAATAAACATCCAGTCCGGTAACTTCCGCAACCTCAAATTCCGGTTGGAAGAAATAAGTGTTTGTCTTACCTTTTTCCAAAGCTCTTTCAGATGCATATTTACCATCATTGGAAGCCATTTTCAGAGAATCTTGAAGTCCTCCCTTAAATGGGAATACATATTCCATATGGGTATACCCATCGGTATCCACATACTCAAGAGCAAAGTAACTTACACCCTCACCGGCACCATTACCGGTGGTCACAACAAGTGCATATGTATTTTCCACATTTCGAGCAGCTGTTGCAGTTCCGGGAAGTACCAGCGCAAGGAAGAGGGCAAAAAGGCATGCCCCAACAATACCCAATATATGCTTTTTGTTGCGCATAACCTTTCTCATTTCTTTTCCTCCATTTTTATTGGTAAGTAAAATGCTTTACACAATTTTCAGAAGTCCGGCAAAGCCTGTCATTTCAAGGACTTCCATGACCATCTTATTGACGTGGCTCAATTCCAGAACACCATTCTTTTTCACGGCAGCCATATACGTCTTCTTCAAAACACGAAGGCCGGCCGAAGATATGTACTGAAGCTGCTCCATGTTCAGAATCAGCGTATCAAAACGTTCCGTCATTTGAAGGAAAATTTCCTCCGCCTCCGGAGAGGTCACAGCATCCAGCCGACCATCCAGTAACAGCTCTCCTTCTGTGCCACGATTGATCAATTTAATTGTCATACTATTCAATCCCTTTGTTACTTGTGGTTTTTGTTAATGTATTTTTCCAGTTCTTCCAGAGTAACCTCCGAGAAATCCTCACCATACATTTCCATCATTTCAATTGTAGAAATGTTCTCCATTTTCTTTGCTTGTGCGGAAAGGAGCGCCATGATGTCAATACCGCCAGAGGTTTCTTCCTCGGTATCGCCAGAATGCTTCTCATCAGGCATGATCAAGTCGCTGTAATCCCTCTTTGCAGGCGCAGACACAGGCGCAGGCGCAGGTGCAGGTGCAGGCGCAGGGATCTTTGCCGTTTCGATCTGGAAGGTTGCTGTTGTAGCAGGCTTATTAGATTCTTCCTGCCGTTTGTTGGGTGCGCCGGACTTTTCCTCCAAATCCCTGCGCAATGCCTCAAAGCGATGATTAATTTCACTGCGAATTGCTTCAAAACTGAAGTTTCCGAGGATCTTTGCCAATTGCTGTGCTGTCTCATCGCTGGCAGGCGCTGTTTGAACAACCGTGTGAATCACTTGCGGCTGAACCGGTTCGGGACGAGGCTCCTCTTGAACGGCTGCCGGCGCAGCTTCTTCCACAACAACTACGCGATCTTTCTTTGTTTCTTCCTGAATTTCATCCTCAGTGAGTTCCACAAAGGTAATCGTTTTATGTTCCTGAATCGGCTCCTCAGAAGTCTCGTCATCCAGCATATTCATTTTATGTTCCAAACGGGTCAAACGGCTAGAACCGATAAATTCCTCCCAATACTTGTCGCCTTCCTCGCCGACAAAGTACTGGCTCACATAGTCCGGCTGTCTAAACATTTGGACTACGCTGCTGGGAACTTCAATCTGGAATGTGCTACGGGAAGACGGACTCATAATGGCAAAGGTCTGTCCTCTCGGAGCCGTAGTGATCTGCTCCTGCTCGCTTTCGTTGATACCGCCTGCCTTCTCATAGAGTTTACACAGGTCTTCGATATCATTGGGCGACAATGCAAAAATAAAGCTGTACTGACAAGCGTTAATGATCGCGGTAGACTTTCGGGCAATTTCTTCACTGCCAACAAAGTCCTTGATATTCTGGGTAATCACGATCTGCATACCGTTATATTTACGGATACGCTTTGCCAATTGGAACATGAAATCCAGCGCCACAGGGAATTTTGTATCGATAAAGACGTGCGCCTCATCAATAACAACCACGACCTTACGCTTAAGGCCGTATTTTGTGTTATAATCCCTGTTTTTAATGATCTCGTTATCGATGTACTTTAGTACCAAAAGCATCTGTGCATTCGCAACGGTATTATTGCGGTTTGCAAGCAGCGATTGGAAATTAAAGACGGTAAAGTTTTCTTCCGTGGTGATGGTAGAATGTCCGTTCCAAATAGATGCATTTCTGCCGCCGGCAGAGAATTTTGCAATATAGTTCATGAGTACCCGCAGATTCGAACGAAGGTAGTCGTTATCTGTCTGCTGGAACTCTGCCAAAATTGCATCATACAGGTCGTCAAAGACCGGGTAATCCTCCGGACGCAGCTTTGAGAAATCGGAATCTGGCGTGATTCCCTTGTTGATGTAAACACGATCCACAAGAGAATTCAGATATTCCAGAGCATCCTTGTCACAATCCGGCAAAATCTGGCGGAAGAACTCTTCCAAAAATTGCAGGTGTGTTGCATAACTGTTGGCAGATTCTCCGCCGGCCTCATCATCGTCCAAAGCCGTAATGATGTGGAAGGGATTCAGTCTGCCGTTTTGGGCGTTACCTACATTGATAAACTTACCGTGCAGGTTTTTAGCCAGCTCGGTATACTCATTTTCCGGGTCAAGAATAAAAATCTTACTGTCCTCTGCTGCCAGATTTGCCAAAAGGCTCTTTGTGGCATAGGACTTACCGGAACCGGATTTACCAACAATGACCATATTGGAGTTGACGCGTTCACTGTCTCTGCGGAAGAAATCCACAAAGACCGGAACACCCTCACTCTTACCTAAGCGAATACCGCCAACATCAGAAACATTCGCATAAATCCAAGGATATGCCGCCGCAAGAGAGTTGCTGGGGATGCCGCGAGCTTCCTTGTGCATAGGATCCCATGCGCTGATCTGGGAGCCAATGAAGGCTTCCATTTGGGTGAACTCCATGTTGTTCAGCCGGATGCCGTTTTCCTGCCAAGCTTTACGAACAACTCGCTTCATATTAGGAATCCGCGGCAAAAGCGACTTGCTGGGTGTAATCACATTGGGATTGTTTTCTGTGGCAACCAGATCGTAGGCAGTGATATAAACGCTGAATTCCAACAGCGATTCATTATCCTGCTGCAGGGTAGCCAAAAGGCTTCCTAATGTTTCAATATGTGTCTCTAATTCAATTCTTTTAGAATCCACACCGGTGGTATTATACTGACCGCGCAGTTCCTGCAAAGACCGGTCAATGGCGCGAATAGACTTGTCTCGATCCATAGGACGGCATTTGATGACACATTTGGTTCCGGGCATAGAGAACACGCCTGCGATCCAAGCATCGGATACCGTCGTAGGATAGTCTACAACGCGCAAATTGTGGGTTACAATTCCGTTAACCTCCACAGTACGCATTTTCACATTTACATACTGGGGCATCGCCCAACGGGCATAATCTGAGGGTTTCAGTGTTTCGATTTCCTCTTCCCGGATATCCAAACAGTTACTGTACTTTAAAAAGACGGCCAGTTCTTTATCATCGAGCCGCTTCGGGTACATTTCTGCGCTTTTGAGCGTAGTTACAGCGGTGCTTATTTGGTTTTCCAACTGCCGTTTATCGCTATCAAACAAAACAATATAATAAAACGGCTCAACAATCTTTTGATCACCACAGAGTGTCTCTACCTCTGCAATGCGATCATACATAACCTCTACTCGGGTCTTCAGCTCGTCCTCCGTGATCATACCTTTTTCGAAGGATCGACGCAATTGAGCTAGTTTGTTATGCTCACTTTCCAAATAGGCTTCATAATGAATCGGCCTTTCCAGCTTAACGATATTAGCACCATAGGTAGTGTGAATCGACCTAAGGAGCTTACCAAGGCCATTCTCGATGGTGTTTTCCCGTCGATACTCACTGAAAAAGCGGAACTCAACAGCAGGAATCTCCAAAACTGCGCCGTAGTAGTTGCCATTATAGCTAATAAATCCGTCGCGAATGTCTGTAAAGGCAGAAAACGACTCCATGGGTTCCGCCTTTCCAGTCTGCTCTTTGTACAGAATTGCCTGTTCAGCAGCGCGCTTTGCTTCCTCTTTTCGACGTTGCCGGATCTGCTCTTTTTCTTCTTCGGAAATATCCTCGGATGCAAGGAGCCGATCTTCTTCCTTGATTCGCTCCTTTCGATCCTTCGGGGTTTCATCCGTATCCTTATCCGCGCGGAAAACCTTCGCAAAGGATTTGCTCTTACTTCCCTCCGGGTCCAAAAGCTGTTCATCAGAGGTAGATCTACGATATGTTCTGCGATAAGCAAAATGACGAAGCATATTGACCAAATAGATATAGTTTGGAACTGTATCCATTCGCATCAGTAACAAACCTGCAATAAACAGCACACCAAGAACAATATAGAATTTATAGGGTAGACTGGAGATCACCACAAACACGATCATCAAAAAGGCGACCAAACCCACTAAAACATCCGCCAAACGGACACCTTTAAAGAGTTCGATCTGCACTTTTGTTTTTCCGGGTATCAATCGTGCCATAGTTTCACCTCCTACTTAGTAATTTGTAAATTAAGAACTATTCTATTGCTTGTGCAACGACTTTGGCGGCCGCTTAACAGGTTTCTGTGTCTGCGCTGCCTGACCGGCCGCATAGGGATCTGTTGTTTGCTGACCGGGATTCAGATTGTGTTCATTAAATGCATTGGCCATTGCCGCAATTTTGGAAGATTGCTGAACCATTGGCGAGCTTTTTCCTGCATTTTGCACATCAAGGGCCGCAGCCTTTGCCGCGATCTCGGGTGATTTTCCCTGGTTACGGGCATCAAATGCCGCAGCCATTGCCGCAATCCTGGGTGACTGCTGACCAACCGGGGCAGAGTCAAAGCTCTCAAATCCGGTCGTTGTCTGAACGGGATTTGGAGTCGATTGACCCTCGGGCACGGGAGCAGAGTGGCTCTCAGGCACAGAATCCGCGTTGCCACTATTGCGCCATGCGGAGATCTTGCTTGCTAGCGCTTTACCGCCGGAATAGACAGCTTTACCTGCAGTCTTACCGCCGTAATACGCGCCATAGCCCAAGCCCAGGCCAACGCCAGCTGCGCCTTTAAGACCTACCCTTGCACCGAAGCC